>Ga0335072_10001243_pt1 | contig 42148 bp, 34 predicted proteins | sample Lox_Sample_21_FD_206725 | JGI IMG/M metagenome (GOLD analysis project Ga0335072, IMG submission 206725) | Soil microbial communities from Loxahatchee National Wildlife Refuge, Florida, United States - Lox_Sample_2.1 | ecosystem: Environmental > Terrestrial > Soil > Wetlands | place: USA... | reverse complement strand
AGCTACCATAATCCGATCAAGGAAATCGGACGGACTGTAGCCTCCGTGCTCCGCCACTTGAAGTGCAGCCGATTTGCCATGGCGCAGCCCGCCGAAGCTGTTCGGTCAAGCCAGAGTACAAGACTTTTCGGCGATATCTTCGACCGGCGCAAGGCCCGCTTTCCGTAGATCGGGATGAGCAACCCGATCGCTGGATATACGATTGAGACTAAGATTCTTTCATTTCCCATGGTTTCTGCGAACCGCCGTCTTCTTACTTGTATTCTTCCGAGCTTCCTAGCGCGTCCGGTTGCAACTTTGATTGCTCTCGGTGCGATCGTCGGAACCGTATCAAGCGCGCAACCACAGTCTCGTGCAGATCAGGGGGCGTCCAACCTGGTCGCGGTTCTGGTCAGCGACATTCATTTCGACCCTTTTGCCGATCCTTCTAAAGTGAAGCTATTAGCCAATTCGCCAATCGAGAATTGGGAAGGGATCCTCGGCGAGTCCGGGTCGGAGGGCGATCAGAGCTATCACAAACTTCTCGAAGATTGCGGAACACGCGGAGCCGATACGCCGATCAGGTTACTGAAGGCATCTCTTTTCGAGATTAAGGATCGCGCTCCCGATGCACGCCTTGTCACGGTGACTGGCGATCTTCTCGCGCACAGCTTCGAGTGCAAGCTTCGTCAGACGCTGCCAGAGGCCGATGAGAAAACCAGGAATGAGTTTGCCGTCAAAACGATCTCGTTCGTAGTGCGCCTGATGCACAAAGCCCTGCCCGGCGTTCCGATATATTGGGCACTGGGCAATAATGATTCCGACTGCGGTGACTATCGGCTCGACGCACGGAGTCACTTCTTCTCGGCCATTGCGCCGATCCTCACCTCCGACGTGCCTCCCTCACAGCGCACCCAGGCTGTAGACGACTTCTCGGTGGCAGGCTACTACGCTGTCGACTTGCCGGCGCCCATCAGAAATGGACGCTTGCTGATCGTGGACGACACCTTCATGGCTGCACGCTTCTCAACCTGCTCGGGCAAGGATGATCGCATCGGTGAAACACTCACCCTGAATTGGCTAAGGCAGCAACTGGACCGGTCTCGCGCGTTGCATCAGAACGTCTGGGTGATGGGACATATCCCGCCCGGTATTGATCTGAAAGGCGCGCTCTCTCATGGAAAGGCAAGTGCCTGCGGCACTGTCCCGAAAACCTATCTTGACTCAGAAACCCTGGCTGACCAACTGACTGATTCGAGCGAGACGGTAAGAGTGGCGCTTTTTGGCCATACGCACATGGACGAGATGCGTCTGCTTACGCCACGAAGTTCAGACGGGACGCCCTCTGCGGCTAATGTCGCCATGAAGATCGTTCCGTCGATCTCGCCGATCAACGGTAACAACCCGTCGTTCCTGATAGCGAATGTCGATCTGAACAACGCCGAGCTTGCAGACTTCAAGTTGATAGCAGCTTCGGGCTCGGACCCCGCAACGATCCATTGGAATGAAAGCTACGACTATCAGCTTACTTACCACGAGAAAGCCTTTAACAGCGGAGCGATGACACAACTGGCGGCTGCTTTTCGGGCTGATGATGAGGCACAAAAGTCCGAGTCCGAGGCCTATATTCGCAACTTCATGCCAGGTTCCGGCAGTAATTTGTTGCGCTTGATTTGGCCGGCGTATGCGTGCGGGCAGTCCAGTCAGGATGCCGCTGCTTTCGCCAAATGCTACTGCGCGAAGTGAACGTCACCTGACGCTATCGGGAATAGTCACCTGGGCTCTTGCACGTAGATTGCGGGCATCGCCTAAGGTGATACGGTGGATCGGCCCGATCGGCCACATCGCCCCATCAGACTCGATTGAGTGGCGCGGGAGGGCCAGATTCCGCCGGCGCTTGCGCCGTCTTGTGAATCCTGACCATACCCAAAAAGTGCAACTTTCTGGTAGCCGTTCATTCGGAACAACGCGCAAAGTAAGGCAATAGCGATGGATAGGGCTGAAACGGGCCGGCTAAAGTGCTCCAAGAAACCTGTCGATAGGATCAGTGCGCCACATTGGCACAGAAGTCACACTTACTAAGGTGCCCGTCGCGTCTTATAGACGCGGGACACACAGTCACTCAAGGAACGAAGGCAGGATTCGGAACGGTTAAGAGTACTAATTCTAATTAAGGTCTATGGTGCTTTATGGAAAATGGCAAATTCTGTTCGTTCAATACAAGCAAAAACAGCTTCCTCAGCTCCGGTGTGAACGTGGTTGACACTATACAAGAGCCTTTGGTGTGGAGTAAGTCGATAGCCCCTTCGGCCGGAACCGGGATCTGGCTGAAGCCTTTCAGAGGGATTCCGCCGGCGCGGAGAATGCCCGCAGCAGACCTTATTTACCTGGACGAAGGCTGCCGTGTACTGCAAGGGATTGAATTGTCCCCTACGGTCAATTCCACCCCTATGAGTGATCGAGTGGTAAGCGCATTAGTTCTGCCACCCAATACGCTGTCCTCATCCCAAACCTATGCCGGAGATCAACTGGTTATCTGTGCTGCGGAAGAGCTTGCCCGTCAGCTTGCCGGCAAATCCTCTCCAGTTTCTCCAACGCCGGTGCATCGGAGTGCCAGCTCGTCGGTCAGCGCCGCAAAAGCAACGCCGATGCAACCGGTGGTCAGAGAAAAATCTGCGCCCGTCGTGTCCCGAGATCACTCGCTGAGGATGCGGGTGCTTCGGTGGCTGAACAACAAGCACGATCGAAATGAATATTCCTCGCCAGGAATTGTTGCCTTTTACTGGGCGAACGGAACTCCCCAGCCGCGCAAAGTCCGACATATCAGCTGCCATGGGTTTTACCTGCTGCATGAAGAGCGCTGGCCTCTTGGAACCAGCATTGAGATGTCACTGCAATGGGAGAACACGAACGGGGAAAGACCCGGAGACGCGATCTCTGTGCGATCAAAGGTGGTTCGCTGGGGTACGGATGGGATGGGCTTTGAGATCGATCATGCAGAGCTCGCGGATACGAACGGGAGCGGAGAGTCGGCGAAACGAGGCAAGCCAACAGAAGAAATGGGTAAATTTCTAAGTCGGCTCCGGACGATGCCCACGGCTCAGGCCTGACGATCCAAGTAGAGAGCACTGGACCTCAGGCGCCGCAGACTGCGGGGAGTCGCATTCTGTGGCGTCCTGAGTTAAATTTGAGTATCCCCGATGCACACCGGCGAATTGAATAGCCCATTTGCAAAAGCAACGCATGGCGCCCCTGCCATGGCCGCCGACTTGCGGACCCCCGCCATCGCGAGCGCTCAGAAACTTCTCCAGTTCGCGCTGCAGCTATTTTTCTGCAGGTGTGCTTTGTGAATCCTCCGCTGGCCTGGCGTGTCATTCTTTCGGGCATATTGGTGGTGGCAGGCTTGCGAGTCATGGCGCAACAAGCGCCCGATGCAAGTCCATCCAGCCTGCGGCTGGTGCCGCTGCTTGGCAGCCGCGGATTCGTTTCGGCGACTCTTTCGCCCAACGGTGCTCTGGTAGCAACGGCCGACGACAGTGGCGCACGCATCTGGGATGTTGCAACCGGGCATATTCTGCGCAGTCTCAACCCCTGCGACCGAACCGGCAAGCAGCCGGGATACGCCTGCCACGGCGCGTGGACGGTCGCTTTTTCAGCGAGCGGCCAAACGCTTTTTACCGGCGATACCGACGGCTATGTCGAAGAGTGGGACGTTTCCACGGGCAAGCAATTGCGCTGGGCTAAGGTGCACGGCCTTGAAATCACGGTGCTGGCGCTAACAGGGGACGGCAAGAAAATGCTCACGGCGTCGTTTGACGGCACGGCGTGCCTGCTTGATGTTGCGACATTGGAAATAGTGCAACAGTTTTCGGAAACGCCGGACTCTGCTCCGGTTGAGGACACGTCAGGCGACCCCAGTAAGGACTATATTCACGGAGGGGCGATCTCGCCCGACGGTCGATTCGCAGTGCTGGGCGACAACTCCGGCCTTTTAGCAGTGTTCGACGCAGCGACCGGCAAGCAGCTGTATCAGATTCACAGTAAGTCGTCGCGAATCACAGCAATTGCGATTTCGCCGGATGGTAAGTATGCGGCTGCAGATGGCTTTGAAAGCGGTGGTGTCGGGGTGTGGCCGCTCGATGGCGCGGGCCAAATCAAGATAGTTCTGCCCGCCCAAACCGGAAAAGCCGCCGCGATCACCTTTGATCCCACCAGCAGAGGAGTCGTCACCGAGAGCGCTGATGGCCGGCTAGCCTGCTGGAATGTTGACGATGGGCAATTGGTTGCCAGTGCGAATCTCGCATCGAACAGCAAATCAGGTTCGATTTTGCAATATAGCCGTGACGGGCGTTCTCTGATTGCGTTTCAGGGTGAAACGGGATCGCTCATCCAAATCCCGGAGTGGAGCGCAATCAAGCAGGCCTCAAGCTGGAAACGGCTGCAGACGTTTTCGGCAAAGATGAGCCATCCACAAGGGATCGCGGTTGCCCCCAACAATCAATACGTGGCGATAAGTTTTTTCGACGGCACAATTCGACTCTGGGACCTCACGGCCAGCAGGCAAAGCGCGGAGCTGACCCCGCCGTTTGCAGGGGATTTCGCTTCCTTTCACACGGCGTTTTCGCCTGACAGCACTTTGCTCATCTCCGATTACGGAGGCATCGCCCGAATCTGGGATGTTCAGCAACAGAAAATTGTCAGAACGCTTACATCCGACCAGAGCCCTGCCACTGCGGTCGCATTCGACTCAGACGCACATCCTCTGACGGCTTTCCGCGACGGAAAAGTGATGATCTGGGACAGCAATGGTCCCGGGATTCTCGAGCAGTATGAGATGGGTACCTCCTGGGCAATAGCGGTTGCCCGTTCCCACGACGGCCATCTGCTGGCTGCAGCTAGCTCCGGAAATCCCAAACACGTATCTTCTGACTTGGGTGATGCTCTGATGGACGAGTTTCTATTCATTCGCCTGTGGGACACGGCGTCACGACATGAAGTGGCAAAGCTGGAGACACAGAGTGCCGGGTACCACGAGTTGCGTTTCTCTCCGGACGATAAATACCTTGGCGCAGCCGGAACCGCTGCCTCTACTTATGCTGTCGCCACGGGAAATGTGATGACCCAGGGCGACTTTGGAACCTTCGGAATGGACTGGTCGCCCGATGGACGCTACGTGGTCTATGCCGCACTGAACGGATTAGTCGATGTGCTGAACCACTCCGACAAGAAGCAGGTGCTCGAATTGCGCGGTCATGAAGGCGCTGTTGGACGCGTGGCCTATACGCCAGACGGGAAGCACATCGTGACGGTGGGCGCCGATACAACGGTACGCATATGGAGCGCCGAGACCGGAGCGCAGGAAGCTCAGATCATGTCTTATGGCGACAAAGACTGGGTCGTAGCCGACCCGTCGGGAAGATTCGACACGAGCAGTCTTGATGAAGGCGCACCGCTGGCGTGGGTTATCTCGAGCGATCCGCTTCATGCGCTGCCGATCGAGATTTTCATGCGTGACTACTACACGCCGCGCCTGCTGGCCAGCATTATGAACGGCGAAACGCTGCCAGATGTTCGACCCATCTCAGAAATCAAGAACCGTGTTCAACCCGAAGTGGCGATCGTATCCGCCAAGCCGTCAAAGACCCATCCGGGGCGCGCCGATGTGGTTGTTCGCGCCACAAGCAGCAGCGATGAAGAAGGCCAGGCCAGCGGCCTCGCAGACCTGCGCCTGTTTCGCAACGGCCAGCTTGTCGGTATCAGGGCGGGCGCGCTCCACGACGGCGATTTTACCTTCTCCGGGATCCAGTTGCCCACTTTAGCGAACAAAGTGATTTTCACCGCCTACGCCTTCAACTCCGAGCGCATCAAGAGCGCTACGGCTGCGAAAGGTTACGCCTACACTCCAGGTGGAGTGGCGAAACCGCGCGCATTCCTACTTCAGATCGGCGTGAATCACTACCATGCCAACGGCTGCGAGCTGCAGGGCTCGGCCACCGATGCCCGCAGACTGAGCAAGATTCTGTCTGAGCGCCTCGTGGCCCGCGGATTCGATGTGCGGGCCGTAACTCTGGTCTCAACCGGCCAGGCCAACGATGCGACGAAAGCGAAAATTCGCGACAGTCTCGCGGCAATCGTCTCGGTGGCGACGCCTGACGACGTTCTCTTTTTGAGCTTTTCCGGTCATGGCTATACCGATCCGGAGAGCGGCCAGTTCTACATTCTGCCATCGGACATGCAAGGCACATGCACAGGCGTCAACAATCAAATGCTCAAGACTGCGATCTCGGCCGATGAGCTCGCCGCATGGCTCCAACCCATGGACGCCGGGCAGATGACCTTCATCCTCGACTCCTGCGACTCCGCCGGGAGCGTGGAGTCGAACGGGTTCAAGCCCGGTCCCATGGGCAGTCGCGGCCTCGGCCAGCTCGCCTACGACAAGCGCATGCGCATTCTGGCTGCGAGCCAGCCCAACCAAGCCGCCCGCGAGTCGGATTCTCTGCATCAGGGATTATTGAGTTACGCACTGACCGAAGAAGGGCTGATTGAAGGCAAGGCTGACTGGCAACCAGTCGACGGCAAGATTATGGTGGGCGAATGGCTGAACTATGCGGCCAACGCGGTTCCCAAATTCCTGCAGTCCGGAGCCGTGGAGACGCATCGTGGTCTTGTTCCAGTTGGCCAACCCGAACACGAGGTCCCTTCCACTCAAACACCGGCCGTCTTCGACTTCTCGAAGCAGGACACATTTGTGCTGCAATAGGGCCCACTTTCTGGGATGGGCCGCCTTTCCGGGCGAGTGATCTTCACCCGGCTGTTGGAAAACAGGGCAAAGCACGGTCCAGATTTAGGTTTCATGTGATTTCAATGATCGGTTCCGTTGAATGACATCGCGCACGTGTTCCGAGCGAGTTCGCCCGTCGCGTCCCTCAAACACTGGCTGACTTGTCGTTCCGGACTCGGGTTGGAGGAGTGATTTGGTAATAATGTACTCATCGACGACCTGCAGGAACTGAACTCGTTTATGAGGGGTAATCACGGTGGACCACCTGCTTCAGGATGTGAAATACGCGTTCCGCCAGATGCGTCGTTCTCCCGGCTTTGCAGCGGTCGCTATCGGCACGCTGGCTATCGGAATCGGCGCCGCCACAGCGCTCTTCACCGTGGTGGATCATGTGATCCTTCAGCCGGTCGCATACAAAGATTCTGGGTCGTTGGTGCAGGTCCTCAAGAGCAGCAAATTCATTCCCACAGGTACCGAGGCGGACTGGACCGACATCGAGCAGTGGAGCAAGCAGAGTCGTTCATTCGAGTCGATGGCCTATTGGATTGGAATGGGTGGCCGCGGTGATTTTCTGGTCAAGGAACCGACGTCTGTGGAGATCCGCGGAACGCGCGTGAGCACCAACTTCTTTGAGACGCTGGGCGTACCACCTGAGATCGGGCAGAACTTTACCTCGGCTGGCGCGAGCAGCACTGCGAACACAGCGACCGCCATGATCGGTGACGCCTTGTGGCGGACCGTCTTTGGCGGGGAGAAAAAGATCGTCGGTAGCCCAATCCGGATCGACGACAAGACGTACACCGTAACGGGAGTGATGCCGCCGGGGTTTAGCTTCCCCGCCAACGACAAAGAACTGCCGCAGGTCTGGATACCGATCGATCCGGCTGCCGACGAGGCGGCAGCTCAAAAAGATGGTCGACACGCCGAGTACTTCGTGCTTGCCCGTTTGCGACCCGAGGCCACACTCGCCAGCGCGAATACAGAGATGAACGTGATCCAAGGCCGCGTGGCCCTGCAGTATAAGGACCCTGATGATCGGAAAGATCAGACCGGGGCGCGATTGACACCGTACGCGCAGACGCTGGTGCCCGCTGACGTGCGAAAGGCGCTTTTGGCGCTGCTCGGGGCGTCCTTAGTGCTTTGGTTGATCGCGGTGGTGAATGTGACCAATCTGCTGCTGGCAAGGGCCACTTCGCGGCAGCGCGAGATCGCGATACGCGGTGCCCTCGGCGCCAGCCGCGGTCGCGTGCTTGAACAGGTGCTTATTGAAGGTGTGCTGTTAAGCGGGGTGGCATCGCTGCTCGGCGTGGGGCTGGCCATCGTCTCGGTAAAGCTTCTTGCGCGGCAGCTGCAGGATCATCTACCGCTCGGCGCTCCACCGTTGATGCCCGATGGCTCGATTTTGCTCGCGCTGCTTGGCATGAGCATTCTGACCGCGGCCTTGGCCACGCTGTGGCCGGCGTGGATGATTGCGCGGGCGCCCATCGAGCCGGCCTTGCGGCAGGGTGGGTTGCAGGCGGGCACCGGAAGGCGTCAGCATCGTCTGCGTGGCCTTCTAGTTTCGATCGAGATTGCCATGTCATTCACGCTCCTTGTCTCATGCGGGCTGCTGTTACGCACCATTTACGTGTTGCGCCAGGTTCCGCTGGGATTCCGCGTGGATCACATCCTGGTGGCGCGCCTTGACATTCCCCGCTACCGGTTTGCGGGCGGCGACGTGATGTCATCGGTCTATTTACCGCTCCTCGATCGCGTGCAGCAGGTCAAGGGAATTGAAGCCGCCGGCGTGATGAGTTCGGTGCCGTTGGCCCGCGGATGGCGGGTGCAGTTGGGCCTTATCGACAACAATGGGAAGATGATCTCTGCGGCGCTGAAAGTGGCCAGCCCCGGCATCCAGCGCGTCTTCGGAATGCACATGCTGGCCGGCAGATACTTCAACGCGCAGGACACTCCGGCATCGGACGGGGCGGTGGTCGTCAATCGTGCTTTTGCCCGTCTGTATGCGCCGGAAAAACACGATCTTGCGTCGGTGATCGGCACGACCGTGTGGCAGCTCAAGAAGGACAAACCTCTGCACATCGTGGGCGTGCTCGATGACGAGCGCTCCAATTCGATTGAGGATTCTTCTGTCCCCGAGGCGGAGGCATGCACCTGCCAGATAGCCCCGGATGTCAATCTGTACAACATCGCCAGTTCGTCAATCGAATTGGCGGTGCGGACTCGCCAACCGAAGAAAGAAATCGTCCCTCAACTTCGCGCGCTGCTCCGCCAGGCTGCGCCGGAGCTGGAGCAGGCCAACATCACCACCATGGACCAGATCGTCGAGGACTCTTACGGCAGCCAGCGCCTGGCGGCCCGTCTGCTGGAAGGCTTTGGCGGCGCGGCGCTGCTGCTTTGCACTGCCGGACTCTACGGCCTGCTGGCGTACGTAGTTGCCCAGCGGACGCATGAGTTGGGCATCCGCATCGCCCTTGGAGCTCCGCGCGGCAATCTGCTCTGGCTGGTGATGCGGCAGGCGGGAACGATGCTCCTGTTTGGCATAGCTGTTGGTGCAGCGCTGGCATGGCTGTCTTCGCGGTTCGTGCGCAGTTTTCTTTACGGCGTGAATGCACACGATGGGTGGACCCTGACATCGGCAGCGGTGTTGTTGTGCGCATGCGGATTGTTTGCCGCGTACGTTCCTGCCAGGCGCGCGGCCGGGGTGGACCCCATCGTGGCCTTGCATGCCGAATAGGTCCTCGGACACGGACCTGCTGCAGGTTCCCGTCGTCCACTTCCGTGTGGCGATGCTGAACGACTGGTCATTCTCTGGAATCGCTCTCCTGGACTGGACATAACCCAAGACTGGTTCTCCACCGCACAATACTTCGACATCAAGAACGGCCATCACGGCTTCGAGCAAACTCGCAATCGCAATCGGCGATAATTACAACCTCACCGGATCGGGTGAGCCGGAACGCATCGGAACTGTTCGGGCCTCATCGAGCCTCTTTATCTCTTGGCGAAGGGACTACGCTCCGGACCGAAGAACCAGGACGCGGCGGGAGCAGCAAAGCCTGCACTGAACCTTGTTCCTTCGCCGATCTTTCACGCAGTTGCCAGTAGTTCACCTATGCGCGAATGATAACCACGGCTCATCGTAACTTTTTGACCGTTTAGCAGTTGTACCACGAAGTCTCCCTTGCCTTCGGTGCGGACTTCCTTGACGTAGCGGAGATTGACAATGGCCGACCGGTGAACGCGCAGAAATTCCCGAGGATCCAGCCTCTTTTCAGTGGATGTCATCGTCTCCCGGAGAAGGTGAGACTCAGAACCGGTGCAAATGCGAACGTAGTTCTCTTCGGCCCCAATCCAACGAATCTCCGAAACGGGAAGGAACAGGATCCGACCGCGCGATTTGAAGATGATGCGATCGGCATAGGGCTGTCGTGAATCGGAAATGGTGTCGATGCCTGTGCCAGCCACTCCCTGAGCATCATGCACGGAATTGCGGGCACGCTGAACAGCGAGGTGGAGGCGCTCAGGAGTATAGGGCTTCAAGAGATAGTCGACGGCCTTTACTTCAAAGGCCTGTAATGCGTATTGATCGTAGGCAGTGGTAAACACCACGCTCGGCGCATTGGCCCCAGAGGATCCGCAAAGCGCCTTGATCAGCCCCAGTCCATCCATACCCGGCATTTGGATATCGAGGAACAAGAGCTGCACCTTGGTTGCTTTCACGAGATCGATGATCTCCGACGCATTCGACCCCTCACCGATTACATCGATATCGGGTTCCTGAAGGAGCAGCCTGCGCAGTTTCTGTCGTGCAAGCACTTCATCATCTGCAATGAGAGTCTGAATCCCCATAGTCGTTACTCAACCAAATCGGAAATGCGGCCCTCTCGACCGGAGAACGCAGAAGCGTCCGCTATCGCACAAGAGATGCAAGTCGGACTCCATTCCCCTATCCAGGAGTCGCCTGAAAAATAAGGCTGTTAACTCGATGGCCGAGCGCTCTGTTGCGAGGCGGACTGTTCGCTTTTGGAGGGATTCGTTCGAATACGGACAGCGAATCAAGCAGGGAGAGGCCGAGCCATTGCGGAAGCGATCAGGCCCGTAACCTCTCCTGTGACTGCAATAGCTCCAGGCTTACGCAAAACCAGCAACGTGATATGCATCCTCCGGGACCCTCATTGCTAAGGACCGCGATACTGTTGTGGTCATTCTGATTGTGCGTTTCGTTGAAGGGCGGCCTACGAGGTCGAACGGTCGCACACCCTAGTCCGGATTTACAGAGACGATATGACCGGTGTGCTCACCCGGAGGAGGAGAAGTCAGGGCATAATTCCCGAAGGGTGCAGGTTTTTGATCGGCTTTGTGAATCAACACAAGCGAGACAGTATGCTTGCTTGCCCATTCGGTTGTCTCTTCATCCAGGGCTGCGACGGTATGTTCATCAAGGAGGAGCGATAAGCGTTGAAGATCATTCTTCACGTACTCCTTCACCGTGTCCCCACCTTGAACCGCAGCACGCTGAAAGTACCGGTACGCGTCTTCCTGGTTTTTGGGAGCCCATTTGCCGTCTCTGGCAAGCGCTCCAAGAACTGTCGACGCTTTCCAAGAACCGGCGTCTGAGGCGGACTTGAGCACATCCAATGCTTCCTGATGGGGAACCTGGCTTTCCGGGTGATTCACTGCGATCAGGCCAAGAGCATACATCGCTGGAACATATCCCTGAGAAATGGAACTCTTTAGCAACGACACGGATCGGGCCAGGTCTTGTGGATGCTTATCCGGCTTCGAGAGAAAAACTGCCAGCTTATATTCGGCATAGTATGAGTGGAGTTTTGCGCCTCGTTCGTAACAGGCAATCCCGCGGTACAGGTCTTGCGTGACGCCGGTTCCATTGACGTATAGATCTCCGAGATAGGCAGCGGCTATGCCATTACCCTTCTTTGACGCCTCGCTGAGCAAGACGGCTCCCAACGCCGGGTTTGGTTGGACTCCAATGCCCCATACGTAGGCAACTGCCAGATTAACCTTCCCAATGATCGAGCCATTTGTTGCGGATAACTGGTACCAACGGGCTGCTCGTTGAAGATCCCTGGGCACACCCAGGCCAGCCTGATACATGTATCCGATTTGATTCTGGGCGCCGGGATTTCCCGCGTTCGCAGCCTTCTCATACCATTCTGCCGCCAACTGGGCATTCTGCTTCACGCCTTGACCGATCAGATAGCCGTCGGCGACTTCAATTTCCCTCGCGATATCGCCATGTTCTGCGCTGTTCAAGAGCTTCATAAATCGCAGTTCAGACTGAACGCCTGACACCAGAGGCTGGCCGGCTATATTCACCCCGCGCGCGGTCAACGCCAGAGCGAACAGAAACACGAGAGCTCGGCTGGAACGGTTCATGTCGTCTCCTCCGAAGGAGCGCTGGGAATCTGTCCAGGCTTGAAACGGCGCGTCTGGATAGCCCATAGACCTGCGTTGCAGAGGAAGGTTATCAGTGCTTGAAGCTTGTGCAACTTAGGCTCGTAGGCGACCAAGCTCCCAAGGAGGAGACTCCGAATCAGATCATCCGACTTCAACGGCCTCTCGTCACAAATCAGGAAATGATTTGCGAAATCAGTGGGTGGTCGGTGGCAACTCGGTCCTCTCGCGGAGTCGATGCTTGTTGGCTGATCATGGGGATCGACGCCGGTCTACAGATTGTGTACGTTCGTCATGCTGAATGGCGCCTGGTCACAAAGCCGTGTTCCATTTCCCGCGGGGATACATTCTGCATATACGCTGTTGGTGAGCATCTCATGGCGACCCAAGCGCTCGCGCCCAAAGAACAGGGAGCACAAATGCAAGGCGGCCAAGTTGGCTTCAGGGATCCGCCTTACACGATCAATGCCAGCGTTCGCGTTCGTGCTGAAACAAGACGAATCTTTCAGGCCGTGGTTGTTCCTGAATACCTTGAAGCATGGCTGAGCATTCCCGAAGATGGAATCCTATGGGCTATAACTCCGTTGCAGCACGGGGTAGGATTCGCTCTCAACTGGTGCAATGCGAACGCAACACGGTCCCGGATTGTCGCATTCTACAGTACCTGCAAACGACGAAAGCTCACGATTGGCTGGAGGCTGGAGAAGAACGATCTTCCCAGGGAAAGTATCGTCATCATGCGCATCAGCGGAGATTTCGGGTGGAGCATTCTCTCGCTTTTTCATGTTGGCTTCAGAACGTTCGACGAGTTTGCGTGGCATCGGCAACTCTGGGGCGCATCTCTCGAGCGTCTTGCCAAGCTGTTCTAGGAGAACCTGCAAAGGTCTATTGCTTCAGCAATTCGTTGAGTCGAGCGCGACACCCGCGACTCATCGGAATCTTCTGGCCGTTGGTGAGCAACACGACCATGTCACCATTCTTTTCAGTGCGGATTTCCTTCAGGAAAAAGAGATTCACGATATAGGAACGGTGAACTCGCATAAACTTTCCGGGGTCGAGCTTCACCTCGAGGTGGCTCATGGTTTCGCGCAAAAGATGTGTTTCTGAACCGGTACAAAGACGAACATAATTCTCTTCGGCGCCAATGCAATAAATATCGCCAACCGACAGGAAGAGGATTCTCCCGCGGGATTTAAAGGCGATTCGATTAACAAAGCGGGCTGACGCATGATCGGGATGACCTGATTGCGCAACCATGCTGTTGCTGAACGACTGCCGACTCTCTCTTGCCTTCTTGATTGCGGCCTGCAAGCGTTGAGCGGTGAATGGCTTCAACAAGTAGTCAACAGCATTGATATCGAAGGCCCTGATTGCGTAGGAGTCGAAGGCCGTAGTAAAGATGATGCCGGGAAGGGGACCATCGTCTCCCGATAGAGCTTCGATAATGTCGAAGCCGTCCATTCCCGGCATTCGAATGTCGAGGAAGAGCAGATCGGGACGTGCCTCGTGCACCAACTGGATGGTTTCAGGTCCATTGGCACTTTCCCCCACGATCGCGACATCCGACTCTGAACCGAGGAGCCAGCGAAGTTTCTGCCGCGCCAGAACTTCATCGTCAGCAATTGCCGCACGCATCATGTGGCACCATATCCAACCAGCTTGTTTTGAGGCGAGTTGGAGAAGATGAGAGGGAGAGATACGTCGACCTGAACGAAATTCGGAGGAACTTCGCGAATCGTCAAGCTCTGCTCTTCTTGAAAATGGAGGCGAAGACGGCTCCGGATATTGCTGAGTCCGATGCCTTTCCGCGCTTGCGCCGATTCTGCCGGAGCACTTAACCCAACACCGCTGTTTCGCACCATGATTGCGAGCCGGTCATGGTCTCGTCTCACCCGAATTTCAAGCAGTCCGCCTGAACTGATACGGCAGAGTCCATGAACGTAGGCGTTCTCTACCAGCGGTTGCAGAAGCATCGAGGGAACCATGGCGTCATAGAGCTGCGGTTCGATTGAGATATCCTGGCGAACCCGGCCCGCGTACCTTCGATCCTGCAGCGCAAGATACATCTCGATGAATTCCAGTTCCTCGCCAAACGAAATCATCGGTTTCGATCCGCGATCCAAGGAGATGCGGAGCATACTGCTGAGTTGTTCGAGCATCGAGTCGGCTGCGGCGACGTCGATCTGCATAAGGCCAGAGATGCTGTTCATGGTGTTAAAGAGAAAATGGGGATTGATTTGCATCCGGAGACCTTGCATTTGGGCCTGGGCCAGCTCAACAGCAAGTTGTGACAATGCTCGTTCCTTCTGACGCAACTCGTTGTAATAGCCAAGGGCCCGAAATATGAGAAAGGCGGACCAGAAGATGGCCATGTTTCCCAGGAACTCATCTGTCAAATCGAAGTCCAGCCTCTGCCAAAACGACAAGGGGCGTTTGCTCATTGGAAATTGCGGAAAGGCGGCCACCAGGATCATCTCCACACAGACGCTCATCAGGATGCTTAACGGAAGGATTCGAAAGGTCAGATATTTCCAGCCAGCCTTCTGAAGCTTCGCGCCAAGCCAGAACCAAAGAGCCCAACTAAGCACTCCCCATGCCAGATACTGCACTTCCCAGGCGGCAACTATAAGGAGGACGCTGATTGAGACGCTTCGATACCAAATCCGGTAGCCGACCCATTGTTGAATCGCAAAAAGAAATCCGACGAGCAGGAATCCGCTGAGAAACACCGCCGGATTCATGATGAACGGATGTGAGCGATCTTTGAATCTGTCCGAAAGCTTCATCGTTGTTTCTCCTTACGAGGCCGGAGATGCGCATCTTTCGTCGCTCCTAGACTTTCGCTTGGCAACATTGCCACTCCAACTTCTGGTGAGAATAATCCAGTGTGGCAGATGTGGAAACTGAACGCAGCCTGAACCCCCGGAGGGCGAGAGTTTCTAGTCCTGCCCTGGAAATCGCTGGTCCCGCGAAAGACATTACTCGTCACAATTCGAACCGCATCGATCCCAAATAGCCACTCAGGTTTAGAGTGCCCGGCTTGAATTGTGCCAGTGGGATTGAGAGAAACTGGACAAGGAGAGCATATGGGACGTGGAAAGAAGTATCAGCCAGAGCAGGTTGTGAATCTGCTCCGTCAGATCGAGGTCGCAGTCGAGAAGTATTTGATGCAGATTTGCTGTAACCGCGACGCACACAGCTCTATCTAAGTTTGAGGCAAAGGAGGCGTGAAATTGCTCTGGCGCGTGGCTTGTGTTTTGGTGCTAGCGGGGATTGCTGCAGGATTTATGGTGACAGGGACAACGAAGGCTTCAAGTGGCGGACCGGTGCCGGCTCCGGCGGCGGACGACGTACTGGCAACCCAGCCAGCCAGAGTGAAAGCTGTATTTGCCGGTGGGTGCTTTTGGGGCACGCAAGCGGTCTTTGAACGCCTGAAGGGCGTAGTCGATACGACGGTGGGCTACGCAGGAGGATCGGCAGCCACGGCAACCTACGATCAAGTGACTACGGAGACAACCAGGCACGCGGAGTCGGTGGAGGTTGTGTACGACCCTTCGCGGATTACGTACGGAACCCTGCTTCGAATCTTCTTTTCCGTGGCGCACGATCCGACACAGGTGAATCGGCAGGGCCCGGATGTTGGGCCATCCTATCGCTCGGCAATTTTCTATGAGAATGAGAACCAGAAGCGAATCGCAGAGGGGTATATCGCACAGCTGAACGCGGCACATGTGTTTGCGCGACCGATTGCCACGGAACTGAGCCCGCTGGTGGGTTTTTATCGCGGGGAGGATTACCACCAAGATTACGCCCTGCACAATCCGGGAAATCCGTACATATTGTTATGCGACCGTCCGAAGATCGAGACGCTGAAGAGGGAATATCCGGACCTGTTTCAGGAGTACACCGGAAAGAAGTAAGCGAAAGGTTGCAGGCTCATTCGTTGGACCGGGACAGAGAACCTGATTCCGATTGACGACTGGATCGCATTTGCTGGGCAGGGAAGTACTGCTCCGGTTTTCCGCACCCAGTTTTCGCGCCGGGATAGCATCTGGAGCAAACCCGGCTAACCGCGAAGGAAATCTTTGACCTTTTGCACCATCACGTCGCGGCCGACGTCGGAGATGGCGTTGGTGAGCGGGATCTGCTTGGGGCATGCCTCGACGCAGTTCTGCGCAAAGCCGCACTCCTGGATTCCGCCGTCTCCGGCGAGCGCGCGCAGGCGTTCTTCGGCGAAGACCTTTCCGGTTGGGTGGTTATTGAAGAGCTTGACCTGGGCGATGGTCGCCGCGCCGACGAAGCCGGTGTCTTCGTTGAATTGCGGGCAGACTTCCATGCAGCAGGTGCAGGAGATGCAGTTGGAGAGCGGGTAGTTGGCTTCCTGTTGCTGCGGGAAGACGCGTGGCCCGGAACCGAGGTCGTAGGTGCCGTCGACCGGAACCCATGCTTTGACGCGCATCAGGTTTTCGAAGAGCACGGAGCGGTCGACCTGGAGATCGCGGACGAGAGGGAACTTGGAAAGCGGCTCGATCTTGATGGGCTGCTCGAGATTTTCGACCAGCGCAGAACAGGCCATGCGGGCCTTGCTGTTAATCCGCATCGCACACGACCCGCAGATCTCTTCCAGACAATTGGAGTCGTAGGTGATGGGCGTGGTCGGCTTGCCCTCGGCGGTGACGGGGTTGGCGGCGATCTCCATCATCGCGGAGATGACGTTCATGCCGGGACGCCACTCGAGCTCGAAGTTTTCCCATGTGGCCGGCGCATCGGGACCGGCCTGTCTCTTGATTTCGAATTTGACGGTCTTTGCCATGTTTCCTTTTCCGCGGAGTTAGCCGCGCACTGCGCGGTTAGCGGAGTTAGCCTCGCATTGCGAGGTTAGTCCATCAGGTTTATTTTGCGGCGTCGTAACGGCGCGGGCGCGGTTTGATGTATTGCGTATCCACGTCTTCGAATTCGAAGCGCGGTCCTTCGGTTGAGCCGGTGAAGCCGGCCTTGGTGGTTTTCAAAAACTTCTCGTCATTGCGCTCCGGGAAGTCCGGTTTGTAGTGCGCGCCGCGCGATTCGTCGCGCAGGATTGCACCCTGAACAATTACGCGTGAGAGCTCGAGCATATTGTAGAGCTGGCGGGTGAAGGCGAAGCTGGTGTTAGCCCACTGCGTGCGATCGGCGAGGCTTACATTCTGGAAGCGATCGAGCAGTTCGACAATCTTTTCGTCAGCCTGCTTCAGCCCCTTGTTGTAGCGAATCACGGTGGCATGCTCGGTCATGGTGACACCGAGTTCGCGCCACAGTCTGAACGGGTTTTCCTTGCCTTCGTTGGCGAGCAACTGCTTGTTCATCTCGGTCTGACGCGCTACTTCGGCAGCAGCTCCTCCATCACCTTCAGCGGCCTCGACGCTCTTGGCATATTTGAGCGCGATGGGTCCGGCAGTGAATCCGCCAAAGATGCAGCTTACGAGGGAGTTCGCGCCGAGGCGGTTGGCGCCGTGGTACTGATACTCGCATTCGCCCGCTGCGAAGAGGCCGGGGATGTTGGTCATCTGGTTGTTATCGACCCAGAGGCCGCCCATGGTGTAGTGCATGCCGGGGAAGATCTTCATCGGCACTTCGCGCGGATCGTCGCCGACAAACTTCTCGTAGATTTCGAGGATGCCTTCGAGCTTGCGGTTCAGCGTTTCGCGATCGATGTGCGTGAGATCGAGATAGACCATCGGCTGGCCGTCGATGCCGAGGCCGTGCTCGTAGACAACCTTGTGGATGGCGCGGGTAGCGACGTCGCGCGGCACGAGGTTGCCATATTTCGGATACCACTCTTCGAGGAAATACCAGCGCTCGGACTCCGGAATCTGCTTCGCCGGGCGGTTGTCGCCGGCCTTCTTGGGAACCCAGACGCGTCCGCCTTCGCCGCGTGCGGATTCGGACATGAGGCGCAGCTTGTCTTCGCCGGGAATCGAGGTCGGGTGAACCTGGATGAATTCGCCGTTGGCGTAGTAGGCGCCTTGCTGGAAGACGGCGGATTGCGCGGATCCAGTGCAGACGACGGAGTTGGTGCTCTTGCCGAAGATGGCACCGTTGCCGCCAGTGGCGAGGATGACCGCCTCGGCAGGGAAGGCGCGCACTTCCATGGTGCGCAAATTCATGGCGACGATGCCACGGCAGGTGCGCTTAGAGTCGGTAATGGCGGAGAGAAATTCCCAGCCTTCGTATTTCTTTACCTTGCCCTCGGCTTCGTAACGGCGGACCTGCTCATCGAGCGCGTAGAGGAGCTGCTGGCCGGTAGTAGCTCCGGCGAAGGCGGTGCGGTGATAGAGGGTGCCACCGAAGCGGCGAAAGTCGAGCAGACCTTCGGGCGTGCGGTTGAAAGGGACGCCCATGCGGTCGAGCAGGTCAATGATGCCGGGGGCTGCTTCGCACATGGCCTTGACAGGGGTCTGATTGGCGAGGAAGTCGCCGCCATAGATGGTGTCGTCGAAGTGCTGCCAGGTGGTGTCGCCTTCGCCCTTGAGGTTTTTGGCGGCGTTGATGCCGCCCTGGGCGCATACGGAATGCGAGCGCTTGACGGGGACGATGGAGAACAGGTCGACTTGTCCGCCTGCCTCTGCGATCTTGATGACTCCTGCGAGCCCGGCCAAGCCTCCGCCAACCACGATAATTCTGGGTGCTGCCATTTGCGTTCGAATCCTTTCAAAAGAGGCGAGCTAACAGCTGTCAGTTTCCAATTGTCAGCAAAACCTCAAAAAAGCAAAGCTAGGAACCAGTGGGAATTGGCGGCGTGAAGCGCAACGGCGCCGCAACCCGGTTCCAAAAATTGATTTGGCCGATGGCCGTGGTCAGAAAAACAACCTCGCGTTCAGAGAAATGCGCCGAGAGGCGCGTAAAGGCCTCGTCTTCGATGTGATGCGCAGCAAGCAGCGTAACGCACTCAGCCCATTCGAGCGCGGCGGATTCGCGTTCGCTGAAAATGCCGGCCTCGCGCCAGGCGGCGAGTAGATCGAGCTTGGCTGCCGGGATGTTGAGCTTGCGGGCGTCGTTGAGATGGTATTGGATGCAGAATGCGCAACCGTTGAGCTGCGAGACGCGGACCTTCATCATCTCGATGATTTCCGGCTCGATGCCGGACTTGCGCAGCGCGTGACTGACGGCTGCCATGCCGGTGCCCATTTCGGGAAGGATCGCCTGGAAGTCCTTGTAGTCGATGCGCGCGTTGGTAGTGGCTGTGTCTGGCATGGTGCGGTTCTCCGAGGCTAAAGCCCCTCAGCTCATTCGTCGGGAGTGATGGGGCCTAAAGGCCCGTGCTCGCTGCGTTGACTCCATGTGTTTGCATTGCTGCAACCGGGACAGTGTCGGGAGTGTTCTGGTATTTCGGACCGACGAAGGCCCAGATGCTGGCGAGACCCATGGCCAGCAGGATGACGCCGAAAGCTGCGCAGACATATCCGAAACGCTTGCGGGCAACCTCGCCCGGCGTGATGCCCCACTTGGCGGCGAAAAGCCAGATGCCGTAGGCGAAATGCCAGCAGATGGCGATCATGGCGATGATGTAGACCGCGAGCATGAACGGGTTTGCGAGTTCGTGCTGGACCTTGGCAAAAGCTGCGCCGGGGTTTTCAGGCAGGCTGATTCCCATGAAGCGCTGGCGCAGAACGTGCTGTGCGATGTAGAGGACGGCAATTAGACCAGTCCAGCGCTGCGCGACGTACATCCAGTTCCCGGCCCATGGGTAATAGACAACGTTGGATTTGCCGCGGAACCAGATGTAGAGCCCATAGAGGCCGTGATAGAGGATGGGGAGGAAGATGAAGACCCACTCCAGCACGCGCACCAGCGGCAGGGAATTGAGGAACTTGACCTGCGCTCCGTAGGCCATCGGCCCCTTCAAAGCTTCGAAATTCGAAAGCAGGTGCTCGATGAAAAAGGCTCCAATGGGGATGATGCCGAGGAGCGAATGAAGCTTGCGCCAGATAAACGAGGTTCCCTGGCCGGCGCGAAGCGGCTGCACACCTGCACGAACCGCGGGCGTGGCAGGATTGTGGGCTGTTGCCATTGGAATTTGGCTCCTAAGAGCTTCGGGTCCTGAATCCGGAGCTGGTGAAGGGTTTCAGATTGAGGGACGGTGTATCTTGCGCAGTTCCAACTGCATTATTCGTAATGCAGATAAGGGTCGTCAAGCGGAGCTGCTGGAAGCAATGAGATCGACAGAAGATACACCGCATCAAACGCGGAGTTGTGCGAGCAATCCGGCCAGTGCACGGCCACGATGGCTTAGCGAAAGCTTGGTCTGGAGATCGATCTCGGCCATGGTGCGCTGGAGTTGAGGCAGATAGAAAAGCGGATCGTAGCCAAAACCTCCGGTGCCCCGTGGCGCTTCGAGGATGGTGCCCTCGACGCTACCGTCCGCGGAGTATTCGGGTTTGCCGTCGCGAGCGGCGATCAGGACGCAGTGATAGCGCGCGGTGCGCCGGCCGGCAGGCAGATCGCCGAGCTTTTGCAGCAGCACCATATTGTTCCAGACGTCGGTATTGTCGTTGGCGTCGGGGGAATCGACGAGGCCTACGTCGGCAGCAAATCGGGCGGAGCGTACGCCGGGTGCGCCGTCCAGAGCATCGACTTCGAGACCGGAATCGTCGGCGAGGACGAGCTCACCCGGAGCAAAGCGGGAATAATAGATGGCCTTGATGGTGGCGTTCTCGGCGAAAGTGACGCCGTCCTCGTCGGGCGACTCGATATTGGCGAGGCCGGGAAGAGGCTCGATGGAGACGTTATGGGTTTGGGCGGCAATGCGGAAATCGCACAGCTTTCCCTGGCTGGTGGTGGCGACGTACAGACAGAGAGCCATGAGACGAGTGTAAAGGAGCAGGGAATCGTCACCCCGGCCACAGGAATCCGTCGCTGGGGGCCCCGACAGGGAACAGCTATCAGGGATAAGAAGAAGAAATGCTCATGACGAACATCAGACATGTGAAGTGTAGGATGGCTGGTGAAGTTTAGAGTCTGTTCGGTTCCGGGAGTATGCCCGTGATTGTTGCAGGGATTGGGTGGCACATGGTGGGGGCGGCTTCGGCCGCTTCGTTTTATGCACCGATCGAAAAGGTGAAGCGGTGGTCCTGGGAGACTACGTGGGCCGTGGCCGGCATCTTCTCGTGGGTGCTGTTTCCGATCGGCGTGAGCTGGCTGCTGTTGCCGCACTTTGGCGCGTTCTATGGATCGATTCCCACCGAGGTGTTGTGGAAGATTGCGCTCTTCGGCGCGATGTGGGGCGTGGGCAATGTGAATTACGGGCTGACGATGCGGTATCTCGGCATGTCGCTGGGAATTGGCGTGGCGATCGGCGTGACGCTGGTCGTGGGGACGCTGGTTCCTCCGCTCATGCATGGGCAGGGCGCGACGCTGTTTGAGACGCGCGGTGGACTGCTGAACATGACCGGCGTGGTGGTGGCGCTGATTGGAGTGTCGATCGTTTCATATGCGGGCCATCAGAAGGAAGAGCAGCTGAAGACAGGCGAGCCGACGGAATTCAACGTGATGCTTGGGCTTGGGCTGGCCGTGATGTGCGGGATTTTTTCGTCGGGGATGTCGTTTGCGATGGACGCGGCAGGGCCTATCCGGGTCGCGGCGGAAAACGTTGGAGTCAAGCATCTGTACTCGGCGCTGCCGGCCTATGTATTCATCATGGGCGGGGGCGCGGTGGTGAACTTCCTGTACTGCTTCGGGCGGCTGGGGGTGGTCAAGAAGATCTCGCTGCGCGAGGATTTGCGGCAACCGTCTCCAGTTCTGGTGAAGAATGCGCTGATGGCTGCGGCGGGCGGGATCATGTGGTACTTCCAGTTCTTCTTTTATGCGTGGGGGCAGGCGAACATTCCGGAGCGGTTGAGCTACGTGAACTGGATGCTGCACATGAGCGGGTATGTGCTGTTTGGTGGAATTGTGGGGCTGGCTCTGGGCGAGTGGGCGGGCGTGCGCAGCAGGCCGGTGCGGCTGCTGTGGCTAGGAATTGCGGTGATAATTCTGGCGGCCAATTTGGTTGGACTGGGACTGGCGGCGTAAAAGCAAGGACCAGGGATCGGGGACCAGAAAACAATGCCGGAGCGATGGGGCTCCGGCATTGGCGCGTACGGCTGATGCGAGTCAGTCGATGTCCTGGTGGAGGCGAAGGTCGCGCGAGGATGCGCCCACGCTGACGGTGCGCTTGCCGGTGGCCGTTGTCCACTTCTGGTCCTTGGTGGACCAGTACTGGATTTGGCGCGGTTCGACGTGGAGCGTGACAGCCTTCGATTCTCCCGGCGCGAGGTGGATGCGATCGAAGGCGACCAGTGCGCGAACAGGGAATTGCACGCCGTCGGGGATATCGCTGGGTGCTCCGAGGTAGACTTGCGGGACTTCATCGGAGGCAGCGGAGCCGGTGTTCTTGATGTTCACGTGGACGTCGAGGCCACCATCGGAGGCTTTCGCTACGCTCAGGCCGGAGTAGTCGAAGGTGGTGTAGCTGAGGCCGTGACCGAAGGCGAAGAGCGGGTCGATGTTCTCCTTGTCGAACCAGCGATAGCCAACGTTAACGCCTTCGCTGTAGATGGTTTTGTGGTCGGGCGCTCGCTTGCTGCGCTCGGGATGTTTGGGATCCGTGGCCGGATAGTCGGCTAGCTGTTTGCCCCAGGTGACGGGCAGACGACCGGCGGGGCTGGTCTTGCCGAGAAGGATATCGGCGGTAGACCATCCGCCTTCGTCGCCGGGCCACCACATTTCGAGTACGCCCTTTACCTTGTCGACCCATGGGAGAGCGACGGGCTGGCTGGTGTTGAGGACGACTACGGTGTTGGGATTGGCGTCTGCGATTTCCGCGATGAGCTTGTCCTGATCGCCGGGAAGGCCGAAGACGGGCTGCAGACGCGTCCAGGCAAAGACGACAGCAACTTTGGCGTGACGCGCGGCTTCGATGGCGTGATCGTGATCTGCCTGGCGCTGTTCAGGCGTGTACCAATTCAGGCGGATCTGAACGGGAGCGCTGGAACTATCGGGCGAGAGGCTGATCTCGATGGCGTGCGGTCCAGCGCTAAGGTCGATGGCGCGGCGAACGTTATCCAGGCCATCGGTAGTGGGGATTGCGTTGTCCTGGTTGGCCTGCAGAATATCGCCGTGGACGCCACCCTGAAATGCACCAGTCCGGGCAAGGGGCTTGCCATCGAGTTTCATGACGGCATTGGTGCCGAGGGCCTGCAAGTAGATCCAGTAGTCGCCGGCATGCGGCGGGGTCAGAGTTCCCTTCCAGGTGACTACGGAGTTGGGCGGAAGAGCGTTGCCGTTCTTCTTTGTGAAGTCGAGCTGCGGATCGATTTGTGTGGAGGCAGTTGCGCTGCCAGTCGATGCAGAAACTAGAGAACGTTCCAGCCCGGGCTGGCCATCGTGGCTCAGTGCGCTGGCAGGGATGGTGGTTCCAGTCATGTCGTCGGCAACTGCAAAGCCGATGCTGGGGTTGCCGGAGATTTTCTGCATAGCTGCGAGCGGACCCACCTGGCGCCATGGCAATCCGACGGAGCGTTCGCCGTTGATGCCGATGGAGTCGACCTGGCCTGCGGTAGGACCGATGAGGACGACGGAATTGAGTTCGTCGTGTTTCAGGGGCAGGATGTGGTCATCGTTCTTGAGCAGAACTGCGGCATCTTCGCCCGTTTTCTCGATGATCCTGGCGTTGGCGTCGATGTCCTGCTTTGTGACTTCGTGCTTGGAGAGGCCATCGAGGTAGCCGAAGTGGACGATTTCATACAGAACGCGGCCAGCGGCGCGGGTGACAGTGGCTTCCGTGACGGTTCCATCCTTCAGCGCCTCGGGCATTTTTTCCGAGCTGAGCTTTACGCCGAAATTGCCGCCGTTGAAATCACGTTTCGGCGCCGGCTCTTCGGGGATGTGTCCGCCGAACATATCGATCAGGCCCGCGAGGGCACCGGGAGCGGGCGGGGGCGGAACGGGTTGCGAGTCAAAAAAGGAAGGGATGGAAAAACCATGTGATTTGGGATCGGGCTCACCGGGCATTTCCATGTCGAGGCCAGCGTTAATGAAGGTCACGGCGTGGACCGCGCCCCAGTCGGATGTGACGAAGCCCTTGAAACTGAGCTGGTCGCGAAGGATGGTGGTCAACGTATCCTTATTACCGCAGGCAAAGGTGCCGTTCAGGCGATTGTAGGAGCACATGATGGAGGAGACGCCGGCTTTGACTGCGGCGTCGAAGGGTGCGACGTAGATCTCGTGTAGCGTCTGGTCGTCGATGTAGGTGTTTTCGTTGTCGGAGTCGTAGCCGACGTAGTGCTTAATTTGCGCCATGACGTGCTGAGACTGGATTCCCTTGACCTCAGCCACGCCCATCTGCGAGGTAAGGAACGGATCTTCGCCAAAGGTGTTATAGCCGCGGCCGAACTCGAGGTCGCGATCGATGTTGACGAATGGCTGGAGCGAGACATCGATGCCCAGCGCGCGATCTTCGCGACCGATGACGAGACCGTTGTCCTCGGCGTCTTTCACGCTGAAGGTGGCAGCCACGCCCATAGTTGCGGTTTCACCCTGCGACGGGTGACGGGTGAGCACGCCTGGAGGTCCATCGGCGAAGCGGAGGCCGGGAATGTGGAGTCGAGGAATTCCGGCGAGGTACCCGGCCTGGCCCTGGTAGACGCTGGGATCCTCATGGGTGCCGTGGATGAGAGTGAGCTTCTCCTGCAGCGTCATCTGGCTCAGGAGCTTGTCGACCCGCGGGTCGCCGGTAATGACCGGCACGGATTGCGCAAATGCGCATATGGAGAGAAGCACGATCGCGGTTAGAAGAGACGTTGTTCTTAATGAGATTCGAAACGATTCTGATCCTTGCACCTAAGCCCCCTTAGCGACGAAACGCGGCCAGATAATCGATTCAGCCCGCGCTTTTGTTCACGGCAAGCAAGTGTATAGCAAAAGGGGCATGTCGTTGCAGTGCGCAAGATTTGCGCTAACAATCGGATCTCGCGGATCAATTGAGTGTCGCGATTTCGGGCAGCGGCAGTTCTTTATCGAGGCCGGCGGCGATGAGGTCGTTGCGGAGTTTTTCGAGGGTGGAAAACTGAATTGAAATAAAGCCGAGAGCGAGGGCAGCTTCGACATTGGCGCGTTTGTCGTCAATGAATAGCGTTTCGTTGGCGCGGGTTCCCAGGCGTTCCAGAACGATTTTGTAAATTGCCGGATCGGGCTTTGCCATCTTGTGCTGAAAACTCCAGATGAGGACGTCAAAACGCGGGAGCCAGTCGAATTCGCGCTCCATGTGAGCGAGAACTGTGTCGCCCATGTTGGAAAGGATCGCGGTGCGAATCCCGTGTTGTTTGAGTTGCTGCTGCCAGGCGAGCATGCCGGGATCCTGGGTGGTCCACATGCGGGCATCCCAGAGATTGAGTTCGTCGATGGTGGCATCGTTGAGGTTGAGCTTCGCGTCGCGATTGAGGTTCTTCCAGAATTGAAGACCCGTGAGCTTGCCTTCGTCGTAGGCATGGCGGTCGGCCCAGTAGATGGCTTCAAATTGATCGTGGGGAAGGCCAGTGATGCGGAGCATGGCGTCGTGCGCTGCAACATCGGGTTTGCCGGTAAGGACCATTCCATAATCGAACACCACCGCGCGCAGACTCAAAACTCCTCCTCAAAGGGCGCATGTATCGTGAAGGATGCGCCTGACACTATTGTAGGGAACAGGGAACAGGGGTTACGAAGAACGAATGAAGTTTTCGAAGCGGACCGCGTGGAATACGGAGGAGAGCGCATTGGCGCGGGCGCATCGGCAGCGCCTGCAGGCCGGGTTGCCGGTTGCGGACCTGACGGTTGCGAATCCTACGCGATGCGGGTTTCAGTACGACGCGGGCTTGCTGGCGGCGCTGACGAATCCGCAGGCGCTGGATTACGATCCGCAACCGCTGGGGTTGTTGCGGGCGCGGGAGGCAGTGTGCGGGTACTACGCAGATCATGGTGTGGAAGTGCGGTCCGATCGCGTGGTACTGACGACGAGCACAAGCGAGGCCTATAGTTTCCTCTTCAAACTGCTCTGTGATCCGGGAAGCGAGATTGTTGTTCCGCAGCCGGGATATCCGCTGTTTGATTTCCTGGCGGTGCTCGACGATGTGCGCATCAAGGGTGCCGCGCTGGTGTATGACCACGGATGGCAGATCGACCCCGAGGGGTTTCGGCGAGCGATTTCGCCGCAGACGCGAGCCATTGTGCTCGTGCATCCCAACAATCCAACGGGGCACTTTACCAAGCGGTGGGAAGCGGAGGAGCTGGTGCGGATTTGCCGCGACCGCCAAATCGTGCTGATTGCCGACGAGGTCTTTCTGGATTACGGATTCGGCAACGATGCGAAGCCGGGAAGCTTTGCTGCCGGGTTGGATGGCATGGATGTCTACGTGGTGAGTGGACTGAGCAAGATTGCAGGGCTGCCGCAGATGAAGGCCGCCTGGATTGCGGCAACGGGTCCACGGGTGGACGAAGCGATGAGCCGGCTGGAGGTCATCGCGGATACGTTTCTGTCGATGAATGCTCCGGTGCAGAGGGCGATTGGGCCGTGGATCGCTGGGCGTGAGCATATCCAGCAGCAGATTCGAAGGCGCGTTTCCGAAAATCTTGCTGGGTTGGACCGGCAGCTGATGGGACAAGACCTGGCAGGGCGGTTGGCAGTGGAGGGCGGCTGGTACGCGGTGCTGCGGATTCCGGCACTGCAACCGGATGAGCAAACCGTGCTGGAGTTATTGGATCGGGGTGTCTGGGCGCATCCGGGCTACTTCTTCGGGATGGAAGAGAGCGGGTGGCTGGTGGTGAGTCTGCTGGGTCCTGTTGAGGAATTTAGAACGGGCGTGGCCGGGATTGTTAACTATCTCACTACGCATCAAGGTGATAATAATTGTCCACCACGACTTAAACAATAATTTGATGAATATGTATCTAAATATTTGAAACTAATTATCTTAACGTGTTACTTAGAGTTTGAGTTATCGGTCATTTCAAGAACGGATTCGATTTGCGCTCGGAGCCGATGGAGGTTGCCGGTCCGTGGCCGGGGACCACCTTTGTTTCATCGGGCAGGGTGAGCAGCCGGGAGTGGATGGAATCGAGAATCTGATCGTAGTCGCCGCCGGGCAGGTCGGTGCGGCCGATGCTGCCGGCAAAGAGGGTGTCACCGGCGAGAACCATCTTGAGCGGAACGAAGTGCAGGCAGATGGACCCTTGGGTATGGCCGGGGGTGTGGATGACCTGTGCGGGGTAGGCATCGAGGCCGACGCAACGACCGTCAGAGAGTCCTTCGTCGGGCGGTGCGGTTTCAGGAGTTTCGACACCCAGCCAGGCGGCCTGCTTCGACATCATCTCCAGAAGAGGGAGGTCGTTTTCATTGAGGTAGATGGGAGCGCCGGTCAGAGATTTGAGCTTGAGCGCACCGCCAACGTGATCGATGTGTGCGTGAGTGATGAGGATCTGCTTGAGGCTCAGGCCTAATTGGTTGAGACGGCGATGAATGCGGCTGATCTCATCGCCGGGGTCGACCACGATGGCTTCCCGGTTTTCTTCGTCGCCAAGGATGGTGCAGTTGCATTGCAGCGGGCCGACGGGAAAAGTCTCGAAAATCATGGGTTCATTGTAGGACTGCAGGAGGATGATATTGAGAAACGAAAAGGCAGACCGCGATGGCCTGCCCTCTTCGAACGATTTGTCCCAGTTTACTTGGCGGGCTTGGCAGGGGCGGTGGGCGCCGGCTGATCGCCGAGGACCGAGCGGCTGTGGTTGCCGCGCATGTACATGATGGTCAGGGTGAGCGAGGTGAGCATGAAGATCACGGCCGACCACGTGGTGAGGCGCGTGAGCACATTGGCTGCGGCGCGGGGACCGAAGGCGGTCTGCGAACCCTGTCCGCCGAAAGCGCCCGCGAGGTCGGCAGAACGGCCCTGTTGGACGAGCACCACTCCAATGAGGAAGAGGCACACGATGACGTGGAGGATGACGACGAAATAGAAGAGAATCTGCATTTGCTACGGCTGCTTTCTGACCAATCCGCGGCTGGGCCGGGCAGGGAATTATGCGGAAGAGGTGTAATGCCCCATCGCACACCTGAAGTTCTGTCCAGAAACAATGATAAAAGTTAGGGTTCGATGAAAGCAAGTCCTGAACGAGGGTTGGGTGGCGGATCTTCCCGGCATGCTCCCGGTGATCTTCGGCGAGCTGCTGCTGATGGATCCCGGCAAGCGGACGGCATCCGGATCCAAACGTATTGATGAGATGCGGGTAGTGGGTCAGAGCTACTAGAGAGATGCGCTCTGGCTTGCGATCCAGCCGTGCGTTTGGTACGATAGCCTCACTCATGATTTGCGCCCCGCAAATCCGTCGTTGTTGTCACCTGTCGAACATGATCGACGGGTGTCTCGTCTAATCTCTGATCTCACCGGAAATTTGATTCAGAAGACGCACCCGTAGCTGAACGCCGGGTCTGTCAATCTGTGTATGGCTCGTGTTTTCAGCGAAATCCCCTGAAGACCCGAGGTCCCATGCCAGTCGCCGAATCCTCCCTATCCGCGTCGTTGACGCAATCCACCGGGCTTACCGCTCCGCTCATAAATCATTTGCGGCTGCTGGAAGCGGAAAGCATTCATATTCTTCGCGAGGTCGCGTCGGAGTTCGAGCGGCCAGTGATGCTGTATTCCGTCGGCAAGGATTCCTCTGTGATGTTGCGGCTGGCGCAAAAGGCCTTTTACCCCGGCCCCATACCTTTTCCATTGCTGCATATCGATACAGGATTCAAATTCCACGAAATGCTGGAGTTTCGCGATCGCATCGCGCACGAGATCGGAGCGGAGTTGCTGGTATGGCGCAACGAGCCGGCGATCGCGGCGGGCACGAATCCGATCGCGCTCGATACAAAGCGTTGCTGCGGGCTTCTCAAGACAAAAGCGCTGCTCGATGCGCTGCGCCATTACGAATTCGACGCCGCGTTTGGCGGTGCGCGCCGAGACGAAGAAAAATCCCGCGCAAAAGAGCGCATCTACTCTTTCCGTGACGCGGCCGGCCAATGGGATCCTAAAAATCAGCGACCGGAGTTATGGAATCTCTATAACGCGCGCTTGCACCCAGGTGAAAGCATCCGCGTTTTTCCGCTCTCCAACTGGACTGAAATGGACGTATGGCAGTACATCCACGAGGAAAAGATTCCGGTGGTCGATCTTTACTTCGCGAAAGAGCGACCCATGTTTGTCCGCGGCGATGCGCTGATTCCCATCGAGCAGTCGTTTGTCGCGCGAGCGGGCGAAAAACCGCAGTTGGTGCGCTCACGCTTGCGTTCGCTCGGGTGCAGCCCATGCACTGGGGCCATCCGCTCGGATGCGGAAACAATTCCCGACATCATCGGCGAACTGATTTCCTTCCGGTCATCAGAGCGCGCCAATCGCATTATCGATTTTGACCAGGAGGGATCGATGGAGATCAAGAAGCAGGAGGGCTACTTTTGATGACCGCAGCAGCCCCAGTTGCGTTTTCGATTGACGAATTTCTCTCCGGCGAGCGCGAGAAGGACCTGCTGCGCTTTTCTACGGCGGGAAGTGTCGATGACGGCAAGTCGACTCTCATCGGGCGTCTTCTCTACGACACGCAATCCGTCTACGACGACCAGGTTCGCTCGATTGAAGGCAAAGGTACAACAGCGCCCGGCCAGATTGATTTCGCACTGCTCACCGATGGACTGCGGGCGGAGCGCGAACAGGGCATCACCATCGACGTTGCCTATCGCTACTTCTCCACCGCACGGCGCAAATTCATCATCGCCGATACGCCCGGTCACGAACAGTACACGCGCAACATGGCTACCGGCGCCTCAACTGCAGATGCGGCCCTGGTCCTGATCGACGCCAGCAAAGGGGTGCAGATTCAATCGCGCCGTCACGCCTTCATCGCATCGCTGCTGCACGTTCGTCATTTGCTCGTCGCGGTGAACAAGATGGACCTGGTTGGCTATGATGAGGGCGCATTCCGCGCAATCGAGTCGGATTTCCGTGACGTCCTCGATCGAATTGTGGCGGAGACAGGGACGGCAGTCGAAGCGCACTTCATCCCGGTAAGCGCGCTCAAGGGCGACAACGTAGTGCGAAAAGGCCGAAACACCATGCCGTGGTACGCAGGCCGTTCGTTGCTGGAGCTGCTGGAAGATCTGCCGACCGCGCGCAGAGCGAATGAAGCGCCCTTTCGCTTTCCGGTGCAACGCGTGATACGGCCTGATCATACGTTCCGCGGTTTCGCCGGCCAGATCGCTGCAGGTACCGTCAGGCTCGGCGAAACAGTTACTGTTGCTCCATCTGGACACCAGGCACAGATCAACCGAATCGTTACGTTTGATAGCGATTTGGAAGAGGCTACCGCACCGCTCTCGGTCACGCTGGTGCTCGATCGCGAGGTAGACATCAGTCGAGGCGACCTGATCGCTGCCGCTGATTCCCCAGCCTCGGTTACGCGTGAGCTGCGAGCCGCTCTGGTATGGATGAATGAACGGCCGCTGGATGCAGGGAAGCGGTATCTGCTGAAGCACACGAGTCACACGGTGCCGGCATTTATCACTTCGGTGGATCACCGCGTCGAGCTCGAGTCACTTTCGCAAGGGCCGGCCGAGACGCTGCGGATGAACGACATCGGGGCCGTTACGCTCAAGCTGTTGCGGCCCATTGCCGTTGACCTCTATCGTGAGAACCGTGTGACGGGCTCACTGATTTTGATTGATCCCGAGACCAATGCCACGGTCGCTGCGGGAATGATTTCGGCGACCACAGCACAGTCCGAGTGGGGGACGGAACGGGATGCTGAGATCTCGAGCCGTCTGACTGCGGGCGAGCGGGAGGTGCGCTGGGGGCATCGTGGAGGGGTGATTGAACTCGTTGGCCCGGACAAACTGATCGATGCGATCGAGCGCTCGCTCTTCTCCATCAACGCGGTGACGGTGCGTGTCGATGGCGGCGGCGAAGCTTTCATTTGCCATCCGGAACTGCTCCCACTGGTCACGGAGCAGCACGTGCGATCCGGCCTGCTGGTGCTTTTGATTGGGGCGAACGACGAGGAGCAGCTGAGGGTGCGGGTGAGGGAGGCATCGCTCTTACTCGACGCGCAGGATCCGCTGCCTGCGATTGCTGCGGTTCACCAATTGCTTCTGAAAGAAGACATTTTGATCTCTCCTGAAAGAGCGAACCTCTTATGACCACCACGAACATTTCCGCCGAGGTCAGTCTGAAGCTCGACCGCGTCCGTGGCTTGCTGGCAAGCGAACTTACGCGGAACGACGATGCCTGCCTCACCTGCAGCTTCCAGGCTGAGGACGTGCTGATCACGCGGCTGGCCATGGCAATCGACCCGCGCATTCCTGTTCTTTTTCTCGATACCGGTTACCACTTTGCAGAAACCTACGCATACCGCGACCGCATTGCGCGGGACTGGGATCTGAACCTGATCAATTTGCTGCCGGAAAGAACCGTTGCCGAGCAGGAAGCGGAACACGGACTTCTTTACCAATCCGCACCTGACCGATGCTGCGGATTGCGGAAGGTGGAACCGCTATTCAAGGCCGTGGCTGCCTATCGAGTATGGATTACCGGATTGCGGCGCGAGCAGGCACGGAGCCGTACCGGGCTCGAGGAGTCTGCGCTGTTTACATTGCCGGGAGGCAAGCAGGTGGTGAAGCTGGCTCCGCTTGTGGACTGGACAACACGCGACGTGTGGCATGCCTGCCAGCAACTGGAGATTCCGCTGCTGCCCCTCTACGAGCAAGGCTACACGTCGATTGGATGTGAGCCGTGTACCACCCTGCCGCTTGATCCTAACGATCCGCGCTCCGGCCGATGGGGCGGACACAAAGTTGAGTGCGGCATTCATATTCAGGCAGCACCAACCCGCTAGCGCATCAACCTGAAGGCAGGGGACACGATCCATGCAGTATGTGATTGGCTTTGTTATTGCACTTTTTATCGCGCTGACTGGTGTCGGCGCAGGCACCATCACAGTGCCGATCCTCGTGCTGTTTCTCGGCGTGCCGGCAGCGGGCGCTGTGAGCATCGGCCTCATGTTCTCGACTGCAGTGAAACTCATTCTCGTGCCCACGCAGATCGCACGACGCAACGTGTCATGGCGGACACTGGGCTTCATGCTTTCAGGTGGAGCGCCGGGCGTGCTGGTGGGCTCGCTGGTTTTGCAGCATCTGGTCAGCAAGGGATCGCAAAACCTGCTGAACGCGATCCTGGGAGCAATCCTGGTGGGCACCGCAAGCTGGCAGATCTTCTATTCGTTTCGTCCTATGCGCGAGAACCCCGGCACGCGCGATCGCAGCCCGATGCTCGCGTGGCTCATGTTCCCCGTGGGGGCCGAAGTTGGATTTTCATCGGCCGGAGCCGGAGCGCTGGGCAGTGCCGCGTTGCTCAGTCTTACTCCGCTTGCACCAGCGCAGGTCGTCGGCACCGATATTCTCTTCGGTTTCATCGTGGCGCTGATCGGCAGCGGCGCCCACTGGTTCTCCCATGCTTCCAATCCTTCGCTGCTGCTGCATCTCATTGCCGGCGGAGTCCTGGGTGCGGTGAGCGGAACGCTGGTAAGCGCGCGCATTCCGCGACGGCCATTGCGGTTTGCCCTTTGCATCTGGCTGCTTATTCTCGGTGGCCAGTTTCTGTTTAACAGCATTCACGTGTGGGCCGCTACCCACTAACGGACGTCAAAGCCGAGTCTCAGATTTATGCACGCTCTCATCGACAACACGCGCACTCTCCTCGACACGGCCGCCCGGCAGTCGAAGCGCTGTTGTTGTCGTTGATTCAGCCCAGTTTCTTTCGTACCTAATTCCAAGCCATCACTCAAGACCTTCAACCGGGCTCGGCCCCTCTGACACATGAACTCTTCAGGAGACCACGTGACCTACTCATTTCGACTGTCCGCGATTCCTGCTCTGCTGCTGATTTCCTTGGCACTTGCCGCTCATTCCCAGGTAGTCGGCGCCACCATCACCGGTACGGTGCGCGATTTGTCGGGCGCATCGCTTAACGCCGCTACCGTAACAGTGAGGCAGTTGGAAACCGGCGCCACCCGCACGCTCACGACAGATTCCGAAGGTCGTTTCTTTGCGCCATCTGTGCCCGTTGGCCCGTACACGATAACCGCCGAACACGATGGCTTCGCGAAAGGCGAGCAATCCGCGACGCTCGTCGTAGGACAAAGTCTTCAGCTCAACTTTGTACTGGGAGTCGCCTCTATCCAGCAGGCGGTAGAAGTTACTGCCGAAGGCTCAAGCGTAAACACCACCACCCAGCAAACGGCGGGCATTGTCGACGAACGACAGGTGAAAGAGCTCCCACTCAATGGCCGCAGCTATGACGGTCTTCTTTCTCTGAATCCCGCAACGGTCAATTACACCAACCAGCGCTCGGGCGGCATCGGCACTTCGAATTCCTCTGTCGGCAACATGTTCTCTGTCGGCGGGCGCCGTCCGCAGGACAATCTCTTTCTTCTTAATGGCATCGAGTACACCGGCGCTTCCCTGATCAACGTCACTCCCGGCGGGACGAGCGGGCAACTCCTTGGGGTAGATGCGGTCCGTGAATTCAACGTTTCCACCGATACCTACGGCGCGGCGTATGGCAAGCGCGACGGCGCACAGGTAAGCATTGTCACGAGCAGCGGCACCAACCAACTCCGAGGCACAGCGTTCGAGTTCATCCGTAACAGTGCACTGGATGCACGCAACTACTTCGACCAGGGCGCCATCCCCGTCTTCCAACGCAATCAGTTTGGCGGCTCTCTGGGCGGTCCCATTCGAACCAACAAGCTCTTCCTCTTCGGCAACTACGAAGGATTCCGCCAGAACTGGGGTCTCAGCGACGTGACACTGGTACCCGATAACGAGGCGCGGCAAGGCTATCTGCCGGACTCCTTGGGCAACCTGCACTATGTTGGCCTAAATTCCTCGGTCGCGCCCTTGCTCAATCTGTGGCCCAAAGCCAATGGTCCTGAACTAGGTGGCGGCATAGCCGAATCCTTCTCCCATCCGCCGCAACGCATTCGCGAAGACTTCGGTACAGCGCGATTTGACGCCAACCTTAGCGGCAAGGACCTCCTGTTCGCGATCTACACCGTCGACGACAGCATGGCCCACACGCCCTCGCAGAACCCGTTCAGCCTGATCGACGAAAGCCTGCGCGAGCAGGTGACAAGCATCCAGGAACAACATGTCTTCTCGCCTTCCTTCCTGAACACCGCACGCTTCGGCTATTCCCGCGCGAGTTATTTCTTCACGGGGTACTCGTCCGTCGATCTGACGGGATGGGTTGCCGGGAAGCCCATCGGAGCCATCGTTATCAGTGGCAGCACTGCCTCCAACGGTGCGTCGCAGATCTCCCAGGCTGGCTCTAACGTGGGAAGTAACAATACCGCCGCGCGGAACCTGTTCACATTTGACGATCACATCTACTTGTCGCATGGACGCCATCAGGTCGAAGCAGGAATCTGGCTTCAGCGCGTCCAGTCCAACGATCTTCTTGCCCAGGATCAGTATGGACAGGCCTCTTTCAGCACTCTTCAATCTTTTCTCCAGGGAACCGTGAAGACCTTCACAGTCGTCGCCTCTCCCACCGAGCTTGGCTGGCGCATGCTTGCCGGTGCAGCGTTCGTGGAAGACACCGTAAAGGTCACCAGCCGTCTCGAAATCCGTGCAGGTTTCCGGTCCGAATCGACCAGCGGATGGAACGAAGCGCAGAATCGTGCCGCAAACTATGCCATTGTCGATGGCGTTCTGCAAACCAATCCGGTGGTTGGCTCCTCGGCTCTGACTACGAATCGCGCCAGATTTCTTCCGGAGCCGCGCGTGGGCTTTGCGTGGGACGTTTGGGGCAATGGCAAAACCGCTGCTCGCGGAGGCTTCGGTCTCTACCACGGCCTGCTCGATACTCTTGACTACCGGCTCGATCAGACCGCTCCATTTAACACCGCCGAGACGCTTTCCAACGTTCCTGTCTCGGGTCTCCAGATCACTCCGGGCTCTGCTCCCCCCGGAGAAAGCAAGATCTCGCCCAGCAACGTGCAGCCTGACATCGATACTCCGGCAGTGCTTAACTGGAGCTTGCGGGTCGAACAGCAGATTGCACCCCATACCTCGCTCACGGTCGGCTACGTCGGTTTCCACAGCTACCATCAGATCCTTTCGGAAGACATGAACGAGCCCGTCCCAACCTATCTTGCGGACGGCAGCGTCTTCTATCCTGCGGGATCGGCTAATGCCAATCCCGCTCTCGCCAACTCCACCTCGTGGACATCGCAAGGCGTCGGTTCTTACAACTCGCTTGTTGTTGACGTACGCCGCTCCTTTTCCAGCGGCCTGCAATTCCGTGGGAACTACACCTTCTCCAAAAACCTTGACGACGGGTCAGCCTGGAACACCAGCGTTAGCGGCAACACCCCTGCCTTCGTCGAGTTTCCCCTCGATCCCAAGCTCGATTGGGGACCCGCTGCCACCGATGTACGCCACGCCGCATCCTTCAACGGAAGCTATGAACTCCCGTTCGGTTCCAAACGCCGGTATCTGCAGCGGGCTTCGAGGCCGGTGCGATTCCTCGCATATGACTGGACGGCCAGCGCCATCCTCGCCGTGCAGACGGGATTTCCATTTACGCCGCAGCTTGGATATAACCCCACCGGAAACGGCGACACCCGTAACCCGGTCCGTCCAAATTGGAATCCCAATTTCAACGGCAAGCTCTATCCAAGAACCGTGCAGCAGTATTTCAACCCGGCTGCTTTTCTTCCTCCCGCAACCGGCACCTACGGCAATGTTTCGCGCGATTCCCTCACCGGTCCCGGTCTCACACAGTTAGACCTTTCCGCCGCACGCAAAGTGCATCTCAGCGAGCGCCTGGATCTTCAGTTCCGCGCCGAGTTCTTCAACATCCTGAACCACGCCAACTTCTCGACTCCCAACGAAGTGGTGTATACGTCGGCGGCATCCGGCATTTCCCCTACCGCTGGACTTGTAACTTCCAGCTCAACGACCTCGCGTCAGATCCAATTCGGCACCAAGTTGCAGTTTTGAAGGCACTCGAGTAGTGCATCTGTAGTGCATCGTACGCAGATCTGGTCGGAAGCGAGCACGTCAATTCGCAAGATCGCGAGTGGTAGACCGGCAATACGGAGAGTTGTCAAGTCAGGGGCTTTCCAGGCTTTGTCCGCATTGCCGGGCCATTGAGTTACTTCACGTTTGCTTCATGCCTGTTTCATTTCAGAGATCCGATACTGGCAATGATCGGAGTTGTTCTGGGATGAAGTTGAACAAGGTACTTCTTATCGCAGCAGGGATGGGCATTCTTTGTGCGGCCGCCGCCGCGGAGCAATCACCACTAGAGGGAGGTCGTAAGAGCGGAATTAGCAGGATGTTTCTCGATGCGCATGCCCCCACCCAACCACCAAAGTACAGCCGTTCGCAAATCAAGAAAATGGTTCAGGATGCGAAAACGCCGGAAGACTTCGAGCGGCTCGCTGACTACTTCGATTATCAGTCTCTTGATTCTGACCGAAAGTCCGACGAGCAAGTGAAGGAACTCGAACGACTGCTGGCACTGCCTTTCCACGCCCGATCGTACCCGACGCAGGTCGAGAACACTCGGGAACGGATAAAGGAATATCGGGCAAAGGCGGATGACTTCTCTTCGCGAGCCAGTGAATATCGCGCGCATGCGGCGGGAGGCGCTCAGCGGCAATGATCGAATAACAGAGGCGCCGCGATGTTACCTCGCTTCAGCGGTGGTTGCCTGTGCAGCCAAGACGAGCGCCTGGTTCATTGGCTAGTCCATCTATCGATCGCCTCCAGAATGGGTGAGACAAAAGCTTAAATGCGTGCTGCCGGTTCCATGTCGGTGATGCTCTTATGATCTGGCGTGGCTCAACCGGAAGTGATACCTTTGGGAATCTCCCCAACAGGTCTATATGCCGTTCGTCTGTCCGATTTGGATTCATAGCCGGGTCATTGAACTTCGCGCGGAAGCTGCGGAGTCAGGCTCCTGGCGCTGGTCTGTTCGAATTCCAGATGGCCAGATATTCTGGCAGGGTTCGGTGCCGAGTAAAACATCAGCACTGGCGGCCGCCGAACGCGCATTTGAGGAGCGACTTCAAAGAGCTAGTTTGAACCGTTATTTCCCTCCGAATGGATACCCCTGGAAGGAATCGTTGTAGAAGCCGATTTTTTACGCGTTGAGGAACGGCTTCCGCATCGACCGTCTCGACGGATTCGGCCTTATCCCCAGGAGTTCGCCTTAGCTGGAGCGCACAGGGATTAAGACCTCTTGCTGCAGCGTGAAATCGATGAGGCTTTCACTCGGTACTTTGACCTGATCACCGCGGGTTATGGTTTCTGAGCCTGCACCGGCACCTGCTCCGACGCCCGCACCGACGGCTGCTCCCTTGCCGCCGTCAGCAGCGGCGCCGATGATGGCTCCAAGGGCCGCGCCGCCGATGGTCCTTCTCGCGGTGCTCGCGCCGCGCGACTTGCCGGTCACTTCATAGTCTCCGGTCACAACCGGCACCGTCTTCCCATCCACCACAATCCCGGTCAGCTCCAGACGCAGCCGCGATCTGCCGCTGAAGGTTCCTGACTCCTTAGATTGTGTGAGCTGGCCAAACACGAGGGCGTCTTGCTCTACGACGATATTACCGTTCAAAATCAGCGGTTCTGCGAGGGAAGCCTGGAAACGGTCTCCGGGGAGGTTACGGGTGGAATCGATGGCATCGATGGTGCGCACAGATATTTGCGTCCCGGCCGGAATGGTCAAATACGCCGGCTTTGGTTCGGCAGCCGCATGTGCCTGCGGAGCGTCGGGAAGCGAACTCTGCGGTTGCGGCGCCGGGTCACTTGCTGTGTCGCCCGAATCGAACTTGAGGGAAACGACGTCGGCCAGGTTATATTTCTGCACCGTCGAGCCTACCTGGAAGCTTATTTGAGTGTCCGTGCCTCCCAGGAACTTGCCTTTGATGAGGCTGCCGTTCTTCAACTCCAATGTATCGGCCGACGCCATCGACGCAGCCAGCGCCAGCATCGTAAGAAGTCCGAATTTCAGGTTGAGTGTCATAGGTCCTTGCGCTTTCGATGCGGCTGCTGACTTCCTGTTTCATATATCTTGTGGATTCGTGCCGACTCACCTGGGGCGAAGCGCCTGATGGAGGCCGCATCCTGAACTGTGTCAAAAAATTGACACCCCAGTAGTCCGGGTCAATGGGCTCTTTTTCGGGCTGCCGAATTGCCCGGATTTGGGGCAGTCCCTCAGGACCACTTGCTGTTCCCCTGGGAAGATCATTTTTCGTCTCGAAACACCGCAGAATAATCTCATAACCGCGAACCTGGATCTCTGTCTAAGGTGCTGAATGCTGGGAAGCGATCACTCGATTGTCCGGTCCGTGCTGGCCGGGGACAAGGAAGCGTACGGGGTGCTTGTCCGCGCTCATAGTGCGACCGTGTTTCGAGTGGCGTTTCGGATTGCCGGCGACGAAGCCGATGCGGAGGAGATTGTGCAGGAGACGTTTTTGCGCGGGTATCAGCGATTGGAGAGTTACGAGGGTCGTTCCAGTTTCGGGACCTGGATCTACCGGATCGCTGTCAACTGTGCACTGAATCGGATCAGCCAGCCGGGGATCGAAGCGGAGTACAGGCACGGCGAGGAAAGCGACCCGGAGGAGAGAACGGTGCAGGTGGCGGCGCAGGGTGCCGACCCGGAGCGGGTGTTGTTGAGCGGCGAGATCAGCGCAGCTCAGGATGTTGCGATGCGGAGGCTGACTCCGACGGAAAAGAGCGCATTCGTACTTCGACACCTTGAGGACCGCTCCACAAACGAAATTGCGGTGGTCCTGAATATCGCCCCGAATGCGGCGAAGCAGGCCGTTTTTCGTGCGGTACAGAAATTACGGCGGGAGTTGGCACCGCTGCGGGGGAATGCATGAAGCACCTGGACGAGGACGAACTGGTCGAGTTGTATTACGGCGAGGGGAACAGTGCAGCGGATGCGCATGTGAAGGCTTGCCGCGAATGCTCGGCGCAATATGCCAGATTCAAGAAAAGTCTCGACGCGATTGATTCAGCTTCTGTGCCGGGACGAAGTGCAGACTACGGGGACCGGGTGTGGGAGACACTGCGCCCGCAACTGATTCCGTATCAGAAAAAGACCGCCGGATGGCGCAGTTGGAGGCATTGGAGAGTCGCGGCAATGCTGGTTGGCTGTGCGATGGTGTTGGGAATTGTATTCGTGAGCGGTCGTTATTGGGAGCGGATCACGACGAAGAAGACCACTTTGGCGAACAATCCGCAAGCGGGGCAGCGCGTGGTTCTGGTGGTGCTGACGGATCACCTGGATCGCACCGAGCGGCTGCTGGTGCAGTTGGAGCATGCGAATTCAATGGACAAAACCGATGACGCGCAGATGCAGTCGGAGGCGAGGGAACTGCTGGCGTCGAACCGGCTCTATCGCGTGACCGCAAGCAATGCGGGCGATCCGGAGCTGGCGGGGGCGCTTGATCGGCTTGAGGGTGTGCTGGCAGAGATTGCGAACGATCCGAATCTGAACGCAAGAGATATTGAGCGTGTACGCAACGATATGAACACGAAGGGAATGCTGTTTGAGATTCGAGTTCTGCGGGCTCGCAGTTCGGATCAGAAGAGCAGAGCGGGAATCGCGAAGGGAGCAACGATCTAATGAAAGTCAAGGTATTTGCAATTTTTCTTATCGCCGGGCTGACATTTTTGTCCCGGCCATCCTATGGTGCAGTACCGCAGCCCTTTCTGATATGGGACGGCGGTGCGGCTGCAGACGATGCGAGCCTGTATGCCGACGGAACGCGGGCAATCAACGAGAGCCGCTGGTCGGACGCGGCCGGGTTGTTCGATCGGGTAGCGCAGATGCACGGCGACCATGCTGAGGGCGCACTCTACTGGAAGGCATATGCCGAGAACAAGGAAGGGCAGCCGGCGAATGCGCTGAACACCTGCGCCGAATTGCGAAAGAGATATTCGAACAGTCGATGGCTGGAGGAGTGTGGCGCGCTGGAGATCGAGATTCGCGGCAGGAGCGGGCATCCCATGTCGCCACAGGCCGAGCCCGATGAAAACCTGAAGCTGCTGGCCTTGAATGCGCTGATGCAGCAAGACTCGTCGCAGGCATTGCCGATCCTGCAGAAGATTTTGAGCGGCAACCAATCAGAGGAACTGAAGAGCCGGGCGCTGTTTGTGCTGGCCCAGACCCACTCACCCCAGGCGGAGGCGATGATCAACCAGATTGCGCAGGGACAATCGGGCCCGGCGCTGCAGATCAAGGCGATTCGGATGCTGGCCGTCGCGCAGGGCAAGTCCGCCAGCGACGCTCTTGCCTCGATCTATCAACACAGCAGCGACCCGCAGGTAAAGAAGGTGATCCTGCAGTCCTATCTGATCACGGGAGATTCGTCGAAGCTGGCGGCAATCGCGCGCCAGGAGACAAATCCAGAGTTGGTGAAAACCGCAATTCATACGCTGGGCCCTATGGGCGATGTGCAGGACCTGCTGACCATCTATCGCGCGACGAACAGTGCGGAGACAAAGTCGGACATCATCAACGCGCTGATTCCGAGCGGCCAAAAGGGAGTGTCACCGCTGACGGAGATCGCACAGTCGGAGCGGGACCCGGAATTGCGAAGGAAGGCGATTCGCAACATGGGCATCGCGGGAGGAACATCGGTGGCTCCCGCACTGGTGAGCATCTACGAGAAGAATACGGATGTGGAGACGAAGCGCGCAGCGGCGCAGGCGCTATTCCTTGCGAATGATGCGCAGGATTTGATCACCCTCGCGCGTGGTGAGAAGGATCTGGAGATGAAGCAATACCTCGTCCAGCAGCTCAGCCTGATGCATAGCGAGGAAGCCACGAAGTACATGCTGGAAATTCTGAACAAGTAGAGAGGAATCCCCATGAGACAGGATTGGTTTGTGGCGGCGGTACTCGGCGCGTCCACGCTGGCAATGGCGCAGCAGCCGAAGGTGATCAACGCTCAATTTCGCGCAGAGCCGGCGAGCGCCGGACTGGCCGCGACGGTGAATCAGCTTCAGCACAGCACTGGACCGCTGTGGATAGGCTATGCGGTGACGACGGTTCCCGGATCGCGTTTCTCGAGTTGTTCCGGCGATACCCAATCCGAGAATGGATGCTGCGGTGTTTATCGGCTCGAGGATTCCGACCACAGTTACCGCTCCGGCGACCAGGACCATGCCCCCCAGACCAGCGTCGATATATTGGTGCGGATCGATCAGGGGGCGATCGACAAGGTCCGCTTCATTGGGAGCGGGTGCCAGATCGATGCGGGGGGATTGTCGTTCACGTGGTTGACCGGGGTGAACGAAGACGATAGCGTCGCGTGGCTGGCGAGCCTGGTTAAGTCCGAAAACAAGCATCCCACCGACGAAGCTCTGGCGGCGATCGCAATGCATGAGACCGCGAAGGCAACGGCGGCGCTTGAGGGCTTTGCCGCGTCGGCAAGTCCGCTGTGGCTGCGGGAAAAGGGCGCATTCTGGCTGGGCGCGGGACGCGGGCACGAGGGCTATCTTGCGCTGAAAAAGCTGACGACCGATCCCGATCCCGAGTTCCGCAAAAAACTGAGCTTTGATTTTTTTGTGAGTCATGATCCGGCAGCAATCGATGACGTGATCCGCATGGCGAAGTCGGATCAGGACGCAAGCGTTCGCGAACAGGCCATCTTTTGGGTCGGGCAGAAGGCAGGCGCAAAGGCCGTGGCGATGCTCAAGGATACGGTCGAGAACGATCCGGAGGTGGCCGTAAAGAAGAAGGCCGTGTTTGCGCTGAGCCAGTTGCCGAAGGATGAGGCGGTGCCCGAGTTGCTGCACGTGGCGCAAACGAATCCAGATCCGGCGGTGCGCAAGGATGCGATTTTCTGGCTTGGGCAAACGCATGATCC
>Ga0335072_10001242_pt1 | contig 42195 bp, 36 predicted proteins | sample Lox_Sample_21_FD_206725 | JGI IMG/M metagenome (GOLD analysis project Ga0335072, IMG submission 206725) | Soil microbial communities from Loxahatchee National Wildlife Refuge, Florida, United States - Lox_Sample_2.1 | ecosystem: Environmental > Terrestrial > Soil > Wetlands | place: USA... | reverse complement strand
CGTGCGAGATGTTGGCGAGCACGGAGTCGCGCGCGCGGCGCACCGCCTCGAGCTCCGTCTCGTCGCGGATCACCTGCACCTGCAGCCCTTCGACGGGCGAGGCGCTGGTGATGACGGCGGTGCGTATGCCGTCACCGCGCTGCAGCCGCTCCACGCATTGGGCGCTGCCTTCGGCGCGTGCCTTCAGGATGGGGCAGCGCTCCTCGCAGGGCCGGGAGCCGTTCTCCTCCAGCGGCTTGAGCACGTCGCCGCAGAACCTGCCCACCGCGGCCTGCGGCTCGATGCGCAGCAGCCGTGCGGCCTGGGAGTTGAGATATCGGATGTTGCGACGCTCGTCCACGGCATAGACGCCCTCGACGATCCCGCCGAGGACCGCCTGCGCCTCCGCCTCGCGCCGCCGCAGCGTGCCGGTGAGATCGATGAGGTTGCGGCGCATGTCCTCCATCGTGCGTGCGAGGGCGCCGACCTCGGCGGCGCCGCCGGGCGGGATCGAGAGCGAGAAGTCGCCCTGGCCGATGCGCACCGAGGCATCGGTCAGCGCCTTGACCGGCCCGACGACGCGCTCACTCAGGATGACTCCGGCAAGCACCGCGATGGTGCCGAGAATCAGGGTGGTGATCACGAGCTCGCGGATGAGGCGCGTGGTCGAGCTCTCGACGAGGCTCACCGGCAGGTCGGTATCGATGAAGCCGATGGCCTCGCCCGTCGAGGCAAAGAGCGGCGCGCTCGCCTCGTACACTCCCAGCGAGTCTATGCGCCGCACCGCCGAGTGTCCGTCGGCGAGTGCCGCGGAATAAAGCGGCGTCAGGGCGCTGACCGGATCCGCCGTGTAGGAGCGGTAGTCGATGAATCGGACCGGCAGGCCGACGCGCCCGGCCAGCTCCTGCGCCAGCCGCTGATCGAGGAGGCGCAGCACGTAGACGCGGGTGTTGTTGCCGCTCGGGAGCGCCGCGAAGGCGCCGAGCACCGGCACCTGCAGGTTGCCCGGCAGCGCGAGAAAGGTGGGTCCCTGCTCGGCGCTCTCGGTCGTGACGCCTTGCCAGTCGAGCGCGGGACCGGTCGCCGCGAGCAGCGTCGTGCCGGACAGCACCGCGCAGGCATCGAGCCGGGAGGTGTCGCAGAAGCGGCGCAGGAAGGGCGCGATGGCGCCGTTCTGATGCTGATCGAGCAGCCGCTGCAGGGTGGGCCTTTCCGCCAGGACCCGCGCCGAAGTCAGCGCGTCCTCCGTCAGGCGGCGCACGTCCTCGTGCGCCATGGCCCCTGCCAACAGCACGCGCTCCTTGCCCTGCCGGTCGGCCAGGTCGCGCAACATGCCGATGGCGGCGATCGAGAGGCCAACACCCACGAGCAGCACCAGCAGCACGTGTACGGCCACCATCCACCAGCCGAGGCTGGTGTTGGCGGGGTCCGGCCAGAGGGCGGTCAGTCGGCGCTGGAGGGCGGCGAGCATCGGTCACCGCCTGCGGTAGCCGGTACGCTCCACCAGCGACTTCAGGACCAGGGTCGCCAGGGCGAGCAGGGTGAGGAGCGAAGCGACCGCGAACGCCCCCGTGAAGTCGTAGTCGTTGTAGAGCGCCTCGATGGCGAGCGGCATGGTATTCGTCAATCCGCGGATGTGGCCCGACACGACCGATACCGCGCCGAATTCTCCCATGGCGCGCGCGTTGCAGAGAATGACTCCATAGAGCAGTCCCCAGCGGATCTTGGGCAGGGTGACCCGGAAGAAAGTCATCCAGGCCCCGCCGCCCAGGGTGATGGCGGCCTCTTCCTCGTCATTGCCGAGCTGCTGCATGAGCGGGATGAGCTCGCGCGCCACGTACGGGAAGGTCACGAAGAGCGTCGCGATCATGATACCCGGTATGGCGAAGACGATGCTGATGCCGTTCGCCGCCAGCCACGCCCCGAACCAGCCCCGCATGCCGAAGAGCAGCACGAACAGCATCCCGGAAATGACCGGCGAGACGGCCACGGGCAGGTCGATGAGCGTGATGAGCAGGCTCTTGCCGCGGAACTCGAATTTGGCGATCGACCAGGCCGCCGCGAGCCCGAAGACCGTGTTCACGGGCACGACCACCAGCGCCGTGAGCAGGGTCAGCCGGATGGCGGCCTGGGTATCCGGGTCGGCGAAGGCGCGCAGATAGGCGGCGACCCCGTTGCCGAAGGCGGAGACGAATACGACCGCGAGCGGTGCCAGCAGCAGCGCCGCGAGGAATGCCACCGAGAGCCCGATCATGCCGCGGCGCACCAGTGTGCCGACGACCGTTGCATGTCCGGGCCGTGTGTGCAGCTCTTCGAGAGACCCCGCCTGAGGTCCGGCCGCCGTCACGCCCGCCTCCGGACCATGCGGTCCCGGCCCCACGCCTGCAGGAGGTTGATCGTGAGGAGAATGACGAACGAGGCCGCCAGCATGACGAAGCCGAGCGCCGCCGCGCCGTGGTAATCGAACTCCTCCAGATGGATGACCATGAGAAGAGGCGTGATCTCGGTCTTCATCGGCAGGTTGCCGGAGATGAAGATCACCGACCCGTACTCGCCGAGCGCGCGCGCGAACGCGAGTGTGAACCCGGTCAGCATGGCAGGCAGCACCGCGGGCACGATCACGCGGCGGAACACGTACCACCGCCCCGCTCCGAGGGTCTCGGCGGCATCCTCCAGGTCCCGCTGCACTTCGAGGAGCGCCGGCTGCACGGTGCGCACGGCGAACGGCATCCCGATGAGCGTCATCGCGAGGACGACACCGAGGCGGGTGTACGCAACGTGAATGCCGGCCAGCGCCAGATATCGGCCGAGCCAGCCGTTGGCCGAAAAGACGGCGGTGAGCGCAATGCCCGAGACCGCCGTCGGCAGGGCGAACGGCATGTCTATCATGGCGTCCATGAGCCTGCGCCCCGGGAACTCGTAACGGGCGAGCGTCCAGGCGATGATGAAGCCGAACACGAGATTGATGCAGGCGGCGAGCAGCGCGCCCCCGAATGAAAGCTCATAGGAAGCCAACGCCCGCGGGCTGGCCACCGCATTGAGGAGTTGATGCAGCGGCGTCGAGGCGGCGAGCAGCACCAGCGCGGCGAGCGGCAGCAGCACCACGGCACTCAGGAAGAACGTCGTGAATCCCAGGGTCAGCCCGAATCCAGGCAGGACGGTGGGTTGCCCGTCTCTCATGGGTCAGCTCACGCCGCGGAGCGGCTGTGCGCCGGCGCCTCCCGCTCCCGATGGACCAACAGCACGGGCCATCGCGGCTGCGCGAGGAGGGCGGCGAGCTCGCCGCTGAGCCGGCCCGCGCCCGAGGTGCCGAGGATCAGCATCTGCCCCGGCGCCTCGTCGAGACGCTGCGCCAATGCCTGCGCCGCAACGCCGAACCTCAGCTCCGTCCTGATCTCGAGCCCATGAGCGGTTCGCGCTTCCGATCGGGCATCGAGCAGAGCGCGGATGCCTGACGACCGTACGGTCGCGTGAGTCTGGTCGGGCAGCACATCCACATAGATCGCTTCAGCCGAGAGATGCCGCAGCACGCTGGCGGAGACGGCCAGTGTTGCGTGCCGCGCCGACTCGTCGGTCCAGTGAATGAGCACGCGTTGCGGCGAGGGTGCGTGCTCCGGCAGGATCAGGATCTCCTCCACTCCGTGATCCAACAGCCAGTTGGCGTCCGACACCACGTTCTCGTGCGCTGCGATCACGGAAGTCCCCGGCAGTGACGTAGCTGCGTCCCGGATCGGAGTCGCGTCACCCAACAGCGGCTCCACGTGCCGGCGGATGCGCGTCTTCATCCGGGAAGACAGGTCGAGCAGCAGCGGATGGCCGGCGAGTCTCGCGACCGCCGAGCCATTCGAGGCACAGACAGTGAAGCTCGAGAGCGGAGTCGCCAGTACATGTGCCCGTCGGACACCGACGGTGACGCTTTGTCCGGGAGTCAGCGTGAACGCGCGCTGCTCGAACTGCGCCCGGGTCGCTTCGAGCAGCACCGCGCCTTCCCCGTTGGCGTGCGCGAGGATCGGCGCCTCCGGCGCCTCGTCCAACCGGATGCGGGCCCGCTCCAGCGCGCCCGTGAAGAGCACCTCTTCGACGACACCGCGCCCCAGGTATGCCGAGGAGGAAAGCTCATCGCGCGAGCGCGCCATCTGGATTTCCTCCGGCCGCACCACCGCCACCACTTCGCGCTCCCGTGCCGCAGCGCCGGGACCGGCTCCGGCCATCGCCGGCGGCCATGCCCCCCAGCGCGGGCCATCGGCGCTCTGTCGTGCCAGGATGAGGTTGGCTGCGCCGAGGAACGTCGCCACGAACCGCGTCGCCGGATGGGTGTAGAGATCCTGGGGCCGGCCGCACTCCAGCAGGCGGCCGAAGTTCATCACGCCAATTCGATCCGCCATGGCGAACGCCTCTTCCTGATCGTGCGTCACCAGAATGGTCGTGATGCCGAGCTCGCGCTGCACCTCGCGTATGGTCCGCCGCAGCCCCTCGCGGATCTTCGCATCCAGCGCCCCGAACGGCTCATCGAGCAGCAGCACTTCCGGCTTGTGCGCCAGCGCGCGCGCGACCGCCACCCGCTGCTGCTGTCCGCCGGAAAGCTGCCCCGGCAGCCGCTCGTCCATCCCCTCGAGCGCGACCAGCCGCAACAGCTCCTGGCGCCTGCTCCGCCGCTGCGCCGCGCGCATCCGCCGCACCCGCAGGGCGAACTCGATGTTCTCCGCCACCGTCATGTGCCGGAAGAGCGCGTAGTTCTGGAACACCAGCCCGACGCCCCGCCGCCGCGCCGAAACGTGGGTGACGTCACGCCCATGCAGCGCGATCCGCCCGTGATCCAGCCCCGAGAGCCCCGCTATCGCCCGCAGGAGCGTGCTCTTGCCGCTGCCGCTCGGCCCGAGGAGAACGAAGAACTCCCCGTCGCCGATCTCGAGCGAGACGTCGTTGACGACCGGGACGCCCTGATAGCGCTTGGTCAGTTGATCGAGAGTGATCGACACGCCGAGGGATCGTACCGGCGCCTCCCTATGGCGTCAGTCGCGCGCCGGTTATCGCCCGGTGACAAACCGGTTACGATCGCGTTATGTCAGGCGCACCAGGCACAGGGATGTGCCTAGATGAGCGTGAGTACGCCTTCGCACGACTTGAGGTCGGTGGCCAACGCCTCGACCTGCTCGCGCGACTCGGCCCGGATGCGATAACTGATCGACAGGAAGTTGCCGTTTTCGCTCAGCCGCTCCGTGACTCTCTCCGGCTCTATGAGCGGCGCATGGCGCAGGACGATGGCGTGCACGCGCGCCCGAAACTCATCCGAAGGCCGGCCGATGACCTTGATCGGATAGTCGCAGGGAAACTCGAGGAGTGGCGGCGGCTCGGTCATCGCCAGGGTTGCGGCTGCAGTTCCTGCTTCCAGCGCTGAAACTCATCATACACCCGGCGCCACAGCGGCCCCGGCCGGCCCGTACCCACCGGCTCGCCGTCGAGCGTCGTCACGGGCTGCACTTCACGGGTTGCGGCGGAGATCCAGATCTCGTCCGCGCGCCGCAGCTCCGTCTCGCCGATGGCGGCGGCGCGATGCGGCACACCTAAGCGCGCGGCCAGCTCCTCCACCACTCCACGTGTCGTTCCCGGAAGGATCTTGCGCGAGTTGGGCGGGGCGCGCAGCTCCCCGCCGATGATCACGTGCACCGCGGAAGCCGAAGCTTCCATCAACTCGCCGTCACGCAGCAGGATCGTCTCCGCGGCATTGGCGTCGACCGCCAGCTGCCGCAGCAGGACGTTGGCAACGAGCGAGATCGACTTGATGTTGCAGCGCGCCCAGCGCGTGTCCTCCGCGGTGACACAGGCGACACCTTTCTCGAGCACGCCGGCTGCGGCGACCGGCAGCGGCGCGCAGAAAGCGAACACCGTACGCGGAATGTCGGGCAGCGGCGCATGATTGCGTCCGCGCTCCGCGCCGCGCGTCACCTGCCAGTAGATGTACTGATCGGCAGCGCCGTTACGGGCGATGAGCGTCGCGAAGATGTCGCACCACTGCGCCCGGCTGTGCGGATCGGCCATGCGGACCTCGGCGAGGCTGCGGGTCAGGCGCTCGCAATGTGCCTCCAGCCGAAACGGCCGGCCGCCATAGACCGGCACGACCTCATACACGCCGTCGCCGTAGAGAAACCCCCGGTCGAGCGGCGAGACGCGCGCCTCGGCGAGCGGCAGATACTCACCATTCAGATAACAGATGGGTAAGGGATCAGCCATAAATGAACGCCGTGCGAAAGCAAGTCAGTAAGCGGCCCAGGGCCGTTCCCTGGGCCGCGAGATGAAACGCGGTCATATGGCCGCGCTCGCGAAAAGCGGCAGGATGCCGACTTTTCGCCAATAGACTAATGGAACCAGAGGCGGACGCCATCCATCGCCCGTGTCAGCAGGCCCCCGGCCGGCACCGCCTCCAACGTCACCAGCGGCTCGCGCCCGACCACCTGTCCGTTGCCGTCGGTCACGGTCAGCTCGCCAACCACGCTGCCCGCCGCCAGCGGCGCGATCAGGCGGGCCTTGTTCAGCGCCGCATTCGTCGTGACACTGCCTGCCTGCCCCCGCGGCAGCGTCACGTAGAGATCGGCCAGTGCGCCGACCGCCGCGTAGCCGGAGGCCGACTCATAGACGCGCGGCTTGAGAATCGCCGCGTGCGCGGTCGCGATCCGCTGCGTCTGGAAGAAATTGAATCCGTAGTTGAGGAGAGCCTCGGTGTCCTTTTCGCGCGAGGCCCATTTCGGCGCCTTGAGGACCACCGAAACGAGGCGCGTGCCGTTGCGCCTCGCGGAGGCGATGAGGCAGTACCCCGCTTCATCGGTGTGGCCGGTCTTCAGCCCATCGACCGACGGGTCGGTCCACAGCAGTCCGTTGCGGTTCGGCTGCTTGATGTTGTTCCAGGTGAAGTCCTTCATGCTGAAGATGTAGTAATACTCGGGAAAGTCGCGGATCAGGGCGTTGGCGACCGTCGCCAGGTCGCGGGCGGTCGTGTAGTGCTGCGGATCCGGCAGGCCGTCGACATCGACGAAGTGCGACGACTTCATGCCGAGCCGCTGCGCGTACTCGTTCATCAGCTGCACGAACCCGGCTGTCGTGCCGCCCACGCGCTCCGCCAGCGCCACCGTCGCGTCGTTCCCCGATTGCACGATCATCCCCTTGACCAGGTCGATGACCGGCACCTGGCTGCCCAGCTTGACGAAGGTGCGCGAGCCGCCGGTGCGCCAGGCGGCCTCGCTGATCGTGACCGGGTCGTCGAGCTTTATCCGGCCGTCCCGCAGTGCCGCGAAGACCACGTACGAGGTGACGAGCTTGGTCAGGCTGGCCGGCTCCATCCGCTCGTCGGCATTCTTCTGCGCAATGACATCGCCGCTCTGGCTGTCGATCACGATGTAGGAGCCGGCATCGAGGTCCGGGGCCGGGGGAGTGGGCACGGCCGCGCCGGCGACGGCGGCGAGCGCCAGGGCGAAGAGGGCGGGCAGGGCGGCTGAAGAACGGGGCATCCTGGAAAATCCTCGTGAGTTTCAGAAGAGACGCGGGCGGATGGTACGGTCTCATCGCCCGAAAGCAAGTGAGTGAGCGGTCCCGAGGCCGCCCTCGGGCCGCGGGACCAAATGAGTCAATGGGCTGGCCGCTAAAAGCGCCGCCAGGCGACTTTTAGCCAATGGACTACGGCGCCACGAGCCGCGCGCCGGGGAAGCCGAGGGCGCCGAGGCGTACCACCAGACGGTCGAATTCCGGCACGCCGCTCACCGGCCCGATGCGCACCCGGTACAGATTGCCGCGTGCCGCCGGAGGGCCGAAGACGAACGCGCCGGCGAGGCCCGCCGCCTGCAGCCGTGCGACGACACGCGCGGCATGCTCCTGCACCGCGAATGCCCCGACCTGAACATAGAGCGTTGCCGGCGGACTCTCCGATGCACGAGTGAGCTCGACGGGGTTGTCGGGCGTAATGGCGCGGACTTCGACCAGCGCAGTGCCGGTCCCCAGCATGCCGAGCCTGGCGGCGGCGACGTACGAGAGGTCGATCAGGCGGTTGGCCACGAAGGGGCCGCGGTCGTTGACCTTCACGACGATGCTGCGGCCGTTGCGCAGATTGGTGACGCGCACGTAGGTCGGAAGCGGCAGAGTCTTGTGGGCCGCCGTCATGGCGTACATGTCATAGCGGTCCCCATCGGAGGTCCGCAGCCCGTCGAATGTGGGTCCATACCAGGAGGCCACACCGGTCTCGTCATAGCCTTCCGCCGTGGCCAGCACGTAGTAGCGTCTGCCGTCTACGTCATAGAAGGGCGGGTTGCCGCGCGGTGCGCGCGGCTCGAAGCGCGGCACGGCATTGGGGATGGAAGCGAAGTTCGGCGGCAGCGGCGGCAGCGGGGTCGGAGGCGCCGGCGCAGGATGCGGGGTCGTTGCGCAGCCGGCAAGGAGAGCCGTCAGGAAGATCGCCCAGACGAGCCCGCGGCGTGCCGCGCCAGGCGCGGAGCAGCAGTCACGCGCCGCGCTCACTCGGAGGATCGTCCGGCGCGATCCGCAGTGCCGGCCGACCTTGCGGTGGGGGCAGTCTCGGGTGTCACGCCGGGATTGGCCGGGGTGAGCCGCAGCGCGATGGCGCGCGCGAGCTCATCGACCGCCATCGCATACAGGGCACTGTGATTGTAGCGGGTGAGCGCATGGAAGTTGTTGAAGCCGACCCGGTAGGTCGGACCGTCCTGCAGCTCCGCCAGGAGCAACACCACGGGCGTATCGCCCGGCACGTCGCTCTGCACCCGCACGCCTTCGGCGTTCAGGCGGTCGATCGTCTCGTCGAGCGCCAGATTGCTCGGATCGATCTGGAAGGTGGCGCCGGGGTCGATCCTGACATCGGCCACCACCGGGCCGCCGGCCTGCCAGCCGCAGTCATGCAGGTAGTTGGCGACGCTCGCGAAGATGTCGTCCCAGTCCGTGAAGAGATTGCGCTGGCCGTCGTCATTGCCGTCGGTTCCATACCTCAGGTACGCCGAGGGCATGAACTGCAGCGGGCCCATCGCACCGGCATAGGAGCCCTTCACCGACAGCGGATCGATCTTCTCCTCATGAGACATCACCAGGAACTGCTCGAGCTCGCGGCGGAAGTAGCGGGCGCGCGGCGGGTAATCGAACGCCAGGGTGGAGAGCGCATCGAGCACGCGGTAGGAGCCGGTGATGCGCCCGTAGAAGGTTTCCGCGCCGAGGATGGCGACGATGTACTGCGGCGGCACTCCCTGCTCCGCGCTCACCCGCTCGAGCGAATCGCGGTGCTCCTGCCAGAACCCGACGCCGGCCGCGATGCGCTTGTCGGTGAGGAAGATCTGCCGGTACTGCCACCACTGCAGCACCCGCTCGGCAGGGCGGCTGATGTCGTCGATGATCTGCGGCTGCAGGCGGGCGTGCCGGAGCACCCTGAGGACCCTCCGGCGGCTGAGTCCGTCGCGCCGGGCGACCTGGGTGGCGAACTTCGCGAGCTGCGCGCGCGGGAACGGCTGGCCGGGCTCCGCCTGCGCCGCGCGCGCGCCGCCGCCGAGCCCCAAGGCGGCGAGTGTGAGCAGCGCGAGCGTCGGGAGGGATCGGGACACTTCAGGAGCCCATGAGTTTCCGGTGGGCATGCAGCGACATCAGAATACCGAAGCCCGCGAGCACGGTCACCACCGAGCTTCCCCCGTAGCTGACGAGCGGCAGCGGAACGCCGACGACCGGCAGCAGGCCGGTGACCATGCCGGCATTGATGAACACATACACGAAGAAAGTCAGCGCGACGCTGCCGGCGAGGAGGCGTGAGAACGTGTCGGGTGTCTGCACGGCGAGATAGAGCGAGCGGCCGATGATGAACGCGTAGAGCAGCAGCAGCACCGCGAGCCCGAGCAGCCCGAACTCCTCGCCGATCACCGCGAAGATGAAATCCGTGGTGCGCTCCGGCAGGAAATCGAGCTGCGCCTGGCTGCCGTTCATCCATCCCTTGCCGAATACGCCGCCCGAGCCGATGGCGATCTGCGACTGGATGATGTGATAGCCGGCGCCGAGCGGATCCGACTGCGGATTGAGGAAGGTTAGCAGGCGCTGGCGCTGATAACCGTGCATGAATCTCAGTCCGAACCAGGCCGCGGCGACGCCGAGGAGGACCATGCCGACGATCACACGGACTCTGAGGCCGGCGAGGAATACGACCAGCGCCCCGGCGGCGGCGATGAGTGCCGCGGTGCCGAGGTCCGGCTCCTTCGCGACCAGGGCCGCCGGGATCAGGATGATGAGGCCGAGGAGGAGGAGGTTGGGCCAGCGGGGCGGCAGCGGACGCTCGTGCAGGTACCAGGCGCACATCATGGGGACGGCGAGCTTCATCAGCTCCGAGGGCTGGAAGCGTATCGGACCCAGGCTGAGCCAGCGTTGCGCCCCGAGGCGCGTGTGGCCGACCACCGCGACGGCGAGCAGGAGGATGACACCGATCGAATACAGCCAGGGCGAGGTGCGCCGCAGGAAGTTCGGACTGACCCGCGCCAGGGCCAGCATCACCGCCGTGCCGAGGACGATCCGCATCCCGGTGCGCAGCACCATCGGCAGGTTCTCCGCCGAGGCGCTGTAGAGGACGACCAGCCCGTAGGCGGCGGCGAGTGCGAGCCCGGTCACGAGCGGCCCGTCCATCCGGAGCGCCGAGAGTACGCGTGCCGCTCCCGTGAGGGTGCGGCGTGTCCGCGACTCGGAGCTGACTTCTTCGTAGATCATGCGGGACGGGTCTCGAGGGTTATTGGGCGGGCGCGGCGCCCGCCGCGCCGCCCGGCCGGGCGCTGTTCGCAGCCTGTTGAATGGGCGCGGGCGGAGCGGGGGCGGGAAGAGCCGGCAGGGAGGGCGCCATTTTCGGCTTGAGGTCGTCCGGCTCCGAATCCGGTCCGCGCGGGGCGGCGGGCAGCAGCTTGCCGTCGGGTCCGAGGAGATACGCGTCCATCACCTTGCGGGCGACCGGGGCCGCGCCCGTGGATCCGAATCCCGCGTGCTCGACGATGACAGCGATCGCGATGCGCGGGGCGTCGGCCGGCGCGAAGGCGATGAACCAGGCGTTGTCGCGGTACTGCTCCTTGATCTTCTTGAAGCCGTTGTCCTCGCCGAGATTCCCGGTGACCGACTCATTCACGACCTGGTCCGTGCCGGTCTTTCCCGCGATGGTGTAGACGGACCCGCGCATCGGGTAGTACGCCGTGCCGTTCGGATAAGTCGTCGCGCCGATCATTCCATGGATGACGCGCTTCCAGGAGTCAGCGCTGATGTTCGACAGGGAGCCCTCATACACGGGCGGGAGCCACTCGATCTTGCCGGTGTCGGGACTGCGCAGCCCCGTCACCAGCCGCGGGCGCCAGATGTGCCCGCGTGTCGCCAGTATGCTGGTGTAGTGAGCCAGCTGCAGCGGGGTGACGAGGAAGTAGCCCTGTCCGATGCCGAGATTGACGGTCTCGCCGGGGAACCACACTTTGTTGGCCGGGTTGGCGAAGTGCGCTTCCTTCCACTCGCGCGACGGCACGAGGCCCGGCTTCTCGCCGCCGATGTCGATGCCGGTCGGCCGGCCGAAGCCGAAGAGCGGCAGCCACGCCGAGATCCGGTCGATACCCATGGCGTGCGCGACGCCATAGAAGTAGACGTCGCACGAGCGTGCGATGGCCTGATCGAGATCCGTTTCACCGTGACGCTCGTGATTGGCGTCGTGCCAGATGTGCCGGCCGCCGGGCAGATGATAGTAGCCGGGACAGAAGATCGACTTGTCCGGATCGATCACACCGTCGGTGAGCGCACCGAGCGCGAGGCCCGGCTTGATGGTCGAGCCCGAGGAGTATTCGCCGCGCAGCGCGCGATCGTAGAGCGGCCGGTTGGGATCGCCTTCGAGGCTCCCATACTCCTTCTCCGTGATGCCGCGGGCGAAGAGGTTGGGATCGAAACCCGGGGAGCTCACCAGGGCGATGACGTCGCCGCTGTCCGGGTCGAGGGCCACGACCGCTCCCTCCTGGCCGGCGAGGGCCGCCTCCGCCACCTTCTGCACCTTGAGGTCGAGCGACAGAATGACGTCATCGCCCGGTATCGGCGCCTTCACCTCCAGGTCGCGGGCGAAGACGCCGGGCTTCTGCACCGGGCGGCCCTGCGCATCGACCAGGGTCTGGCGGAAGCCGTTGGTGCCGTGCAGCGCCTTCTCGAAGGTGCCCTCCACTCCCGTCTTGCCGATGACCGCCGTGCCCGCGTAGGCCGCGCGATCGATGTGTCCCAGGTCCTTCTCACTGATCGTGCCCACGTAGCCCATCGCGTCGACGGCGAGTGAGCCTTCGGGATACCAGCGCGCTTCTTCCGGCGTGATGTCGACGCCGGGGAACTCGAATCGCCGCACGGCGAATCGCGCCACCTCCTCGTCGGAGAGGTGCAGGCGGATCGGCACGTTGTCGAAGGTGCGGCGGGACTTGATGGTGCGGATCAGCTCCGGGACGTCATCGGCCTGCAGCAGGCCGAGCTTCACCAGGCGATGCAACGATCCGCCGAGATCCGGAACCTCGTCAGGGATCAGCTCGAGCTGGAAGGTCGGCTGATTCGAGGCGATCACCTCGCCGTAGCGGTCCATGATGAGTCCGCGCGCGGCCGGGATGGGATCGGTGCGGACCCGGTTTTCCTGTGAGAGCGCCGCGTAGTAGTCGTTGCGGATCACCTGCAGCAGGTAGAGGCGCCCGAGGAGCGCCAGCGCGAGCAGCAACATCGCCGCCCCGGCGAACAGGGAGCGGCGCTCGAAGATCCGCTGCTCCCGCCAGTGATCCTTGATGCGGACCGGGGACACGTCAGCCCCGTCTCGCGGTGCAGGCTTTCATGTTTGCGGCCGGTAGCTGCGTGCGAGGATCGCTGCCGCCGCCGGCCAGATCAACGCGCCGGTGAGCGTCGGCAGCCAACGCACCGGTGTCGTCAGCGCGTGACCGCTCCAGCCGTCGATGGCGAAGAGCACGACCTCATAGGTCGCGAGCGCGGCGAACACGATCAGGGACTGCTGGAAGATCGGTTTGGAGCGGATCCTCTGGTGCTCGCGCACGCCGATGTAGGCGAGAAATGCCAGCGCGAGCGCATGCTCGCCGAGCACCGGCCCCTCGAAGGCATCGAGCAGCAGTCCGCAGATCCAACCGAGGGTGATGCCGCCCGCGCGCGGCGCGGCGATCGACCAGTAGAGCACGGTCAGGGCCAGGAACCCTGGCCGGATGATCTCCAGCCACGAGGGCAGCGGCAGCAACGTCAGGATGAGCGCGCCGATCACGCTCTTCAACATCGCGAAGCTGGGGCTGGAACCGCTCATGTTGACGGCGGCTCCGGCTTCCTCGCGGCAGCGCCCGGCTTCCCGGCCGGAGCGCCCGATTTGTGTGCCGTGCCGGCTTTGGCGCCGGCGGCCTTCGCCGCGCTCTTCTTCACAGACGCCGGCGCCGTCGCTGTCGGCGCCGTTGTCGCAGGCTGCTGCGGCTTCGGCGGCACGGCCAGGGGCTGGAAGCTCCGGTCGCCGCTCGTCAGCTCGCCGTTGCGCTCCGCCAGGGGCGAGGCGGGACTGTCGTGACGGAACCAGATCAGCATGACCTCGCGGTCGGTGTCGAGGTGCGCGAACGGCGCGGCGCGTACATGCGCCAGCGGCTGCACCGTGTCCTTGTGCACCTCCGTGATCCGCGCGACCGGATAGCCCGGAGGAAATACGCCGCCGAGACCCGAAGTCACGAGGATGTCGCCGACGTGAACGTCGGCGTTGGCGGGCAGGTAGGGCAGGCCGAGCGAGGTCGAGTCGCCGGCGCCCACGGCGATCGTCCTGAGGCCCGTGCGCTGGATCTCCACGGGCAGGGCGTGCTCCGGATCGGTGATCAGGATCACATCGGCGCTCCAGGGACCCACGTGCATGGTCTGACCGACCACGCCGTCGTCATCCAGAACGGCCTGACCCGCGGTGACTTCGTTCAGCGAGCCGCGGTCGATGAGCACGCGCTGGCGCAGGCTGTTGAGCTGAACGTTGACGATGTCTGCCGGCAGCCAGCGCTGCGCCACCGGAGGCAGCGAGTGGCGCAGGCCGATGAGCGCCGCGTTCTGCTGCGCCAGGGCGTCGAAACGCATGGAGCGCAGCTCGAGATCGCGCATGCGATTGCGCAGGCGTTGGTTCTCCGCCTGGAGCGAGTCGCGGGTCGCGAAGCTGCTCTGCAGCCATCGCCAGGCCTCGATCGGGGAGCTCACGGCGAGCTCGACCGGATAGGTCGCCGCCTGCAGGATGGAGTGGGCCCGAGCCAGCCAGTCGAACCGCTGGTCGAGCACCATGAAGGCGATCGAGATGATCGCGTACAGGGCGAAGCGGAAGCCGGGGGAGCCTCGGCGTCCCTCCAGCGGTCTACCCGCCCCTGTTGCGAACCCCGCCACTGAGTCTTTGAGCGCTCCCGCCGCTAGCCGCTACTCGAGCCCGAAGTGACCGGGGCCCATCTCATCCATGAGCTCCAGGATGCGGCCGCCGCCGCGGGCGACGCAAGTGAGAGGATCGTCCGCCACCACGACCGGCAGTCCCGTCTCTTCCGTCAGCAGCTTGTCGATATCGCGCAGCAGCGCGCCGCCGCCGGTGAGCACGATCCCGCGCTCCGCGACGTCCGCGCCGAGCTCCGGCGGCGTCTGCTCGAGCGCCTGCTTGACGGCGCTCACGATGTTCTGCAGCGGCTCCTGCAGCGCCTCGAGGATCTCATTGCTGTTCAGCGTGAAGCTGCGCGGCACGCCCTCGGAAAGGTTGCGGCCTTTCACCGACAGCTCCCGCACCTGCTGGCCGGGATAGGCGGAGCCGATCTCGATCTTTATACGCTCCGCGGTCGCCTCGCCGATGAGGATGCCGTAGTTCCGCCGCACGTAGTTCATGATCGCCTCGTCGAAGCGATCGCCGCCGATGCGCGCGGAGTTGGCGTACACGACGCCGTTCAGCGACAGTACGGCGACCTCCGATGTGCCGCCGCCGATGTCCAGCACCATGGAGCCGCGGGGCTCGTGCACCGGCAGACCCGCACCAACCGCCGCGGCCATCGGCTCGCTGACGATGCCGACGTTGCGCGCGCCGGCGCCTTCCGCCGACTCCCGGATCGCGCGCCGCTCCACCTGCGTGGAGCCGAACGGCACGCACACCAGCACGCGCGGGGAGGGCTTCAGCATCCGGTTGCCGTGCACCTTATTAATGAAGAACTGGAGCATCTTCTCCGTATAGGTGAAGTCGGCGATCACGCCGTCCTTCATCGGCCGCACCGCGGTGATGTGGCCCGGCGTACGGCCAAGCATGCTCTTGGCCTCCGCGCCGACGGCGACGATGATCTTGCCGCCGCGGGACGGCTCGTCCTGCACGGCGACCACCGAGGGCTCGTTCAGCACGATGCCCTTGTCGCGGACATAGATCAGGGTGTTGGCCGTCCCCAGGTCGATCGACAAATCGCTGGAGAAATAGCCGCGCAAGCGTTTGAACATGAAGCGTCCGAAAAGAAAGGCGTACGGCGGGGGACCCCCGAAAGTGGCGCGTAATCTAGCAACCGAGGGGACATTCAGCAAGGCAACATGTATGATTTTGCGCTGTTTTTCTCATTCGCCGTTTTCGTCCCATGGCCCTCACGCGCGCGCAGATCGAAAGCATCGCTCAGCTGGCCCGCCTCGAGCTGGAGCCGGCCGAGATCCCCGTTTATCAGGAGAGCCTGTCGCGAATCATCGACCTGGTCGGTGAGCTCGACCGTGCCGACACCGCGGGCGTCACCCCCATGGCGCACCCGCTGCCGGGTCTGAGGCAGCGGCTGCGTGCCGACGAGGTCACGGAACAGGACCGCCATGAGCTCTATCAGGCGAACGCGCCCCAGGTGGCGGCGGGGCTGTACCTCGTCCCGAAGGTCATAGAGTAAACGTGGTTCACAGGAATTCCCTGACGGAGCTGGCCGCCGGCCTGCGCGCGAAGACCTTCTCGAGCGTGGAGCTGGTGCGCGCCTTCCTGCAGCGCATCGAGGCCGCCCAGCCGGTGCTCAACGCCTTCATTTCGATCACGGCGGAGCAGGCGCTCGCGGCCGCGGCCGCGGCGGACCGCGAGCTTGCGGCCGGCCGGGGCGGCCCGCTTGCCGGCGTGCCGATCGCTCACAAGGACCTTTTCTGCACGGCGGGAGTGCGCACGACCTGCGGCTCGCGCATGCTCGACAATTTCGTGTCGCCGTATGACGCCACCGTGGTCGCCAAGCTCAAGGCGGCCGGCGCCATCAATCTGGGCAAGCTCAACATGGACGAGTTCGCCATGGGCTCCTCGAACGAGACCAGCTGGTTCGGTCCCGTGAGGAACCCCTGGAATACCGATTTCGTGCCCGGCGGCTCCTCCGGCGGGTCGGCGGCGGCCGTCGCCGCGAGACTGATACCCGCCGCGACTGCGACCGACACCGGCGGCTCCATCCGCCAGCCGGCCGCGCTCTGCGGCATCACGGGCATCAAGCCTACCTATGGGCGCGTCTCCCGCTACGGCATGATCGCCTTCGCGTCGAGCCTCGATCAGGGCGGTGTCCTCACGACTAGCGCCGCGGACGCAGCGCTCATGCTGCGTGAGATGGCAGGGTTCGACGCAAACGACTCGACCAGCGTCGATGCACCGGTGCCGGATTACGTGGCGGAGCTGGATGCGCCGCTGGCGGGCGTGAGGATCGGTCTGATCAAGGAATTCGTCGACGAAGGCCTCGATCGCGAGAACGAGCTGCGGATCCGCGATGCCCTGAAGGTGCTGGAGCGGCTGGGAGCCAGCCTGCGCGAGGTGAGTCTGCCGAACCTGCCGCGGTCGGTGCCGGTCTACTATGTCGTGGCCCCGGCGGAGTGCTCATCGAATCTTGCGCGCTATGACGGCGTGCGCTTCGGCCACCGCTGCCAGGAGCCGCGCGATCTGCAGGACCTCTATCGCCGCTCGCGCGGAGAGGGCTTCGGCGCGGAGGTCAAGCGCCGCGTCATGACGGGTACCTACGTGCTCTCGGCGGGCTACTACGACGCCTACTACCTGAAGGCCCAGCGCGTGCGGCAGCTGATCGCCGCCGATTTCAAGCGTGCCTTCGGTGAGGTCGATGTTCTGGTGGGCCCGACCAGTCCGACGGCCGCCTTTCGCCTCGGCGCCAAGACTGCCGATCCCATCACGATGTATCTCAACGACATCTACACGATCGGCGCCAATCTCGCGGGGCTGCCGGCGCTGTCGGTGCCGTGCGGCTTCGTGGGCGACCTTCCCGTGGGCCTGCAGGTCGTCGGGCCGCATTTCGCCGAGGGGCGCATTCTCAACGTCGCGCACCGCTATCAGCGGGAGACCGACTGGCATCGCCGGTCGCCGGAGCGGTTCGCATGAACGCCACCGCCAGCGGCTGGGAAACCGTCATCGGGCTGGAGATCCACGCCCAGCTCGCCACCCGATCGAAGATCTTCTCCGGCGCCGCGACCGCCTATGGTGCGCCGCCCAACGCGCAGGCCAGCCTCGTCGATCTCGGCTATCCCGGCGTGCTCCCGGTGTTGAATCGCGAGGCGGTTCGCATGGCCGTGCGCTTCGGCCTGGCGATCGGCGCGCGCATCGCGCGCCAGTCCGTGTTCGCGCGCAAGAACTACTTCTATCCGGACCTGCCGAAGGGCTATCAGATCAGCCAGTACGAGCTGCCGATCGTGGCGCAGGGCGCCCTCGACGTTGTTCTCGACGACGGCAGCATCAAGCGCGTGGGCATCACCCGCGCGCACCTGGAGGAGGATGCCGGCAAGTCGCTGCACGAGGGTCTCGGCGCCTTCACGGGCGTGGATCTCAACCGCGCCGGCACGCCGCTCATCGAGATCGTCTCGGAGCCGGACATGCGCTCCGCGAAGGAAGCCGTCGCCTACATGAAGAAGGTGCACACCCTGGTGCGCTACCTCGAGATCTGCGACGGCAACATGCAGGAAGGATCGTTCCGCTGCGATGCCAACGTGTCGGTGCGGCCGAAGGGCTCCGACAGGCTCGGCACCCGCGCGGAGATCAAGAACATCAACTCCTTCCGCTACGTCGAGAAGGCGATCCAGTACGAGGTGGCGCGCCAGATCGAGCTCATCGAATCCGGCGGCAAGGTGGTGCAGGAGACGCGTCTCTACGACCCCGACAAGGGCGAGACGCGTTCCATGCGAACCAAGGAGGAGGCGAACGACTATCGCTACTTCCCCGATCCCGATCTCCTGCCGCTGGCACTCGATGAGGCCTTCATCGAGGAAGTGCGCGCCGGCCTGCCGGAGCTTCCCGACGAGAAGGCGGCGCGATTCTCTTCGCAGTACGGGCTGTCGGCGTACGACGCCGGCGTGCTGACGGCGAGCCGCGAGCTCGCCGACTACTACGAGGAGGTGGTGCGCGCCGTGCCCCGGGAACCCAAGCTCGCGGCCAACTGGGTGATGGGAGAGCTCGCCGCGGCGCTCAACAAGGAGAATCTCGAAGTCGGCTCGGGCCGGATGCCGGCGGCGCGGCTCGCGAGCCTGCTCGCGCGCATCGCCGATCAGACCATCTCCGGCAAGATCGCCAAGGAAGTGTTCGAGGCCATGTGGGCCGGCGGCGAGAGCGCCGATGTCATCATCGAGTCCAAGGGGCTCAAGCAGATCACCGACACCGGCGCCATCGAGCGCGCCATCGAAGAGGTGATGGCGAAGAACCCGGGCCAGCTCGCCGACTACCGGGCCGGCAAGGACAAGCTGTTCGGCTTCTTCGTCGGCCAGGTGATGAAGGCGACGCAGGGCAAGGCGAATCCGGCGCAGCTCAACGAGTTGCTCAGGAAGAAGCTGCCGGGATAGGGACCCGGCCCGCGGGTTGAGTAATTGCAGTCCGTGCCCCATTCTCGGGGCCATGGAATCGTCAGCCACGCCTCGCGACGAGGTTCGTCGCTTCATCGTCGAGAATCGCCCGGTGCGCGGGCATTGGGTACGCCTGGAGGGCGCCTGGCGGGAGCTGCGCGCCCACCGGGATTACCCGCAACCGGTGCGTGAGCTTCTGGGGCAGGCCGTCGCGGCTTCCGTGCTCCTCGCCGCTACGTTGAAGTTCCGCGGCCAGTTGACGCTGCAGCTGCAGGGGAACGGCGCCGTCAGCCTTCTCGTCGCGCAGTGCACCCACGACTACCGGCTGCGTGCCGTTGCCCGTTTCGATGCCGCCGCGGTCTCGACGCTGTCCGCCGATGGGGTATCGGAGAAGGCAGGTGCGCCGGGCGGCGTCTTCCGCCGGTTGGTCGGCAGCGACGGACGTTTTGCCGTCACGGTCGAGGCGGATGAGCGCAACACGCGCTACCAGGGCATCGTGCCGCTGAGCGGCGATTCGCTCGCGGAGTCCCTCGAGGCGTATTTTGCCCGCTCGGAACAGCTGCCCACGCGCGTGCTGCTTGCCGCGGACGGTGAGCGGGGCGGCGGCGTCCTGGTGCAGAAGCTGCCCGAGGACGTGGACACGGATGACACCCAGATGCGGGAGGTCTGGGAGCAGGCGGAGCGCGGCATCGAGCAGCTGAGCGGGGAAGACCTGCTGCGATACCCCGTGGAGGAGCTGCTCGGCCGCGGCTTTGCCGCCCACGACATGCGGCTCTTCCGCGGCACCCCGGTGCAGTTCGAATGCCGCTGCAGTCACGGCCGGGTGACCAGCCTGTTGCGGGCCCTGGGAGCGGATGAGGTCCGTGATGTGCTCAAGGAGCAGGGCGCGGTCACCGTCACCTGCGAGTTCTGCCATCGGCCGTATCGCTTCGGCGAAGTCGACGTCGAGGCACTTTTCAGCGATAGCCCCGCTGCTGGCGGCAATTCGTCGGCCATCCACTGAGATTGACTCGATAATGAAACGGTAAGCTTTGCTTTTGCGTTGGGCGGTAGAGTCCTGTAGACTGTAATTAAAGAGTTGTGCAAGTCTTTATGTCAAGTCTATGCCCTCACCGTCACGCGATCTGCTGCTGACCTGGCTCCGAGCCGCGGGCGAGCCGACCCGCCTGCGCCTGCTGGCGTTGTGCGCCACACGCGAGCTCAGCGTCTCGGACATTGCTCAGGTCGTGGGCCAGAGTGAGCCTCGGGTATCTCGGCACCTCAAGATCCTCGGCGAGGCCGGCCTCATCGAGCGCCTGCGGCAGGGACAGTGGGTGCACTACGGTCTGGCCCGGGTAGGTCCCGCCGCGGGATTCGTGCAGGGGCTGCTCGGCCAGCTCGATCGCGCGGATCCCCTGCTGGTGCGCGACCGGGAAAGGGCGCAGGCGCCGCAGGCTGATGGATTGCGCACCGGCGCGCCGGCGGCATCGCGTCTGGGCCGGGAGCTGCGAGGCTTCGTCGAGTCGGCGGAGGCCGCGGTTCCCGCGGGCGCCGTGCTGCTGGTCGGTGCCGATCATCCAGAGCTCATCGGGACGGCGGCAGCCCTGGGCGCGGAGTGCACCGTCCTCGCGCACTCCCGCCGCTCGTCCCAGCTCGCGCGGTCGATGGCGGAGCGTGCGGGCCTTCATTGCCGGGTGCTCCTCGCCGCGGGCGGCGATGCGCTCGGGCCGCGCGACCTCGCGCGCCTGGGACGCACTTTCGATGCGGTGCTTCTCGATCGCCTGGGAACCCCCGATGAGGCGCTCGGCCCGCTGTTGGCGTCCGGCCGGCGCGCGCTGTCGCCGGCCGGACGTCTCCTTCTCTTCGAGCGCTATGACGCGCTCGAAGGCGCTCGCGAGCGGGTGGTCGAGCATCCGCTGGCCCGGCTGCGCAGGCTGCTCGGTGAGGCGGGTCTGAGGTGCGAGCGCATGAGTCCGATCGAAGCCGACGGCCAACACGTGTTGGCCGCGTTGGCGGTGCTGTCCACGGAACAGCCGCGCGGCACTGCGAGCGCGGCTTGAGAAAGAGGCCATTCCGATGAACGTCTCATTCGAGTTCTTCCCGCCCGGCGATGCGGAGATGGAAGCCACGCTGTGGCGCTCCGTGGAGCGCCTGGCGCCGCTCGCGCCCCACTTCGTGTCCGTGACCTACGGCGCCGACGGGTCGACGCGCACGCGTACGCACCGTCTGGTGACCCGTATCCAACAGGAGACGTCGCTCATCGGCGCGCCGCACCTGACTTGTGTCGGCGCGAGCCGCGGCGAGATCCTGGACATCGCGCGCGAGTATCGCGATCAGGGTGTGCGTCACATCGTTGCCCTGCGCGGCGATCCGCCCAAGGGCGCCGCGGGCTATCAGCCTCATCCCGACGGCTTCGCCTATGCCGCCGATCTGGTGGCGGGCCTGAGGAGCGTCGCCGACTTCGACATCTCCGTCGCGGCCTATCCGGAAGTGCATCCCGAGGCCTCCTCGGCGCAGCTCGATCTCGACAATCTGAAGCGCAAGCTGGATGCGGGGGCCTCGCGCGCGATCACGCAGTTCTTCTACGACATCGAGGCGTTCCTGCGCTTCCGCGACCGCTGCGCCGCCGGCGGCATCCGCGCGCCGATCGTGCCGGGGATCCTGCCGATCACGCGCTTCCCGCAGGTGGTGCGCATGGCCGGCCGCTGCGGCACGCGCATTCCGTCCTGGCTGGAAGAGCGGTTTCAGGGCCTCGATGACGATGCGGATACCCGGCGGCTGATTGCTGCCAGCGTGGCCATCGAGCAGGTCCAGACATTGGAGCGGTATGGCGTGCGTGATTTCCACTTCTATACGCTCAACCGCGCGGAGCTGACCTACGCCATCTGCCATGCCCTGGGCGTGCGCGCCGGCAGGCAGCCGAGCGAGGCGCCCGCGGCGGTTGGGGTCGCGATATGAGCGCCTGCGGCCACTCCCCGCCGCGAGCCGATCGGCCCGGTCCGGGCGGCAAGGACTCGCCGCCGGCGCGCGTCGCCGCCGCGCCGTTCGCGGTGGCGCCCGTCGATGAGAGGCAGCGTCAGGAGCGCATCGAGCGCCTGAAGCGCCTGCTCGATGAGCGCATCGTGCTGCTCGACGGCGCCATGGGCACGATGGTGCAGCAGCACCGCCTGGATGAGCGCGGCTACCGCGGCGAGCGCTTCCTCCATCACGGGCGCGACCTCAAGGGCAACAACGACATCCTGACGCTCACGCGCCCCGATGTCATCGGCGGCATCCACCGCGCCTACCTCGAGGCCGGCGCGGACATCATCGAGACCAACACCTTCAATTCAAACTCGGTGTCGCAGGCCGACTACGGCACCGAGGCGCTGGTGGCGGAGCTCAACTACCGCGCCGCGAGACTCGCGCGCACGGCCGCGGATGAGTTCGCGCAGTCGGCGGGCCGGCCGGCCTTCGTCGCGGGCGCGCTGGGGCCGACCAGCCGCATGTGCTCGCTGTCGCCCGATGTGAACGATCCCGGCTACCGCAGCACTTCCTTCGATGCGCTGGCCGCGACCTACCTCGATGCCGCGCGCGCGTTGCTGCTGGGCGGCGTCGACCTGCTGCTGATCGAGACCGTCATCGACACGCTGAACGCCAAAGCGGCCATCTACGCGGCGCTGGCGCTCTTCGATGAGACCGGCGTCGAAGTGCCGATCATGATCTCCGGCACCATCACCGACGCCTCCGGTCGCATTCTCTCGGGCCAGACCGCGGAAGCCTTTTGGAACTCGATCCGCCATGCCCGGCCGCTCGCGGTCGGACTCAACTGCGCGCTCGGCGGCCGTCAGCTGCGCCCGTACATCCAGGAGCTGGCGCGGGTCGCGGACACGCGGGTGTGCGCCTACCCGAACGCGGGCCTGCCGAACGCCTTCGGCGAATACGACGAGCCGCCCGAGGAGACGGCGGAGATCCTGCGGGACTTCGCGGCTTCGGGCCTGGTCAACATTCTGGGCGGCTGCTGCGGTACGACGCCGGAGCACATCCGCCTGCTGCGCGAGGGGGTCGGCCGGTGCGCGCCGCGCGCGCTTGCGGAAGTTCCGGTGAAGACCCGTCTCGCCGGCCTGGAGCCGGTGGCGATCGACGAGGAGTCGCTCTTCGTCAACGTCGGGGAGCGCACCAACGTGACGGGCTCCGCGCGCTTTCGCAAGCTCATCGAGGCGGGCGATTACGCGGCCGCGCTCGAAGTGGCGCGCCAGCAGGTGGCGAGCGGCGCGCAGGTGATCGACATCAACATGGACGAGGGCATGCTCGATTCCGAGGCGGCCATGGTGCGCTTCCTCAACCTCATCGCCGCGGAGCCCGATATCGCGCGCGTGCCGGTGATGCTCGACTCCTCGAAGTGGAGCGTGCTCGAGGCCGGCCTCAAGTGCCTGCAGGGCAAGGGGATCGTCAACTCCATCAGCCTGAAGGAGGGGGAGGAGATCTTCCTCGAGCATGCGCGCAAGGTGCGGCGCTACGGCGCGGCGGCGGTGGTGATGGCATTCGACGAGCAGGGCCAGGCCGACACCGTCGAGCGGCGGGTGGCGATCTGCGAGCGTGCCTACGGCCTGCTGCGGCGCGAGGGCTTTCCGCCCGAGGACATCATCTTCGATCCCAACATCTTCGCCGTGGCGACCGGCATCGAGGAGCACAACGGCTACGCGCTCGCCTTCATCGAGGCGACCCGGAAGATCAAGAGCCTGCTGCCGCACGTGCTGGTGAGCGGCGGTGTCAGCAACGTCTCGTTCTCCTTCCGCGGCAACGATCCGGTGCGCGAGGCGATGCATTCCGTATTCCTCTATCACGCCATCGCCGCCGGCATGGACATGGGGATCGTCAATGCCGGCCAGCTCGCCATCTACGCGGAGATCGCGCCGGAGCTGCGCGAGGCGGTCGAGGACGTCATCCTCAACAGGCGCCAGGACGCCACCGAGCGGCTGCTCGAGATCGCGGCGCGCTACAAGGGTGACGGCGGCGCCAGGCGCAAGGAGGACCTCGAGTGGCGCACGCTGCCGGTGGCCAAGCGCCTGGAGCATGCGCTGGTGAAGGGAATCGACGATTTCGTCCTCGAGGATACCGAGGAGGCGCGTCTCTCCTTCGAGTACCCGCTGCAGGTCATCGAAGGTCCGCTGATGGACGGCATGAACATCGTCGGCGATCTCTTCGGCGCCGGCAAGATGTTCCTGCCGCAGGTCGTCAAGAGCGCGCGGGTCATGAAGCGGGCGGTGGCGCACCTCATCCCCTACATAGAGAAGAGTAAGGGTGCCTCCGGCGGCCAGCGGACGAACGGCCGCGTCGTGATGGCGACCGTCAAGGGCGACGTGCACGACATCGGCAAGAACATCGTCGGCGTCGTCCTGCAATGCAACAACTTCGAGGTCATCGACCTCGGCGTCATGGTGCCCTGCGAGAAGATCCTGGATACGGCCCGCCGCGAGAACGCGGACTTCATCGGTCTCTCCGGGCTCATCACGCCCTCGCTCGATGAGATGGTGAGTGTCGCCCGCGAGATGCAGCGCCAGGGATTCGAGCTGCCGCTGCTGATCGGCGGCGCCACCACATCGCCCGCGCACACGTCGGTGAAGATCGCGCCGCAGTACAAGTCGGCCGTCGTCTACGTGAAGGACGCTTCGCGCTCGGTCGGCATCTGTCAGACGCTCGCCAACCCCGCGCAGCGCGCGGCCTTCCTCGCCAGGACCAACGAGGACCATGAGCGCCGGCGCGAGCAGCATGCCGGCAGGAAGGTGAAGTCGCCGGAGCTGAGCATCGCGCAGGCGCGAGCCAACCGCAGCCGCATCGACTGGGCCGCGTACACTCCCGCCGCGCCGCGTGTGCCGGGCGTGCGCACTTTCGAGAAATATCCGCTCGAGGAGCTGCTCGGCTACATCGACTGGATGCCGTTCTTCAACGCCTGGGAGCTCACCGGAAAATTCCCGGACGTGCTCACCGATCCGAAGGTCGGCGAGGCGGCGAGCAATCTCTACGCCGATGCGCGCCGCCTGCTGAAGCAACTCATCGCCGGCAACTGGCTGGAGGCGCGGGCCGTGATCGGGCTCTTTCCCGCGAACGCAGTGGGCGATGACGTCGAGGTGTACGCCGACGAGGACCGCGGGCAGCCGCTCCTCACGCTGTCATTCCTGCGCCAGCAGAAGGGCAAGCCGCCCGGCCAGCCGCACGAGTGCCTGGCGGATTACATCGCGCCCAAGTCGAGCGGCGTGCGCGACTACATCGGTGCGTTCGCCGTGACGGCGGGTGTCGGGATCGAAGAGCACGTCGCGCGCTTCGAGCGCGCGCACGACGACTATTCGAGCATCATGCTGAAGGCGCTGGCCGACCGCTTCGCCGAGGCCGCCGCCGAGCACTTCCACGAGCGGGTGCGGCGCGAGCTCTGGGGCTACGCCGCCGCGGAATCGCTCACCAACGAGCAGCTGATCCGCGAGGAGTACCGCGGCATCCGTCCCGCGCCCGGTTATCCCTCCTGCCCCGATCACACGGAGAAAGCGAAGCTCTGGCAGCTGCTCGATGTCGAGCGCCGCATCGGCATCCGCCTGACCGATTCCTACGCGATGTATCCGACGGCCGCGGTGAGCGGCTGGTATCTGTCGCACCCGCAGGCGCATTACTTCCCGTTGGGCCTGATCGCGCGCGACCAGGTGGAGGACTACGCGCGCCGCAAGGGCATGCCGGTCGAGCAGGCCGAGAAGTGGCTGTCGGCCAACCTCGGGTACGACAGGTGAGCTTCGAGGCACAGGGAGGTGCCCCGCCGCCGCAGGTCGCTATCGAGAACTCATTCTGCGGACCTCGAGGTCGCCGAACAACGCCAGGGTCAGCGCCGAGTAGAAAGTCAGCCCGACTGCGAACACTGCGAGGACCGCGGCGGCGCTGATGGCCCGGGCGATCGCCGCGTCGGCGGCGGCTGCATCGTCGGACAGTGCCATTGCGATGACTGCTGCGACGAGCATCCAGAGTGTCAGGACCACGCCGATCCCGACGCCATAGAGCGCTGCAACCCGCCACCAGTTGCCGCGCACGAGCCTGAAGCTGTAGGCAATGCTCGAGAGCACACCCTTGCGGGCGAGCACCAGCGCGGGCAGCGCGAACGAGAGAGCGATCCCCATATAGGTTGCCGGAGCCAGCATGACGATGAAGGCCGGCGTCCGGTAGGCCGGCGCGAGGGTGAGCGCGGGCACCAGGAAGATGGCGACTGCCAGGCCGGCGAGCAGCGCGATCGCCACGATGGCGGGCGCGCGCTTCAGCGTATCGAGAAGCGCGGCGGAGCCGCCTACGGGCCGTCCGGCAGCGATGCTGGACTGGCGCAGCAGGATCGTCATGGAGAGCATGACGAAGATCAGCGTTCCCACGCCGTATAAGGTGACCCCGACCGGGTCGTTGGCGTCGAGCACGGGTACGCGGCCGCGTGAGAGATAGTAGAGCGTCCACAGCTGCCCGGCGATGATGGCCAGAGTGGCGTAAGGCAGGCATTTGAGCAGTGACAGGCGGAAAATCTGCAGCACGGCATCGAGCAGCTCCGCGAACGAGCGGGGCTTGAGCGGCGGGTAGAGGGCATTTGGCATGAGGGCATCTTAGCTTCTATGACTGCGACTGCCATCCAATCCGGAGCCTCGACGGCCGCCGAGCTGCTCTCGGCCGGCTCGCGGCGCCTCGCGGCCGCACCGGGGGCGCATCGGGCGGGCGCCACGCCGGGGCTCGACGCGGAGCTGCTACTGGCCCATGTGCTGGGTGTGGGCCGCGCGCGGCTGCGGTCCCATGGCGAGGAAGTACCGGCTGCCGATGCCGCGGCACGCTTCCTGGCTCTCATCGAGCGGCGCGCCGCGGGTGAGCCCGTGGCCTACATTCTGGGGCGCAAGGATTTCTGGACCCTCGAGCTCGCCATCGGTCCCGCGGTTCTGGTCCCTCGCCCGGAGACCGAACTGCTGGTGGAGCGGGCGCTGGCGATCCATCCGGGCGATGAGGCGAGGGTGGCGGACCTCGGCACCGGCTCGGGCGCGATCGCCCTGGCGCTGGCGAGCGCGAAGCCGCGGTGGCGGATCCTCGCCACCGATATCTCGGGCGAGGCGCTCGCCGTCGCGCGGGCGAACGCGGCGGCTCTCGGCCTCGAGCGCGTGGAGATGGTTCAGGGGGATTGGCTGTCCTGCCTGCCGGGGCGCACGTTCGATCTGCTGTTGAGCAATCCGCCGTACGTGGCCGCCGGCGATCCGGCGCTCGAGGTCCCGGAGCTGATGCGCGAGCCGCGGCTCGCGCTCGTGGCCGGGGAAGACGGCCTCGCGGCCTTGCGTGCCATCGTCCGGGCCGCACCCGCCCACCTCGAGCGCGGCGGCTGGTTGTTGCTGGAGCACGGCGCCGCGCAGGCGGCCGCGGTCGCGGGCGCGCTTGTGGCGCGCGGCTTCGCTCAAGTACGCTCCTATCGCGATCTCGCCGGGCGCGAGCGCATGACGGAGGGCCAATGGCCGAAACATCCCTGATTCGATTCGAGACTTCGCACGGCACCTTCATGGTGGAGCTGCATGCGAAGGAGGCGCCGCTCAGCGTGGAGAATTTTCTCCGCTATGTCGATGAGCGGCATTTCGACGGCACGGTCTTTCACCGCATCGTGCCGGGGTTCGTCATCCAGGGCGGCGGGCTCGATGCGCAGTTCCGCAACAGGCGCACGCACGAGCCGATCCGCAACGAGGCGAAGAATGGCCTGAAGAACAAGCGCGGCACGCTCTCCATGGCGCGCACCAGCGAGGTCGACAGCGCCACCTCGCAGTTCTTCGTCAATCTGTCCGACAACGATTTCCTCGATCACAGCCCGCGGGATTTCGGCTACGCCGTCTTCGGCCGCGTCACGGAGGGGATGGACGTCGTCGACAAGATCGCCGGCGTCAAGACCGGGCGGCGTCAGGGATATCAGGATGCCCCGCTCGAGGATGTGGTGATCGTTTCCGCACGGCGCTCGGGATCCGAGGCACAGTAGCTGCGGGCGGGCCATGCAGCGTGGAGTCTGGGCGCGGCTGCGGCGGGGGTTGCTGGCCGCGGTCGTCGCGTGGCTCGTCATCACCGTCGGGTCGGTGCTGCTGCTGCGTTGGGTGCCGCCGTTCGGCAGCGCCTTCATGCTGGAAGCGCGTATCGCGGCGCTGCGCGACGGCGTTAGGGGCTATCGCACCGACTATGACTGGGTGAGTCTGGAGCGCATCTCGCCGCAGGCCGCCATTGCCGTCGTCGCATCCGAGGATCAGACTTTCCCCATCAACTACGGATTCGATCTGAAGTCCATCCGCAGTGCGGTGCGCGCGGCGCAGCGCGGCAGGCGCCTGCGGGGGGCGAGCACGATTTCGCAGCAGGTGGCGCGCAACCTTTTTCTCTGGCCGGGGCGCAGCTTCGTGCGCAAGGGCATCGAGGCGTACTTCACCGTGTTGCTCGAGACGCTCTGGCCGAAGGAGCGGATTCTCGAGGTATACCTGAACGTTGCGCAGTTCGGGCGCGGCATCTACGGCGTCGAGGCCGCGGCACGCCGCTTCTATCATGAGCCCGCCGCGCGCCTGAGCGCGAGTCAGGCGGCGCTGCTCGCGGCCGTGCTGCCGGACCCGGTGCACTGGCACGTGGACCGGCCGTCGCGCTTCGTCACCTGGAAGCAGCAGTGGATCCTGGCGCAGATGCGCAATCTCGGCGGCGCCGCATACCTGCGGGAAGTAAGACAAAACCAATAGATCCTTCGGGCGCGCCGTGCGGCGGATATAATCCCTCCATGGCCGAGCGTGAATTGACCACCGCGGACTGGCGCGGCTACTCCGAGGCGCAGTTTCCCCAGGGAAGCTGGAGCCTGGACGATGACGTGCTGCGCGCGCTGGCGGCGGGGCCGCCGGTGGATCTCATCACGCGCGAGCGCTTCCGCGACTTCACGCTGTATTTCGAGTGGCGGTTGCCGCGGGGCGGCGATTCCGGAGTGCTCTATCGGGTCGGCGAGGAGCTCGAGCATGCATGGCAGTCCGGGCCGGAGATGCAGCTTCTCGATGACGAGCATCACCAGGACGGGGCCAACGCGCTGACCTCCTGCGGAGCGCTCTGCGGCCTGATCGCGCCGTGGCACGACCAGCGGGACATCGCCAACACCTATCACAGCGCGCGCCTCGTCGTGCTGGGCGGCCGTGTCGAGCACTGGATCGACGACACGCAGGTGCTGGGCTATGACCTCGGCAGCGAAGAAGTGAAGGAGCGGATCGCGCGCAGCCGGTTTCGGGAGTGGCCGCGGTTCGCGCTGCTGGCGGAAGGGCACATCGCCCTGCAGCACCGCGGCACGGAGGCCTGGTTCCGCCGTCTGCGGATAGGTACCTAGCTCAGTCGAGCTCCGCCAGGAGTTCGGCCTGGTGCTCCTGCTGCAGGGCATCGAGGAGCTCGTCGAGGTCGCCGTTCATGATCTGCTGCAGCTTGTAGAGCGTCAGATTGATGCGGTGGTCGGTGACCCGGCCCTGCGGGAAGTTGTAGGTGCGGATGCGCTCCGACCGGTCGCCGCTGCCGACCTGCAGACGGCGGGTCTGCGCCTGCGTGCTGCGCTGCTTCTCCTCCTCCGCGGCGAGCAGGCGCGCACTCAGCAGCTTCATGGCGCGGGAGCGGTTCTTGTGCTGCGAGCGCTCGTCCTGACACTCGACCACGATGCCGCTCGGCAGGTGGGTGATGCGCACGGCGGAGTCGGTCTTGTTGACGTGCTGGCCGCCGGCGCCCGAGGAGCGGTAGGTGTCGATGCGCAGGTCCGCGGGATTGATCGGCACTTCCTCGATCTCGTCGAGCTCCGGCAGGATCGCCACCGTGCACGCCGACGTGTGGATCCGGCCCTGCGCCTCGGTCTGCGGTACGCGCTGCACGCGGTGCGTGCCGGACTCGAACTTCAGCCGCGAGAACGCCCCGCGGCCGGCGATCCGGCTGATGACTTCCTTGTAGCCGCCGTGCTCGCCCGGACTCTCGCTCAGCACCTCGACCGAGAAGCCCTTGGTCTCGGCATAGCGCGCGTACATGCGAAACAGGTCGCCGGCGAAGAGCGCGGCTTCGTCCCCTCCGGTCCCGGCGCGCACCTCGAGGAAGAGGCCCTTGTCGTCGCGCGGATCCTTGGGCAGGAGCAGTCCACGGAGCTGCGATTCGGCGGCCTCGAGCCCGGACTGCAGCCGCCCGACTTCCTCGGCACCGAGCGCGCGCATGCCGGCGTCGGGGTCGGCGAGCATCTCCCGGGCAGCGGCCAGGTCCCGCTCCAGCCCGTGGTAGGCCCGCAGCCGCTCGGCCAGCGGCTCCAGGCGCGCGTATTCGACGGAAAGATCGCGGAATTGGGGCGAGCCGCCGGCGATCTCGGCGGTGGCGAGCAGGCGGCCGACCTCCTCGAACCGGTCGGCGAGCTTCTCGAGCCGCTGGCGGATGGATTCCTTCATGGTTCTCAGGATTTTCGGGGGTGCGAATTGTAGGCCATGCGCGCCGGGCGGGGAGGCACTATAGTGACCAGTGTGCGTCCCTTGATTCACTTCCCGCGCAACGCCGTTCCCGCCCTGTGTCTCGCGCTCGCGGCGGGTTGCGCGACCGTGCCCGAGAGGCCGGCTGCGCCGCCGCAGCCGGACGCCGCCGCCCTGACCATCGTGGCGGAGATCGCGCTGCAGCGCGGTGATTGCCGGACCGCCGCCGAGACCTACGCCCGGGCGGCGCAGATCGCTTCGGCGCCGGTAGCCCACCGGGCGAGTGAGGTGGGCCTCGCCTGCGAGGATCTGCCGGCGGCATGGAAGTCCGCGCAGCGCTGGCGGGACCTCGATCCGCAGAGCCGGGATGCCCTGGCCATGTACGCGACCGTGGCGCTGAAGCTTTATCGCATCGACGATGCGCGCTCCGCCGTGAAGGCATTTCTCAGCGCGCCGCCGCGCGCACGCGGTGTCCCGGGCCGGCATGGCGGCAGTATCGCGCCGCCGGGGCCCGACAGCGGTCTCGCCGATCTGACCACGCTGCTGCTCGAGGAGTCCGATCCGCCGGAGGTATTCGCGGCGCTCAACGGTGTGATCGATACGTCGGGGGCGACGCCCGCGCGGCTGACCCTTCTCGGCGAGCTGGCGCTCGAAGCTTATGACGCCGAGAGCGCGCAGCGTTACGCGGCGCGCGCCGTCGGTGAGAGCCCGAAGAACCTCGAAGCCAACCGCATCCTCGTGCGGGCGTATGTGGTGTTGGGTCAGCCGGCGAAAGCCATCATGGCGGCGCGGGACCTCATGCAGGCGAATCCGCGGCGCGGCATGTTCGAGCTGGCGGATGTCTATCAGGAGCTCGGCCGGGTGGAGGATGCGCACCAGGAGCTCGAGCGGCTGCGCGCCGGCAACGCGCCGCGGGGCGAGGTCGACCGGCGCCTGGCGGTGCTGGCCTACGATTCGGGCGACCTGCAGGAGGCGCAACAGCGGTTCGCCGATCTCGCCGAGAGCGGTGAGGCGGACGAGAGCACGCTCATGTATCTCTCCGACATCGCGGCGCGGGAGGGCGATGTCGCCGCCGCGCTCGCCGGTTACGGCAAGCTCGCGGATTCCGGCCTTGCGCTCGAGGCGCGGGAGAAGGCGGCGGCGCTGCTCCTCGGCTCGCACCGCACCGGCGATGCGCTCGCCCTGCTCAGGGAATACGCGCGGCAGCATCCGGAGGAGAGTGTCGATCTGACCGTCGCCGAGGCGCAGCTTCTCGGCGACCACGGCCGCGCCGATGCGGGGCTGAAACTGCTCGATACCGCGCTGCGGACGCATCCCCAGCACCCTTCGCTCGAGTACGAGCGCGCGGTCATCCTGGAGCAGGCGGGCCACGTGAGCGAATCCGTACAGGCGCTGCAGAGCCTCCTCGCCACGCGGCCGGACGATCCCACGCTGTTGAATGCGCTCGGCTACACGCTGGCCGATCATCACCTGCAGCTGCCGCACGCCGAGTCGCTGATCAGCCGCGCCCTGACGCAGATGCCGGATAACCCGGCCGTGCTCGACAGCATGGGCTGGGTGCGCTTCCGCCGCGGTGATGCGGCGAGCGCGCTGGCGCCGCTCGAGCGCGCGTATGACATCAGCCACGATGCGCAGATCGCGGCCCATTGGGGCGAGGCGCTGTGGGTGGCCGGCCGGCAGGAGGCCGCGCGCAAGGTCTGGGCGGAGGCGCTGGCGCGCAATCCCGATTCCAAGGAGCTGCAGGCGGTGGTCGCGCGCTTCATTCCGAATGCGAAATGACACCCGACTCCGTCCGGCCGGCATGCGGTGGGCCGGCCTCGCGCTCGTCTTGGCGCTCGCCGGGTGTCAGACGGTGCCCCTCGCCCCCGCCCCCTCGCTGTCCTGGGGCGTGCGCCGGCCGGCGCTGCAGGCGCTCGATCGCTTCGGTCTCGACGGGCGTGTCGCGGTCGCCGTGGGCAGTCAGGGTTTCAACGCCGGCCTTCGGTGGACGCAGTCCGCCGCGGTGACTCATCTCACGCTCACCGGCCCGCTGGGCGCCGGCGGCGCGCAGATCACCGCGGATGGGGCCGACCTGAGCGTCGTCACCTCGAACGGCAAGCGCCTGGATGCGGCCGCCGCGCGCACCAAGCTCGAGCAAACCCTCGGGTTCGAGCCGCCGCTCACCAGCCTGCGATATTGGGTTCTCGGTGTCCCGGACCCCTCGGCGGCGGCGTCCATACAACTCGACTCCCAACAGCGCCTCGCGCAACTGGCGCAGGACGGCTGGCAGATCGACTACAGCGCCTATATGCCGGTCGGGGCGGAGTGGCTGCCGCGGCTGATGACGCTGCGGCGGCAGGATGTGCGGGTGCGGGTGGTCGTCGACGGATGGCAGCTGTAGCCGAAAGCCGGTGGCCGGCGCCGGCCAAGCTGAATCTCTTCCTGCACGTCACCGGTAGGCGGCCGGACGGCTACCACGAGCTGCAGACCGTCTTTCAGCTCATCGATCTCTGTGACACCGTGGTGCTGGCTGTCCGCGACGACGGTGCGATCGAGCGTCCCGAGGGTCCGGCCGGCGTGCCGCCGGAATCGGATCTCGTGGTCCGCGCGGCCCGCGCCCTGCAGGCGGCATCCGGTACGCGGCTCGGCGCCACGCTCCGGGTGCTCAAGCGCATCCCGATGGGGGGCGGCCTGGGCGGCGGCAGCTCCGATGCGGCCACGACGCTCCTCGGGCTCAATGCGCTCTGGGACTGCCGCCTCGGGATCGACGAGCTGGCGCGGCTGGGACTGCCCCTCGGCGCGGATGTGCCTGTATTCGTTAGGGGTTTCTCCGCCTGGGCCGAGGGCGTGGGCGAACGGCTGACGCCGCTGACCCTGCCGGAGCGCTGGTATGTGGTGGTCCACCCCGGGGTCGGCGTGAGCACCCGCGAGGTGTTCCAGAGTGCTGAATTGACACGAAATTCCCCCCTCATCACAATACGCGCCTTTTTCGAGGCCGGCGGCCGCAACGACTGCGAGCCGGTGGTGCGGGCGCGCTGCCCCGAGGTGGCCGCGGCGCTCGATTGGCTGTCGCGATATGCGCCGGCACGGCTGACGGGAACCGGGTCCTGTATCTTCGCGTCCTGCGCGACCGCCATCGAGGCAGAGCGTATCGCGGCGCGTGTACCGGACGAGTGGACGAGCTTCGTGGCGCGGGGACTGGATATTTCACCGGCGCATCGTTCCCTGACGTAGTTGCAGCTGGGGTGTCGCCAAGTGGTAAGGCAGCGGGTTTTGATCCCGCCATTCGGAGGTTCGAATCCTTCCACCCCAGCCATCAGTTTTTGAGGCAGTTGGCCTGACGACATGACGACGAGCGATACACTGGCGCTGTTTGCCGGCAACGCCAATCCGGCGTTGGCAACGGATGTCGCGCGACATCTGCAGACGCCGCTTGGGCGTGCCTATGTGGGCCGCTTCAGCGATGGCGAGGTGAACATCGAGCTGATGGAGAACGTGCGCGGCCGCGACGTCTTCATCGTGCAGCCGACCTGCCCCCCCGCCAACGACACGCTGATGGAGCTGCTCGTGATGGTGGATGCGTGCCGCCGCGCCTCGGCCGCGCGCATTACCGCGGTGGTGCCTTATTTCGGCTACTCGCGCCAGGATCGCCGGCCGCGGGCGACGCGCTCGGCGATCACCGCGAAGCTGGTGGCCAACATGATCTCGAGCGCCGGCGTGAACCGGCTGCTCACGGTGGACCTGCACGCCGATCAGGTTCAGGGCTTCTTCGACATCCCGGTCGACAACGTGTACGCGTCGCCGGTGCTGCTCGGGGACGCGTGGAAGCAGGCGTATCGCAACGTCGTGATCGTCTCGCCGGACGTGGGCGGTGTGGTACGGGCACGGGCTTTCGCCAAGCGCCTCGACGACGCGGAGCTGGCCATCATCGACAAGCGCCGGCCGCGGCCGAACGAGTCGAAGGTGATGAACATCATCGGCGAGGTCCAGGGCAAGAGCTGCGTGCTGGTCGACGACATGGTCGACACGGCCGGAACGCTCTGTCACGCGGCGCAGGCGCTGAAGGATGAGGGGGCGATCAAGGTGGTCGCCTACATCACGCACGCCGTGCTGTCGGGCGATGCGGTGCAGCGGATCTCGCAGTCGGCGCTCGATGAGCTGGTCGTGACCGACACCGTGCCGCTGTCCGCCGCCGCGCGCGCCTGCAGCCGCATCCGTCAGCTTTCGGTGGCGGCGCTGCTCGCGGAGACGATCCGCCGCATCCGTGACGAGGAGTCGGTGAGCTCCCTGTACGTCGATTGAATGAATCGTCGGGAGCGATTCATAACGATACGCGCAAGGCGCGTGTCGGCCCCCGCGGAAGCGGGGCGAAGCCCAGGATGGGCGGAGTAATTTTTGGGTTGCGCCGGGCCTGGTCGCGGGCACGGCGTGTTGTCAGTAACGTTTGGAGAACATCATGCGTATTTCATTCACCTTCGGCGCGGACCCGCGCGGAGCGCAAGGCAAAGGTGCGAGCCGCCGCCTGCGTCGCTCCGGCAAGGTGCCGGCCATTCTCTACGGCGGCCACAAGGAGGCGCAGGCGCTCGTGTTGGATCAGCAGAACCTGCTCACCATGATCGGTGACGAGCGGTTCTACTCCTCGATCGTGCAGATCAAGGTCGACGGCGCGGCGCAGGAGGCGATCATCAAGGACGTGCAGATGCATCCCGCCCGCAACGTGGTCGTGCACGTAGACCTGCAGCGTGTCATCGAGAACGAGGCGATCCGCCTGCACCTGCCGATCCACTTCAAGGGCGAGAGCATCAGCCCCGGCGTGAAGACGCAGGGCGGCATCGTGTCGCACATGCGCGCCGACGTCGAAGTGAGCTGCCTGCCGAAGGACCTGCCGGAGTTCCTCGAGCTCGATCTCTCCCAGATGGCCCTGAACGACACCAAGTTCCTGGCCGACATCCCGCTGCCCCCCGGGGTTACGATCCCGGAGCTGGCGCACCGCAATGCGCCGGTGGTCTCCATCCATGCCCCGCGTGCGGCCGAGCCGGAGCCGGTGGCTGCCGAGGCCGCTGCCGCGGCCACGACTGCGGAAGGCGCGGCGCCCGGTGCCGCTCCGGGTGCGGCCGCCGGCGCCGGCGCTGCGCCGGCTGCCGGAGCAGAAGCCAAGAAGGGCGACGAGAAGAAGGAGGCCGCTCCAGCCAAGAAGGAGGGCGGCAAGAAATAGCGGCGGCGCATGGCGGGTCTGCCGCTCACGCTCATCGTGGGGCTCGGGAATCCGGGCCCCACGTATGCGCGCACCCGGCACAATGCCGGCTTCGAGCTGGTGGACGAGCTCGCCCGCCGCGCCGGCGCCAGCCTGCGCCACGAGGCACGCCATCAGGGCGAGCTGGCGCGCGTCAGCGTCGGCGGCGCGGACGTGTGGCTCCTCAAGCCGATGACTTTCATGAACCTGAGCGGACAGTCCGTCAGGAGTGTCGCCGGTTTCTACCGCATCCCGCCGCAGTCGATCCTGGTCGCCCACGATGAGCTCGACTTCCCCCCCGGCGTGGTGCGCCTGAAGGAAGGCGGCGGCCATGGCGGTCACAACGGGCTGCGCGATCTCATCGCCCAGCTCGGCGATGATTTCTGGCGGCTGCGGCTCGGCATCGGCCATCCGGGCGAGCGCGACGCCGTGTTGAATTACGTCCTCGGGCGGCCGCCGGCGGCGGAGGCCGCGCTCATCAACGAGGCGGTGCTCGCGGCCGCCGACGCCGTGCCGGTGATGCTGGCCGACGGCGCGCAAAAGGCGATGAACCGCCTGCACGCCCGCGGCGATCCAGGTTAGGAGTCTCTCTCATGTCCATCCGTTGCGGCATCGTCGGACTGCCGAACGTCGGCAAGTCGACGCTGTTCAACGCCCTCACCCGGGCGCAGATCGCCGCCGAGAATTATCCTTTCTGCACGATCGATCCCAACATCGGCGTGGTCCCGGTGCCGGATCCGCGGCTCGCGCAGCTGGCCGGCATCGTGCATCCGGAGAAGATCATCCCGGCGGCCGTGGAGCTGGTCGACATCGCGGGCCTGGTGGCGGGCGCCTCCGAGGGCGCCGGCCTCGGCAACCAGTTCCTGTCTCACATCCGCGAGGTCGACGCCATCGCGCACGTGGTCCGGGCCTTCGAGAGCACCGATGTCATTCACGTCTCCGGCAAGGTCGATCCGCTGGCCGACATCGAGACGATCGACACGGAGCTCGCGCTGGCGGACCTCGGCAGCGTGGAGAAGGCGCTCGATCGCGCCGCCAAGGCCTCGAAGGCGGGCGACAAGGACGCGCTGCGCAAGCGCGCGCTGCTCGAGCGGGTGAAGGCGCAGCTCGATCAGGTGCGGCCGGTGCGGGCGCTCGGGCTGAGCGAAGACGAGCAGCGCGACATCAGGGACCTGCACCTGCTGACCGCGAAGCCCGTGATGTACGTGGCCAATGTCGCGGAAACCGGCTTCGAGGGAAATCCGCTGCTTGCGGCCATCGAGGCGCGTGCGGCAAAGGAGGGGGCCGCCGTGGTGCCGGTCTGCGCCGCCATCGAGGCGGAGATCGCCCAGCTGGAGGAGGGCGACCGTGCGGAGTTTCTGGCCGAGCTCAAGCTCGCGGAACCCGGACTCGACCGGCTGATCCGGGCCGCCTACCGGCTGTTGGGACTGCAGACCTTCTTCACCGCGGGGCCCAAGGAAGTGCGGGCCTGGACGGTGCGGGTGGGGGCGACCGCGCCGCAGGCGGCAGGGGTCATCCACACCGATTTCGAGCGCGGCTTCATCCGTGCCGAGGTGATCGCCTTCGAGGATTATGTCGGCCTGCGCGGCGAGGGGGGAGCCCGCGATGCCGGCAAGCTTCGCCTGGAAGGCAAGGACTACGTCATGCGGGAAGGGGATGTCGTGCACTTCCGCTTCAACGTTTGAGAAGCGGATCACGGCCTGGAAGCCGCATTCTGTCGCGTTTGCAGGTGACAGGGCTGCGCAGCCTACGTATCGTGCGCCTTCGTCCGGCGAAGGTAAGAGGAAATGGACCAGGGCTTACGCCTCCTCATCCTGGAAGACGTTGCCGCGGAGGCCGAGCTCACCGTCCGAGCCCTCAAGACGGCGGGCCTCGACTGCAGCTGGCGGCGTGTCGAGAGCGAAACGGATTTCCGCGCGGGGCTGCGCGAGCCGCGGCCGGATATCGTCTTGTCCGATTTCTCCCTGCCGCGATTCGATGGCCTGTCGGCCCTGGCCATTTCCGTGGCGGAGGCGCCCGACATCCCGTTCATCTTCGTCTCCGGCACCATCGGTGAGGAGCGCGCCACGGAGGCGCTGAAGCGCGGCGCCGTCGACTACGTGCTCAAGACCAACCTGGCGCGCCTGGGCCCCGCGGTCAAGCGCGCGCTGGCGGAGGCGGCCTCGCAGCGCGCGCGGCGTCAGGCGGAGGAGCGCGTCGCGCGCCTCACGCGCGTTCTGCAGATGCTCTCGGGAATCAATACGGCGGTGGTGCGCGTCCGCGACCGCACGGAGCTGCTGGAGGAAGCCTGCCGCATCGCCCACACGGTGGGCAATTACATCTGCGCGCTGGTGGTACTGATCGATCCGGCGACGCGCATCGCGCGCGGAGCCGCCTGGGCCGGCACCGGGCGCGAATTCCTGGGCGAGCTCACCTTCCGGGTGGACGACTGCGGCCGGAACGAGCCGGGCGAGACCGTCACCGGCCGCGCACTGCGCACGGGCGAAGTGTCCATCTGCGACGATGTGACCCAGGTGGTGGGTCCCCTGCGCTTCGGCAACAGGGTCGAGGCGCTCGGCATCCGCTCGCTCGCCTCGATTCCGCTGCTCATCGAGAACACTCCGGTGGGGACCTTCACGGTGGGCGGCGCCGAGCCGGGCATGTTCGGCGAGGAGGAGATGCGGATGCTGCAGGAGGTGGCCGCCAACCTCTCCTTCGCGCTGCAGTACCTGTACAAGGAAGACACCGTCCGCTTCCTGTCCTACTTCGATCCGGTGACCGGCCTCGCCAAGCGCTCGCTCTTCTGCGAGCGGCTGGCGCGCTCGCTCGGCCGCAACGCCGGCCAGACCCAGGAAGTCGTGGTGGTCGCCTTCGACGTGGAGCGGCTGGGCGCGATCAACGATTCCCTCGGCCGCCACGTCGGCGATCGGGTGCTGCAGTTCGTCGCCGACGCCCTCAGGCGCAACTTCGGCGGCAGCGAGTGGCTGGCGCATCTCGATGGCGGCAACTTCGCCGCCGTGGTGTTGAATTGCGAGTCGTACGAAGAGGGAGTACGGCTGCTCCATGACCGGGTCACGGCGGCGTTCGGCGCGCCGCTCGCGGTCGCCGGGCACGAGATTCCGGTCACCGTGCGGGCGGGGCTGGCGCGCTATCCCGAGAACGGCGCCGACGCGGAATCGCTGCTGCAGAACGCGGAGGCGGCGCTGCACCAGGCCCGCAACACCGGCGAGCGCTTCCTGCGCTATCGCCGCGAGCTGAGCTCGGAAGTGGCCGATCGCCTCGCGCTCGAGCGGCGGCTGCGCATGGCGCTCGAGGCCGATCAGTTCGCGCTGCACTACCAGCCGAAGGTCAGCATCGAGACCGGCGAGCTGGTCGGCGCGGAGGGCCTGTTGCGTTGGAATGATCCCGAGGGCGGCGTCGTCAGCCCGGCGGTGTTCCTGCCGGTGCTCGAGTCGACCGGCCTCATCGTGGATGTCGGGGAGTGGGTGGTGCGCCAGGCGGCGCGCGACCTGGAGCGCTGGGCCCAACAGGGCCAGAAGGCCATCCGGCTGGCCGTCAACGTTTCGCCGCTGCAGCTGCGCGACCCGCACTTCGCCGCGCGGTTCTTTTCGGCGGCGGGCCGGTGGGGTTGTGCGGGGGCGTGCGGAATCGACATCGAGATCACCGAAGGCGCGCTGCTCGATGACACCGTGTTCCTCGGCCGGACGCTGCAGAGGATGCGGGACGCGGGAGTGCAGATCGCGATCGATGACTTCGGCACGGGCTATTCGTCGCTGAGCCGCCTCGCCGACCTTCCGGTCGACACGCTGAAGATCGATCGGTCCTTCATCAGCCGGCTCGCCGGCGACAAGACCGCGCAGGCGGTGGTCGGCACGATCATCTCGCTGGCGCGTGCGTTCGACCTCTGCACCGTCGCCGAGGGCGTCGAGCGCGAGGAGGAGTTGGCCTTGCTCAGGGAGTTGCGGTGCGAGCAGTCGCAGGGCTATCTGCACAGCCGGCCGCTGCCGGCTCACGCCTTCGAGACGCTTCTCGCACGGGTCTCGGAGTCCGGCGCCCGCTAGCCCGGGTGCCGCCGCTGCGGCTCCACGACCTTCAGTTGCAGGCGGTCGGACCGGCAGAGACTCTCGAGAACCGCCCGCAGCTTTCCGGCCTCGTCGACCAGGACCGAGCGGACTCTGAGCAGAGGCGATCCCAGCGAAACCCGCAGCGCGCGCGCCGCACCGGCGTCCGCTGCAACCGCTCCCACTGAGCATTTGATGGCGGTGGCCGGACGGCCGCGGCCCAGTATGGTCGTCAGGGATGTTTGGCTGCGCGCCGGACGCTGGAGGCGGCGACCGATCGGCTCCGGCAAATAAGCGGCAGTGAGCGACAGGGGCTCGCCGTGGTTGGAGAGGAGTCGCTCGAGAAGGTAGGCCGTCGAGCCGAGCTCGGACGCGATGGTGCGCAGAATCTGAGGGACTGGCACGGACGCATCGAAACGCAGCGTCGTCGCAGTGGTGCGCGATTCCAGGTCGGCCAGCGTCTCCGACAGGGCGTGCAGCTCGAGACAGATCCGCGGCCGGACGCGCTGTGTGCGGGCATAGGTTCCGCTGCCGCGTCGGCGGATGATGCGTCCCTCGCGCTCCAGGCGGTCCAGGGCACGGCGGACCGTCGTGCGGGAGAGTCCGTGCCGGGCACAGAGCTCCGGCTCGCTGGGCAGGGCGCTGTCCGGCGCGATGCTGCCGTCCTGCAGGGCGGTCGAGAGCAGCTCGTAGAGCCGATAGTAGCGGGCCACACCCTTGTCGAGATGCCGGCTCGTGAGCTTGGCATCCTTTGTCGGCGGGTTGATGCGTCGCGAGCGCGGTGTCGGGACCATGGCAGGTGCTCAGTCGTCCCCGTCCGTGCGTCGCCGCCGCTTCGGATCGCCGATCTCGACTGCCACGTTGGCTTCGTAGCGGTCGGGACGATACACACAGTCGACACACGCCAGGAGGTGATGTTGCCGGTCGCGCGCTAGCGTGCGCACGCTGAACACCGGCGCGCCGACGGCGAGCTCGAGGCTGTCGGCCGCGAGAGGATCGGCCTCGAGGGCGACGAACTCCCGCTCCAGGCTGGCGCTGTGATGACCGAGTGATGCCAGCAGAGTCAGGATGCCGTTGCCGCCGGTGCCGAGCCGCTGCCGTGTCAGCCCGCTGCCGACCTCCCGCGGGAGGTAAGCGCTCTCCAGCGCCACGGGCTCGCGCTCGACGTAACGTATGCGCCGCACCAGGTGGACCGAGGTACCGAATTCAGCTTGTCCATCCGGCAGGAATGCGGGAGTCGGGACGGTCCGGGAGGCGATCGTCCGGCTCGTAGCCGCCGCGGTCTGACGCCCGGCGCCATCCAGCATCGGCGAGAAATTCCTGGACGCCGCTGCTTCGTCCTTTTGCTCCCGCGCGAAGGTGCCGCTGCCCCGCCTGCGGTCGATGCGCTCTTCCGCCTCGAGCTGCGCCAGCGCGCGGCGGACGGTGGAGCGTGAGACGCCGTAATCCTTCATCAGCTGCGGCTCGCTGGGCATAGGCTCCCCCGCGCCGAAACGTCCCTCCGCCAGCGCCTGGGAGAGTACTCGGTAGAGTCGCAGGTAGCGGGATACCCCTGCGCCGGACTTCATTGTTGTGCTCATTGGAAAAGCGCCCCCGGCTGGTCATATATACACCTTCTGCTTGGGCGCGGCTATTGGGGGGAATGGGGACGGCGATCGGCAGGCAGGTTGACAGTGCCGGCAACCCCCAAGGACAATGCGCGCCCCTCCAGGCAAGGGCCTGTGGAAAGGTAGCTCAGCCGGTTAGAGCACGGCACTCATAATGCCGGGGTCGAGGGTTCGAGTCCCTCCCTTTCCACCAATGAAATCAGTAGCTTGGTGCTCGACCGGTCAGATGACGACTTCCGGTAAGCGCACGGTAAGCGCAGAAAGCTACCCTTCCCCCGCTCCTAACTGGGGGAATCCAGGTGTTTTCGCTTGCGCTTATAAGCGCAAGCCAAAATCTGGGCAGCAAAAAATCGCGGCGGAGTAGTGCGTGCCGCCATCTGCTTGAAGGGCGGAACGGGATAGCCGGCCATTGCCGGGAAGGCTTCCCACTGCAGGCGCATTGTCAGCGTCAGCAGCGGCCGTTCATTGAGTTTGGCCACAGCTTCGCGTCGCTGATCGGGGGCAAGGTGTGCATAGCGCAAGGACATGCCGACAGTGCTGTGCCCGCACGGTGTTCAGCGGAACGCCCTCCTGGACCAGGCGCGAAGCAAAGTGATGCCGCAAATCGTGCCAGCGGAAATTGCTGATCCCGGCTCGCTTTAAGATTTTCTCCCAAGCCGCCTGAAATCCGGTGACTACGTCAAAGACGCGCATTCCCGTTCCGGACTGTTCGCGCCAGCGGCGGAGCACGTCCACGGCTTCCTCATTGAGCGGCACATGCCGGGTCTGGCGACTCTTCGCATTCCGGCCCTCGACGGTGAGGAGCTGACGGTCGAAATCCACGGAGCCCCAACGCAACTTGAGAATCTCACCGCGTCGCAGTCCCGTGTTTATGGATAGCAGTACGGCGGGTGTCAGGTGGTCGCCAAAGTACATCAACGAAGGCAGCGCTCGCTCGTGACGTGTTTGCCGGCGGATATTGGCAAGTGCGCGCCGGGTCTGCGTTTCCACATCGCGCGCCTTCAGTGCGTCCCGAAGCCGCGTTTCCTCGGCCTGATCAAGAAATCGTACCTTGCCTCTGCGGTCAATGCGCGGCTTGTCGACTCGCCGCACAGGATTTTCTATCAGTTCACCGG
>Ga0335072_10001241_pt1 | contig 42200 bp, 35 predicted proteins | sample Lox_Sample_21_FD_206725 | JGI IMG/M metagenome (GOLD analysis project Ga0335072, IMG submission 206725) | Soil microbial communities from Loxahatchee National Wildlife Refuge, Florida, United States - Lox_Sample_2.1 | ecosystem: Environmental > Terrestrial > Soil > Wetlands | place: USA... | reverse complement strand
CATCCGTTGGTCGATCCAGGAAATCCGGCGCATAGCTCGCCAACTCGCGCAGCGACGCATCGAGCCCGCGCACGTCATCGCATGGTCACTCTGGCGACGCGCTCATCAGGCAGCTGCACAAAAAGCCAACATGAAACAACAACTACAACTGTAATGCTAGTGTCCCGACTCGTAAATATCGTCATCATGCGTCGGGACACTAGGGAAGGTCTGAATAAGTCCTAACCAGCCAAAAAATCGTGAGACTTTTCAATGGCCAAGTTGACCACGGGAAGACTTATTCAGACCTTCCCTAGGGCCAGCTCCACACTGGCCGAAGCTCCTTGTTTTGTTTCCGAAGAGAAAATCTCTAAAATATTTGAAACCTTCTCTGAAACGGATTTCGAATCATTCCATGCTGCGGCGCTGGGAGCGGCCAGCAGCGTAGCCGTTGTTATGGTATGCAAACAGTGATATCATGGGCTCCGCCGTCATATTCATCTCGTCATTGTCCATGCATCCACCAAGACTGGTGGTCTGTGCCGCCGGAAGCTCCGCTTCCTGGTCTGCGATCCAGCGATATCCGTACTTTGTAGTGAACTTGCCGCGTGATGAAGAACGCGCACTCAGAGACTGTTTGAGAATGCGCTGTGATGAGTCGGAGGCGCCGCAGCTTTCGAGAACCGGAGCGGAGCGGCCCTTGAGGGCCGTGAGCACCGGAAGCGCAGAAAGACGCGTCGGACGACCATCACAGTAGCATTCTCAAACAGTCTCTTACAGATCGGTCTGCAGGAAAGGAGACTCGAAGTAGCAGCCGATACGCCGGAGCCCGATGGACGGCCACGCTAAACGAAACGCCCATCCTCGAAAATGCTCTAGCCGCTCTCTATTGTGAAGTCGTTGAAATGCTACCTCGCCACGACCACGTCATTATCACCGGTCGTGTCTGCGCTGTCCGATTGGTGCCGAGATCCTTTCCCCTCGTTTGCTGGCGTGGCGATTGCCATCCGTTTGAGTGGGTCGGTGGGAAAACATGATGTTGGTACGTTGATTGGCAAGCGGTCGCCATAGCAGTGACGACGCCCTGGTCGGATAGCCCAGTGAAAGGAAATGCACGCCGCTTCATGGGTGGTCGCGATCCGGGTGTCCGCCCCCTGCGCTATTCGGCACGGCGGCAGTTCCTGTCTGCAGCCGGGAGGCGAAGGGAGGTCAGGTGACCATGCGAGAGATGGAACCAAACCACCTGCAGCTGTCTTTTTACATTTATGATTTTGATAACTACAATGCTTATTTCTTATAAATACCTTGTCAGAGGGACGGTGCTGATATGCTTCTGTCTCATTGTCTATATTCGTCCCAAGGCGCATGGGTAAATACATGAGCGAAGCGATATTCGCCGATAGTGAGGCTAACGTAGGTTCGTCTAGTGTGATCTGCGCGCGCGGCCATCTGCAAGCCCGAACTCCAACCCATGTCAGTTTTTCGCCAACGTGAAAGGAGGCGAAGATGAACGGTTCCAAGAAAGAAGTCAGCGCAGTGTTGGTCCATGGCGCCTGGGCTGATGGGTCAAGCTGGAACGACGTTATCGCGCTATTGCTGCCGAAGGGCCTCAATGTCCTCACCGTCCCAATCCCGCTTGCTTCCCTGTCGGACGACGTCGCCGCACTCAATCGCGCCTTAGAACTTACCAGCGGGCTTGTGGTCTTGGTCGCTCATGCCTATGCAGGTGCGGTGATAGCGGCGACGACCGATGAAAGAATCCGATCATTGGTTTTCATAGCCGCCTTGGCGCCTGACGAAGGCGAGACGGTCGCCGAAGTGTTCTATCGCGGCGAACCGCATCCAGAGGCACCGCACTTGGCACCCGACACACGTGGGTTTATTTGGATCCCACAGATGGGGTTTGACGCCGCTTTCTCCCAAAATGCGTCTCCCGAACGAGTTGTGCTTCTCGCAGCAACACAGCGGCCAATCGCTGCCAAGTGCATACAGGGAAAGGTTCCGAGGCCGATTTGGAAAGTGAGGCCGTCCTGGTACCTTGTCGCCGAGGAAGACCGAATGATCAACCCAACCACTCAGCACTTCATGGCACAGCGTATGGGTGCCCATATCCGATCGGAGGCTGTCGACCATACGCCATTGGTCAGTGCGCCGGAGTCTGTCACCGAAGTGATCCTTGAGGCCATCGCAGGTTCGGTGGTGTGAGGGAGCCCGCCAGAGAGGCGAGGTGCAGATGTGTAGGCTGGCGCCATGCTCATAGCCGAGCGACAAGACGGAAGACAGTATTGGTTATAGAAAGGGATGTCAGGCGATCCGAGGGGACCGGACAAATGGCTGAGATCGCCTACCGGCGAATACCCGTCGATGGCATCGAGATATTCCACGGAGAGACCAGCCCCACCGTCACTCCTTCTTCTGCAAGGCTTTCCAGCTGCGAGCCACATGTTTCGAGATCTTATGCCTCTCCTGGCTGATCGCTTCCGACTTATGGCACCAGATCTTCCAGGCTTCGGGCAATCCGAGATGCCGGCAGGTAGTCGGTTTCCGTACACATTTGAAAACCTGATCCAGAGGATGGAGCGGTTCACAGGAGCATTCAATCTTGAGCGCTTCGCCAGGCACATACTCAACTATGGCGCACCCGTCGGCCCCAAAATGGTCCTCAAGCATCCCGAGCGGATCGCGGCGATTATCTCTCAGAATGATAATGCTTGTGATGAGGGTCAAAGCACGGACTGGGACCTGATGAAGGACTGCTGGATTCACTCGGCAGCAGAGTATCGAAAGTCGCAGCAAGTGGCTTTTACCCTCGAGGCGACTTGCGGCCGGTACGTGCAAAGCGTCGTGGACACGGCGTTGGTATCGCCTGACGGCGGCGGGTTGGACGATTTCTACCTGGGTCGGCCCGGCGCACATGGAGCGCCGCCCAATCCTCTTACAGACTATGGTGGCGATGTCGCGCTCCATCCCACATTCCAAAGATATTTTCGACCCTACCAATCACCACCGCTGGCCGCCTGGGGGAAGCATGACCCCTACTTCGTCTATGCCGGCGCCGAGGCCTTTCGCCGCGTCTGCCCGGCGACGACGTGCGTCTGTTCGACGCTGGGCATTTTGCTCTGGAGACCTATTGTCGAAGGATCGCCGAAGCTATTGGGAAATTCATCGGCCCCGTGGCCCCGTGGCACTTGGGCTGCGACGGATGTTGAATTCGGCGTTCGAGGCCGACGAGAAGAAAAGTGAAGGCGAGGGCCATGGAGCGTGCAACGATGATCCCCGGTGTGCTCTTCTATCCCCAAGGCGACCATCGAATGTCTCGGCACCACCAAGATGCGCCTGGCTGCGAGATCTTTGATCTTTCCTACTACAGGCATCTAGCAGAGGTTGCTGAGAGTGCTTGCGTGGATGCAAGCTTCATCGCTGACCATGTCGCGATGTGGGGCACCCATGAAAGCAACGTCGCGCACCATACCAATGCACCGTTGGAACCGCGTGCAATGCTCGCCGCGCTGGTCGTGGTGACGCATCATATTGGCTTAGTTGTCACGGCATTGGCCTCGTATAGCAAGCCGTACGACATTGCCTGCACTTTCGAATCGCTCGACCGTATCAGCAATGGTTGCTTCGGCAGGAACATTGTAACGTCAGGCATGCACGAAGAAGCACCGAACTTCGGTTACGACATCAACATTGAGCATGCTATTTGCTATGAACGTACAGAGAAATTCCCCGACGTTGCTGTTGCTAAGGTTCTCTTGGACAGTGTTGAAGATTGCGTGCTCCTTCTTGATAAGAGGTCTGGTTTCTTTGCAGATTCCGAACATGTCCACCGCATCAACCACGTCGGAAAGCATTTTAGGGTGCGAGGCCCATTGAACGTTCTTCATCCTCCGCAAGGATATCCTGTCGCCGCTCGGGTCGGATCTTCTGGCGGCAGAAAACACCCTGCAGCGAAGCACGCCGATTTTGATTTTTTGGTGATGCTGACGGTCGAGAAGGGGCAGCGCCATCGCGACGACATTGACGAACAGCTCCAGCGCATCGGATACGCACCCGGCGATCTCGCCAGTTTTCCTGGAATTTTACTCTTCGTGGCAAGATCAAGAGCCGAGGTAGAAGAGAAGTGGGAGTTTCCAGAAACGCTGGTACTCGCCCGCGTGGGCATTGATCTCGTGTCAAGCTGGTACGATCTGGATTTTACCAAATATTCCATCGAAGGTCGATTTCCTCCATTGCTCGACATATCGACATACGATGGTCGGAGAGCGAATCTCCACAGACTAAGCGCATTCGCCGAAGAGAACCTTGCCGTCCGCAAGATTGCCCGGCGGATCTCGAATGCGAGTGTGGGCCCTGTGATGGCCGGAACGCCGACGGAGATAGCCGACAGGACGGAAGGCTTAGTACACGGAAGGTCTTGCCGCCGGCTTCAACATGACGTTTCCACTCCCGCCCGGCAATTGGCAGCACTTCGGCGGGTTTATCGTGCTGGAGGTGCAACAGCGAGGGCTGACGCGGAAAGCATATGCGCCGGGAACGCTGCGCGACCGGCTGGGCCCGCCTGGGTCCGTGAACCGCTTTATTCGTGCGTAGACCTCTCAAGCCGCAAGGTCCTCGCAATCCGGCGATTGCTGGACAGTTCGGACTGGTTTGCGCGCTTGCTGCGGCAACTCGAGATCACTGTCCCCCTTGTCGAACCATCGTGAGAACGGTCGGAGCTGACCGCTCATGAGCTTTAGGAAGTTACTAAGTTTAAGAAGTTACTAAGTAAGGAGAAAGACTGCCATGCAAAAAGTTAGCTACCAGAAAGTCAACGTCGATGGGTTTGGCGTCTTCTATCGCCAGGCAGGGCTAAAGGAAGCACCACCGCTTCTGCTGTTGCACGGTTTTCCGACCGCCGGCCATATGTTCCGTGATCTCATTCCGCAGATGGCTGATAAGTTTCACGTAGTTGCGCCAGATCTGCCCGGGTTCGGTCAATCGGACATGCCGGAGCGATCCAAGTTCAGCTATACCTTCGATAACATTGCCAAGATCATTGACCGCTTCACTGAGGTAATTGGGCTTGGCCGCTTCGCCATTTATGTCTTTGATTATGGAGCGCCGACCGGCTTTCGCCTAGCGATGTGGCATCCTGAGCGCATCACCGCCATCATTTCGCAGAATGGCAATGCATATGTTGAGGGTCTTAGCGACGGCTGGAACCCGATCCGCGCGTACTGGCAGAACCCGTCCGAAGCCAACCGTGCCGCCCTCCGTAGCTTTCTTTCACCGGAGACGACCGTCTGGCAATACACCCACGGTGTCGTTGATACGTCCTCGGTTTCTCCGGATGGATATTCGCTCGACAACTTCTATTTGACGCGTCCTGACGCAGACGAAGTGCAGCTCGACCTCTTTGGTGACTACAAAAGCAATGTGGCACTTTATCCCGAGTTCCAAGCGTATTTTCGCAAGCACCGGCCGCCTCTTCTAGCGGCCTGGGGCAAAAATGACCCGTTCTTCCTGCCACCAGGCGCAGAGGCGTTCAAGCGAGACATTCCCAGTGCTTCCGTGCGTTTCTTCGATACCGGCCACTTTGCCCTTGAGACGCACTGTGATGAGATCGCCATGGCGATTCGGCAATTTTTTGGATCAGCCAAGTGAACTGAGGCGCTGCTTGCGGCAACGACCGCCTCCGCCAGTCCGACAGGAATGGAGGGTTGTTGGATCGTTGTGGTACTTCCGCGCGTCGTCTGCGCTATCGAGCGCACATTGATGCCGTTGAAGGATGGTGCAAGGCTGGCAGCCCGCATATGGCTGCCAGCCGATGCCAAGCATAGCCCTGTACCCGCCATATTGGAGTACTTGTCTTACCGCAGGCGGCACAGCACTTTTAAGCGGGATGCGCTGACACATCCCTACCTCGCCGGCTATGGTTATGCAGGCGTTCGGGTCGATATCGGAGGCAGCGGCGAGTTGGATAGTCTGCTGTCCGACGAGTACACAAAACAGGGGCAGGGCGACGCTCCGGAGATTATAGCTTGGCTGGTGGAGCAGTCATGGTGCAGCGGTGCGGTTGGGACGATAGGGATCTCCTGGGGCGAGTTTAACGGTGTGCACCACAGAGGGGGCACTACTTACGGCGGGATTCGACTGGGCGTCATTCTTCCTGACGGCGATGTGCCCCGTCCGACCCCGCGCGCGTTGGCGATTTCTCTTTTGGTACCTGAGGTTTTTACTTTTCATATATGCGTCTTCAACAGGTTGTTGCTGTACCTTGATTGAGCGTTCAAGCGGCCAGACTCATCGACCTCGAGGAAAGCCAAAAGGCATTTCGCGCGATAGGGGGGGCAACAAGGTCGGCGGAAAGATGGCTACAGATTGTTCTTGACGCAGCGCCTGGTGCACTCAGATTCGTTCGGACAAAGAGGGAAGTTATATGCTGCAATCAGTAGCAATCGTGACCGGATCAAGTTCTGGAATCCACCGGATGTCAGAGGCAAGACTTCAAGAATCGACTCTTTCCAGATGACAGATGACCAATGGGATTCTGGCATGGAATTCAAGCTTCATAGAGCGCACGGGCCGGCGTTTCGTGCACAGGAGGCATCAAAATCGACGAAAAACGTCGCCGGCCTCGTTGCGTGCAAGTCAATGGTGGTGTTAACTGGCTTTGCCGTGACGGTGGGCGTGATTAATGCCGAGATCGTCGCTTTTGCTAAGGTGTTTTGCCGGTCAAGATCTCGGGGCTGCATCCATGCGAAGAGTGTGTCTTCGGGGGCGGTTATAAAAGGCTACGGTCTATCGGTGATCAAAATGTTACACTGCATGCGCAATCAGTCTCGATTCATAAAAGCCGAGGCTTTTGAGACGGGCTCGCGTCAGCCGCTATGGCTGAGCCGAAGGACATCGTCGAGCTCGCGGCCTTTCTGATGCGTCCTGCCGTGTGATGGATGACAGTTGCTCAACTTCGCATTGACCGCAGCTAGGTAAGGTCACTCTAGGTACCCACCGGGGACCAGCGAATCCCCCGCGAGAGAGTTCAGTGGAGCTGGCGGATATGTCCCTCAGCACAGGTATAGCAGATAGGAGCCTGATAGTATGGCCGCTCTTCCTCTCATCGTTTTCGATGTCAATGAGACTCTTCTTGATCTTCGGACGATGGAACCGATCTTTGAGCGTATCTTTGGCGAGAGAAGTACCATGCGCCTGTGGTTCGCCAACTTGATTATGTATTCCGCGGCTTTGACCGTGGCCGGTTGCTACGTTCCGTTCACGGATATCGGTTCAGCCGTGATGAAGATGCTGGCGGATATGCAAGGCATTAAAATTGACGATACAGATAAAAAAGAATTGACAGAAAGATTTTCGACGATGCCTCCCTACAGCGAAGTGCCTGCGGCGCTGCGCAAGCTGCGCGACGCAGGCTTTCGGCTGTTTACCCTCACAGACAATTTGCTTGAGATTCAAACTCGCCAGCTTGAGCACGGCGGCATTGTCGATCTGTTCGAGCGGCGCTTCAGCGCCGACGGTGTGGGACATCACAAACCATCCCGCCAAGCCTACGCTTATGTGGAGAAAGAACTTGGGGTCAAGTCTTCGCAGCTCTGCCTTATCGCATGCCATACGTGGGACACGCTGGGTGCTGTGGCAGCGGGGTGGGAAGCGGCGCTGATTAAGCGCATCGGCAACGATGTCCTGGGAGTCGGCCCTCAACCCCAAATTGTCGGTGGTGACCTTAACAATGTTGCAAATCAATTGATCGCCCGACACAAAGGGGGGAGATGATTCGAGGATCGCCTGGCGCCACTTGAGAGGACTAGTGCAGCAACCCGTCCGTGTTCTCGGGGCGTTGCGCCGCGCGGGTAGTTACGAGCGTGGAGGGCGGCCTAGGCCAATTCATCCTCAACCCGCCCCGGCAAATGTCGGGACTAAACATCTCTCTAGATTGCAGCTCCGCCGAAACAGGAAATGACGATCATGCATTCCTATCTCCACAGGGCTCCATTATCTCGAGAGCGATGCAAAGCTATCATCATTCACACAACCGAACACTGGGACCCGATTTCATGATCGACGAAGACTGCCACCTGGTCACCACGCCGAACCGGATAAAGCCCGAGTGGAGTTCCCGTTAGAACGACCTGTCCTGGCAATAGGTCGGTTCGGGTATCCGCCAGGTGCCGCCGAAGCCACTCAAGCGAAGAATCGGCACCGCCGGACATTGGCCATAGGTCGCCCGACGCGACGAGGCGACCATTGATCCGGACAGATAACGCGCCTTTCCTCTCGATGAACTTCCGCGATGAGAACCACTCGTCGTGCGGTAGGACGAAGCCGCCATTGAGCCCGTTGTTAGCGACGAGTTCCGGGAGAGTCTTTCTGGGACCCCTGAAAACGAAATGATGCAGTTCGATAACTGGGAATACCGCGGAGATCGCCCCGTTGGAAGCGATCCGTACGGCCATTTCGCCTTCGATCGCTAGGTTGGCAAAATCCTCGAAATCCAAGGTATCACCATGTCTTCGGATCTCGCTCTCGAAGAGACATCCTCGGATCGGCCCTTGCATCCCGAATTGCTGCACGGTGCCAGGTCCCGTGCAGCCGACCTTATAGCCGATCAGACGATCGCCGGCTGATATTCGAAGTTTCGTAACAGTGTCCTGAAGCTCGTAGGCTCTGGCGAGAGGCAGAACAAAATCTGGATCGGCAAAGCATGTTCCCGGTTGGCGGGCGCGGTAGTCACCCCACTGGCGCTCGGCCAACTCCTGTAGCTTGTATGCCACGACGTGCTTTTCTATCTTGTCAAGTTCCGGCGGCACTCGCCATCGTCTGGCCGAAGAACAGCCTCTTGCACTCTTCGGTTCCCGTATGCTGTGCGGAAAACGGCGCTTCATTCCCGTCGGCGCGCCGAGTTTCAGGTCCTGTTGCAATGCTTTCGAGCCAAAGACGGAAATGCACGAACCCATCCAGGTTCTGGTGCCGCTGCTTCCAGGGAACGATCCAAGGATGAGCGGCTGTGTCTGCGATCGTGTGGTTGTCGCCAGCTAGGAATGGGCGGTTGGCGGCTGGGCGATCCGAGACACCGCACAGAAGGAACCGATCGATTTTTTCGGCGAGGCAGGGAAGGATCGTACACGACTCAGAAACGGTCACCGGCTCATCGTAGTCGACAGGGTCATGGTCAGTAGTGGCAGGCATTCGGTTTTTAGGAGAAAAAGTCGGCAATTCAGGTTCGAATTGCTCATAGACGCCGATGTTGACGGGGTTGATCGTGGAGTCGAGGCGGGCCTCCTCGAGAAAGAGTGTGATCTTGTGACTATCCGGTGTGGGCCAGTCACGGAGCTCAATCATCGTGATGTACCCTTGATCGGCGTTTCAGCTCCCGCCCCGACCTTTAAAGGGCCGAATGATCCTTTACGGCTTCTTCGAGAGCCGGCTTCATGGCAAGCATCCGCTCGTCGATCGCCGCCGGGTTATCGCGATTGAGGACGATCGTCTGGGTCAGCGCTTCACCGCCTCGGATGACCTCGAACACATCAGTCTCGATGCCCTCGACCGTCGCGTCCGCGACCTCCGATGCGGGCTCGCGACCGAAGCCGAGCTCTGGTCCGGCTCGGTTCGTCTTCATCATCGGTGTGTCGGTGCCGCCTGGATAAACAGTCATGACGTGGATGCCTTCGCCCTTCAACTCGCGGCGCAAGGCTTCCCCAAACCGGGCAAGACCTGCCTTGGCGGCGGCATAGGTGGCGTAGAATGGGGAACCGATCAGGGCGGCGCGGGATGTAACATTGACCACCATTGCGTCACCGCTGGCGCGGAGTGACGGCAGAGCTGACCGTGTCAGGAGAATCGGTGCCAGAAGATCGACATTCAGCATCGTTTCGATCTCTTTCTGCGACGTGGCTTCGAGCCGGCCTGCGCGGACACCGCCTGCGTTGTTGACCAGGATGTCGAGGCCTCCGAGTGTGTCCAGAGCGTGGCGCAAGGTCCGCGTCCGGCCTTCCTCCGTGCCGACATCTGCGGCGATCCCGGTGACCGATCCCCCGCCCCCGGTCTTGCGCAGCTCCTCCACGGCGGCGGAGACAATGGCTGAGCGCCGGCCCGTGATGGCGATCCTGGCGCCTCTGGCGAGAAGGGCTTTGGCGATCGCGAAGCCGATGCCGCTCGAACCACCGGTGACGAGGACGCGCTTTCCCTGGAGCTTCATCGCTGTTGTCCTTATGCGGCGGGTGGATAGTTCGACGGGAAGAGCGCGCGCTTCGTCTCTTCGTCGTTGACCTTTTTGAAATCGTGGTCCTTGCCAACGGCGCGTGCCCGCTCCGCGGCCGGCCGCGCATCGACTGTCTGGAAAAGTCGTTTCAAATGAGGGTAGGAAGCAAGCGGATCATCGGCGCCCTTGAGCACGCGGGACGCGCGATCGAGCCATCCCCAGGCCGACATATCGGCAATCGTGTAGCTGTCGCTGACGATGAAGCTCCGTCCTCTCAGGTGATCATTCAGCACCTGGTAGTGCCGCTCGGCTTCGCGGCGGTACCGGTTCACGGCATAGTTGAGGCCTTCGGGCGCCGCGAACTGGAAATGCACAGACTGGCCGGAGAACGGGCCGAGGCCCGAGGCGATAAACAGCAGCCAAGAAAGCAGTTCCGGGCGGTCCTCGGCCTTGCCAAGGAACTGATGGGTCTTCTCGGCGAGATAGAGCAGGATCGCCGTGGAATCAAAGACGCGCGCCTCCCTGCCGCCGGGCCCGTCCGTATCGACGATCGCCGGCACCTTGCCGTTCGGGTTGATCGCCCGAAAAGTGGACGTGTGCTGCTCGCCCTTGCTGGTGTCGACAGGGATGACCTCGTAGGGGAGGCCGGTCTCTTCAAGGAGGAGTGCAACCTTCGCGGGATTGGGAGTCGGGTGGAAATAGAACCGGATCATGGCGTCTCCTTAGGATCGGAGTACGGCCGCCACCGGGCGTGGCGGCAGTCTGCTGCGGATGATATGTGCGCTCGCATGCCTGGCAGGGTCATGCCGGGCGCAGCGCCCGCAGCGCGGTCAAGATGGCGTCGGGCTCCAAGCGATGGCGGTAATCGACATCGATGGCGGCGAGAGCAACCCTACCGTTGCGGGCGATGACGTAGGTGGCCGGCACCGGCAGTTCCCAACTGTCGTCGCCATTGATGCCCGGTAGCGCCTTGTTGTTTGACCGGAGTGCGGCGCGCAGCTCTTCGGGCAGAGACCAGACGAGACCGAAGCTGTGGGCGACCTTGTTTCCAACGTCGCTCAGCACGGCGAAGGTCAGATTGTTCGCCTCGGTTGTCGAGACTGAGCCGTCCGGCAGTTGCGGCGAGATCGCAACCAGCCGTGCACCAAGTGCGTTCATCTCAGGCAGAGCCGCCTGGTAGGCGCGGAGCTGGATGTTGCAGTAGGGGCACCAGCCTCCGCGATAGAAGGTCACGACCGCCGGCCCCGCCTCCAGCAGGCTGCCGAGCGAGACATCGCTTCCCTGCGGATCCGGCAACGTGAAATCAGGTGCCTGGTCGCCGGTTTGAATCGCGCGTTCCAGAACGAAGCTGGTGCGCAACTCCTCGATTTTTGCTTCGTATAGCGCAGGCCGCCCGACTGGCGCTGTGCGCGCGAACTCGGCTTTGAAGGCGTCAAGCTGCTGTTGCAATCCCATCTGGCCGATCCTCTCCGACCCCGACATCATATGGTATGAACGGCCGCAAGGCGTCAGATGCCATCCGAACCTTGCGTTGTAGTATGTTCGTTCTAGAATGCGCTCTACCGGCTAGGATAGCAAGATGCCTGCTCAGGGATGGGCAGGTGAGGGGATGGCGCGGCCAAGGGAATTTGACGAAGGCGTCGTACAAGATGCGGGCATTCTGTGCTTTTGAAAGCAGGGATATGAAACGACCTCGGTCAGGGACCTGACCGCGCCGACCGGCATCACCGCGGACAGCCTCTACGATGCCGCTGGAGACAAGCCCTTGCTCTATCAGAAGGCGTTGGATCGCTACGTCGAATCGAGCGTCGCTGGCAGCATCTGGCGCTGCCAAGTGCTGCTGCCTCACCGGGTGATCGAGGCATTCTTCGAGGAAATTACAAGACGATCATTCGACGATCGCGACCGAAAATGGCGGATGCTCGTAAATGCGGTGCGCGATGTCGCACCGCATGATCCGACTTTTGCGAGATCGCCGCGGAAATCCTCCCCGGCATCGAGGCGTTCTTTCTGGCATGCGCCAAATCCGAACAAGCCGATGGCACGATCATGCAGTCGCTGCCGTCGCCGTTGTACCCGAAAGCGGTAGGCAGCCCACCAACCCGACCGACCTTCATACTATACGGCGAGACTGCCAAACGGGCCGCGAGTACAGCCTTGCCTGGGCCGGCTGTCCCTCTCCGACGCCCTACATGGGATAAGCGGACCAGGCCCTAAAAATCGACCGGCTCCAAGAGATCCTTTCCGGATTGGCACGGCCGGGGCGTCTTTCACCTCATTCATTAACCAGCAGATTGCGCAAGGGGACGATAACGGCCCATTTGAACTGCCATCCGATGCCCATTTCGGCAGCTGGGCCCGTCCGCGTCGGGAACCATGGTGCGGACAGTCTCCTTCCGCTGCCCCCAGTTATCATGGGCCCGAGCGTCCTGTGCTGGAAGGCAACGCCGCCACTCATACTGTCGGGCAAATTTCACAAACTCCCCCAAGACCCGGGTATGACGGCGCCCCCCCACAACGAGCAGGTCAACGTGACGGCGGACCGGGTTGCCTTCTATAGGCAGCGCAACGAGGCCGGGAAGTCTCGGGAAATGCTCGGGTGCCAGCAACGCGCCCAACCCGGCTGCCGCCAAGTGCTGAAGGTGGCTCTCGCTACCGCTCCAATGGGCAATGTTCGGTGAAATGTCACCTCCGAAGCAAGTGCGCTCGAAGAGCCCCTTAACCTCACAGGCTTCACGCCCCAGCCAAGCCGTCTCACGCAGCGTGCGGATCGAGATCTCACGAAACTGAGCAAAAGGGTGATCTCGCGAGACCAATGCGACGTAAGATTCCTCGAATAGTCGTAAACGATTAATTCGTCCAGGGAATTTCTCATTACTGCCAGTGATGGCAGCATGAATCCGATTTTCAAGCAACCCTTCGACGAGGTGCGAACAACTGCGCTCCACGAGGTCAATTCGCAAATTTGCAAAGCGGTGAGCCAGTCTAGATAAGGGTTCCGCCATGAGAGAGGCCGATATCGACGGAGCAAGTCCAACACGAATGGCACTGACTTGCTCGTCCTTGTACTGTCGAGCCTGGTCATACGCCGAATCGGCCGCAGCGATAGCCTGTTCCATCATAGGCAACACCAACTTTCCAAGATCGGAAAGATGGGTGAGACGCCCTTCGCGATGAATGAGGTCGCCGCCCAATTCGTATTCCAACTGCCGTACCGCTCTGCTAACCGCTGGCTGAGTGACACTGCACTCCCTTGCCGCGCGGGAAAAGCTGAGCGTACGTGCCACCGCCAAGAAACAACGTACCTGATAAAGCTCCATGATCCCTCCAGTGGCAAAACTACCGAGTCGCTGCGCTTCATCTCTGGCGACTCGGTAAAGCTCCCTCCATGACACCCCGAATTCGCGATCGCTCTATCTATTGCAGTAAGCGCCTCGTGTACCTGCCCGATCTTCCGAAGGCCTTCCGCATGCACTCCGGCGAAGACTGTGGTCAGGTCATTCTCGCGCCCGACGTGCAGGGCCTTCAACGCAAACAGCAGCAAATCGAGGCAGATTTCCCGTTTGTCGCTCCGGATGGCCAGTTCACCCTTCAGCGCCATGCCAAGAGTGCGATACAGGTCAAGCAAATATTGTACAGCACATGCGACAAGTTGGTCGACGAGGCACTCCGATTCTGCAAAATCATCGATCCAAAGGTAGATTGGCAAGCCGAAAGCGAGGGCGAAGCAGAGGCAAACAGAGTGATCTCGAGGCCCTTCCCTTTTTATGACCTTTTGCATGACCTTGCGCGCTCGATCTGAGAAACTGCGAAGCTGCAAAGCACGGGCGAAAGCGGCTAGACCATCAGTGTAACGATAGAAGACGCGATATTCCGCGTTGAGTCCGCCCAATTCAGCAACGTTGATCGCTGCTGTCTTAAAATGTAATTGTGCTTCTGCTTGGTTTCCCCAAAAATGGTAACAAGCAACCGGCACACACATCAGCGTCAAAACCATGGTCTCATGAAGACTCACTTCTCGCTTGCCGCGCCGGTGGGTTTCACCAAGAACTTTCAACGCCCGCTTACAGCAGCCTTGGTATTCCTCATGCATCGACAATGCGAGAAATGACGGTGCTGCGTCTGCCGCTAGGTCGATCCCGGCAGCTGCATCCCCACAGTCCGACATTGACCACGCAAGTGCCGCCCTCACCTTATCGAGATGTACAGCGCATCGCAAAGAGTCGCGTTGAGAGAAACTTGCCTCAATACTCGTGTTTTCCTTTGGAAGACGACAGCAAGACACCGCATGCCGCGGCGCGGTCTTCTCCAATTCACCGCTTTGTGCAAGCTTGTCGGCAGCGTAGGCACGGGTTGTGCTGAGCAGCCTATAATACGACGAGCCACCAATATCGGCCGTCAAAATCAGGGACTTCGCAACCAAGTTTGAGACCGTAACGGCGGTGTCCGGGGCGCGTAGCCCTTCTTCAAACGCAACATCATAAGCTGCCTGAAGCGTAAAATCACCCACGAACACAGAGAGCCTGCGGAACGTCGCCTTTTCGTGCTCCGAGAGCAAATTATAGCTCCAATCGAGCATCGCGCTCAGAGTCCGGTGTCGAGGTAGTGCGGTGCGATTATCCTGCCAGAGTAACCTAAAGCGATTGGCGAGTAAGTCTGCGATTCCACGAATCCCAAGGGATATGGCACGACTAGCCGCAAGCTCAATGGCAAGCGCGATTCCGTCAAGACTGCGGCATATCCGGGCTACGATAACCGCATCAGCGTCGTTCAGCTTGGAGTCGTAGCCACTGGCGGTAGCGTGCATCATGAAAAGCTGAGCGGACGGATACGCAAGCACCTTCGCCGCGGTCAAGCTCGCGTTTTCTGGTGGACAATCGAAGTTGTGCAACGGATGTACAACTTCGTTTTCTACGCGCAGCGCTTCACGGGTTGTTACCAGGATATGTGCTCGAGCCGCCGTGGCCACGATGCGTTTGAGAAGTGCCGCGGCAGCCTCGATCACGTGTTCACAGTTATCGAGCACGATGAGGATCTTCCTGTGGTGAATCCAGGCCAGAAGGCCACCAAGAGGATCCCGCGTTTGCACCTCTAACCTGAGATCGGATGTCACCGCTACTGGCACGAGGAGAGGGTCGGTCACCGAGCCCAGATCGACGAAGAAAACCTCGCTCTCGAAGCGATCGGCCAACGCGTGAGCAACGGACACTGCGACCGTGGTCTTGCCTACGCCACCGGGGCCGACAATACTGACAAGGCGATGCGTCATCACCTGAACGGACAGAATGCGAACTGTGTCATCGCGGCCAACCAACCGCGTCGACTGCGCCGGGAGCGTCGAGATCCGATCAGGCATCGCAGTCCTGGTTGTCTGGAGATGCGACCTGTGCCGTCGAACAAGATACCGGTGCGACAAAGCAGCAGCCTCTACTGGGGGCATTAGCGATGTATCGAACGCCTTCGCGACCGTCTCCGAGAACCCTTCGAAGACCGGAAACATGAACTCGAAGATTGGCATTGTTCACGACCATATCTGGCCAAGCGCGCGATATCAGCTCCTTGCGAGATACGACCGCTCCGGCGCATTCAACCAACGCCAGCGGGATTTCGAGCGCGTGATTGCTGAGCAAGATCGGTTTGCTCTCTCTTTTCAGCAGCCTTCCAGATGGCGATAGGCAAAACAGTCCAAATGAGATGACATTATTGATCGGCGAGCGCTCACGATCATCCATATTTGATCGCTGTCGCCAGAGAGGTCCTACATAGCAAGACGCCACAGAGCAAAGGGCTTCACTACGGCCACCGCTGCGACAGTCAGAGGGAGCACGAATCGACACGGTGTTTGTGTTCCTATCTGCGCCGAGTGAAGACCGCCAAGTTCCGGGTGGTGCCCTATCTGCCACATTCGCACGTCGAAGCTTGCTGGGTCAGAAAGGCTAATCCAAAAGGGGCCACACCTGCCGCAATCGAACTACAGTCGAACCATGCTATCTTGTACGTGTGATCACAATCTCTCGATTGTGAGGCCTGAGCCTATACCTTCGTGTAGGTTTCGACCGCCGGCAGGCGGACTGATGGACAGTCACCTTAATACCTTCCGCGCGGAGTGTCTGACTTGCCTCATTACGTCCGAATGAGGCCAAGCTCTGCTATTTTATCGATCGTCGACACCAAGTCTGCCTTTGAACAGTACCGAGTTTGCAGGAGGCGAATCGATTTGAGCCAGGTCATCATAGCAGCTTGTTCCGTTGTTCATACCAACGTTCATTGCTTTTGGCACGAGGGATGTTTCCAATAGGCTGAAGGAAGCACAGATTGTTGAACCAAATGAGCCATTCCGGGGTGGAAATTTTACCGCTTTGACTTGGCAACCGAGGTGTCATTCGGCGTGTAAAGTTCGCCCTCGATCCGAATGGGGGCATCGTGCCGAACGCTAACAGCAATGCGATGAACAAGTATCCCAAAGAGTTCGGCGCACAAGGCCGCACGAACACCCGCGTCGTGTAGCTACTGGTCCAGGCCGGATGGCATCTGACCAATGGTCTCTGTGGTGGGCCCGCCAACGTCACCTTCGTGTATCTGCCGCCTTGCTAACCCGAGTTGAACTCACAGGAGAATGTCTAGGAACCTTTCACGGCGGAAAGTTGTGCCAACGAGTCTAGGACGGCTGCGAGGCCATTTTGTGTGCCCGCAAGGAGGCACGGGACTTTATCATTGGTATCCCAAAGCGGATCCGAAACATCGGCACTCTCCAGTGGGCTGGTGTCAATCTTTAGGGCGACTGATATTGCTCCCTCAACGCAGGACATGACGTTCCCCGATCGGGAAGATTCTAGAACCGCGCGGTCAAATCTGTGAGCCATGCCGGCGAGGCATTTACCAAGACAGTCTCCAAACTACGATCAACACCAGTGAGTATCATTCCACCGATTGCAAGCGCGCTTAGGCCGAAGGCAACTTTGCCAAAATACCCGGCCGACAGCATACGATGACGCCATCGGAGCATGGCCGTGCGGGAAAGCATGGCGACAGCCATTATTGGCAAGGTCGTACCAACACCAAAGGCGAACATAACCGCGGCAACCCCACCCAAATCCTTTCGCTGAGCGGCAAGGATCGACGCGGCACCAAGAGTGGGGCCCGCGCAGGGACTCCAGACCAAGCCAAGCAGCAGCCCAACCACAAACTGCGATGCGCTGCCAGTGAGACTGAGCCGCCGGATGACCCGATCACCAAGGTTGCTGAGGCCGCTCGCAGCCACTCCGAGACGTGCCTGAAGCGCAGAGCTGAGAAGCGCGGCGCCCAACAAGACCAGCAGGGCGGCCGAGACCGTCCGAAAGAAATCTCCGTCAAGGCCGATCGCAAATCCGAGCGTCGCAACAAAAAGGCCGGCAATCGTGAACGATGTCGCAACGCCTCCCGCCAGCCAGTAAGCGCCGGAGCGACGTGTCGAGGTAGCGGCGCCTATGACGAGCGGGAGGAGAGGGAAGACGCAGGGGGAAAGTGTTGACAGGATGCCAGCCAAAAACCCCGCACCGACGCTCGCGAGCGACATAAGTCAGTTCACAGAAGTCTCGAGCAGCCGTTTGATGATGATCGGATCTGTGGCCCCGGTCATGCGCCCGGTTTCCTTCGCGCCGTGATAAACGATCAGAGTGCTCTGCTCTTGGACGTCAAGGCGGCGCAAAAGTGGCTTGCTCGTATCAAAATTGACGTCGAAGACATGGAGGTTGGCAAACTCGGGTGTCGCATAGAGCTGCTGCAGGATTGGTCGCTCTTTCGCACAGATCGGACACCACGAGGCCTCGACGAAGACAAGGATGGGTTCATCGTTCTTCTGTGCCGCCTGGAAGGCAGCCTGTTGATATCTTTGAACCGTTGCTGCCTGGGCTGCACCGATCCCAAGTGCGGCCGTCAGGGCGAAAGCTACGAACAAGGCCAGTTTCTTGGTGGTAGAGATGATTTTCATCGCCACTTCTCCGAGACTGAGTGTAGATCAGGTCGTCACTATAGCCGACACTGCGAATGTGCAGCGAGCGCGGTTAGACCGTCGCTGGAACCGAGCACGCCGATGCCGATGTGCATAGGGTTCCGTGGAGTTGCGCCAAGCCGGAAATCCCATGGTGTCCTTGGCAACACCAAGCTCTTTTTGGCAGAGGGAAGACGTTCGCAAATGCCACGGACCCATCTGGAGAGAGATCCTCTCTGGATAGAGATATTGAGCGCACGTAAAGGGGAGATTGTCACCCAGATCGGATGAGAACAAGTCGGCGTAAGACACCTACCCGAGGAGCCGCTTGGCTCGGTTTGCAAGAGCTGCAACCTGGAAGCGTTCGATCGGCTGCCGAGTGTTTGAAAGGGCGATGTAGGCGAGGGCGTTACTTGGATCTGCGGCGTAGCTCGATAACCTTGCCTTGGCCAATGAAACCACCGGAAGGAAATTTTTATCCTGGAGGCATGCCGCCCAGCCGACTTGCAGTCCGGGAAACCCAAAGCCTTTGCTAACCGGGTCAACCGAGACATTGCGCTCATATGGGTCGGCGACTCATCAAGAAGGAGATGCCGACAAACCTTGTTGCTTGCCGGATGTGGCCCATGCTTACGATAAAGCTCTGCAGCTTCCACGAGGATCTGATCCTTGAGTCCAACTCTCATTGGGCTGATCGGAGGGCCCCTAAGAGACTGTTTGAGAATGCGACTGTGGTGGTCGTCCGGCGCCTGCGGCGTCTCCCACTCATCACAGCGCATTCTCAAACAGTCTCTTAGCACTCGCTTTGTCCGTGGCGGGATCGCATCGGTGGCGCCTGCGAGATTCGGAACCAGCTGAGACAGATCGAGCGAGGCTTCCGTTGTTTGGGCGTGCTTGGCGGTGATCCACTCCAAGGGATTGTAGATCGGAAGAATGAGGAGCACATCATTGTCTGCGGACATAGGCGAGGCTGCGACATTGCTGTCCGCATCGCTCACGCCGCCGCAACAGACAATTTTGGATCCCTCCGAGACGCGAAACAGGCCCGTGATCCGAAAAGAGAGGGACTCGGGTCCGGCAGAACGGACGTAGCCAAGCTCCGGATGCTCCCTCCATGCCAATTTGCCTCCGCCCGCCATATTCAGGGGTGTCTCAATGTCGAGAACGTCAGTAGAGTACGTGCCTCGATCATGCTCGACCGATGACGATATCCGCTCAAGGCAATCGGTAAGCTGCCGGGAACCTTCAACGAGGTGATTGTGCTCGGGATCCGATGTTCGGATGTTCCGTCAAACATGCTCCAGGGCCCTGGAAACGTGCATTGTCCTTTCCTGCGGAGGTTCGTCAATCGAAGCGAATTCCGATATTCATCAGAAGCTCGCATGTCAGACGCCAGCACCAACGATTTGTCCCTTATCGCGTTGATGAAGGATGGCCTTCTCCTGACCGACTGGGGTCGGCGCTTGCAGGTGAAGTGACTTGCCGGTCCCTGTGTCCAAGACTGACATGAAGCGGACGATATTGGTCTCTTCAAGCGTCCGTCCGTCATTTTCGCCACAAGCAACAGATGCCCGACACAGTCGATCATAGACGATGAGGAGCGGTATTTCACTTCCTTTGTCGGGGCCAACTGAAATGGCGAAATGGCAAGATTAAAGGTACCCCGTTGAACGCCTATGGATGTGATGCGATCGCGGACGATCGCTGCGTGTCGAAAAGCGCGATCGAATACGTTGGTGCGGGAGCCAATCCCGTCGATTTTATCGTCCAAGTTTAACGCGGAAGTGCAAGTCTCAGGCCTGATCACGAGGGCGAAATGGTGGCATTGTCGTTCTGTGGGGGCGTTGAACGAGTACTGGCTGAGCCAGCCAAGGGGACTTCCATAGCTTAAGTGAAATATTGGCAGCAGTAGATCTGAAGGCACCGGCATCAGCCCCGCTGTCTGCTCGTCGGTAGGTAGGAACGATGAGCACCCCCCGACGTGAGGAGCGCATTCGCCACCGAACGACCAGGCGACTGAGCCATGGCCGAAGCGGGTGCCAAAGCACCGAATACAGCGGCAAGCCAAAGGCGCATACAGAACTCCAGACGACGTCACGGCCACGCAAACACGCAGTAAGCGATCCGCTCTCACCATTCCGCGGAGAGTTCGTTCGGAGGGCAGGGGGTGCCGGTTACAGTTTTTGGCCAGCGCCAACCAATTCTGTCCGGGATGGATTAACGCAATATTCGACGCATCGAGTCGGTCGCCGCTTTCAAAAATTGCCAAATAAAGGGCCGTGGAACAGTTTTGACCGTTCTTCCTTAAACTGCCGGCGGCTTGAGGCGCGGTTCTCACGAGGGGTCATTTGGGCAGGCATGGCAGTTCGGCTGGACGGGGCAATAGAGTTTCGGTCGACCCTGTGCGCTGCCGGTCAGGTGTCCAGATTGCGACGAGCGGTGGCAACCGTTCCGCCGCGCGAGCTCGCACCAACCAGCCCGGTCGCGTCAAACGGGCAGTCCACTCGTGCACGTGGTTCTCTCCTCCTGCTCGGAGCCAGGCAAGCACGTGCAGTGCGACGCAGTTCTGGCGAAAGCTGCCATGGTTTGCGCGAATCTGCTGCAGCAGCACCTTGTCGGCAATCGCGTATGCGGAGCACGGCCGACGCCGCCACACAAGAAAACCCGCTTCCAACACGCCAAGCACGCGTGCCATCTCCACAGTCGGAGACAAAGCCGAATGCGCGCTCATGAACTCGAAGACTCGGACAGGATCGCCCCGGCCTCGCCCGCGAACCGGGCGGCCGCGTGAGACAAGATGTCGCGCTCCAACCGCAACTGCCTATTCCCGTGCCAAAACTAGGCAAGCCACCTCCCCGCACATTAAATTGGCGCACGTCTATCCAGGCCTACCGGCGGAGTCATAATCCCCGAGCAGGGTACCAGGTTACCGCAACTCTTCTCCGGGGCCCACCAGGCACCCAAGCCCTCGACAACCGAGTCCATCCGAAGATCTTTCCCCATTCGGTCAGTGTTCCTCTCGCCGGAGCGCGGAGGCGTGTCCAAAAAATATTACGACAATGGACATTGGCCTTCGCGCCCTGCGATACTGGTATAGCCGGATGCCAAGATGGCCATTGTCAGCGGGAGGCTTGCGATGGTGCGTGAGAAGGAATGTCTCGACTTAGGAGCGATCGCGGACGCTTTTCGGAATGATTCGAGAGAGATCGGCGACCGCAGCTTGACCAAAGCTCTGCTCCAAACGGCGCACGTATATGGTTACACTTGGGGTGCCGTCCGACATGCTGTGCTGCCGAGCGAACGAGAAATGGTCATCCGACCAACCGGCCAGGTCCTTAATTAATCCATGAGAGGATATTAGAGGTCGCGCCTTGGAGATGCATCAAATTCGCTACTTCCTGGCGGTCAGCGACACGCTGAATTTGACCAAGGCGGCAGAGCGGTGCAACGTCGCACAGCCATCCCTCACTCGCGCCATTAAGGCCCTCGAAATGGAACTCGGTGGGGAGTTGCTTCGGCGCGAGCGCGCGCTATCGCACCTGACGGAACTTGGCCGGCGCGTGCTTCCGATGTTGCGACAATGTTACCAAACGGCTCTTACGGCCAAGGAGGTAGCCGAATCGATCAGGCATGGTGATGCAGCGCCACTCTCTGTGGCTATCTCTCGGACGGTAGCGCTCAAACTCTTTGTGCCCGCTCTGCGAGAGCTATCGCAGACCATTCGCGGCCTGCAACTGAAATTGTGGCGTGGCTCGGGTAGCGAGGTTGCTGAATACCTGAAATCCGGGATGGCAGAGCTGGCGATCGCGGGTCCGCTCGGTGAAAGCTGGTCGCGCCTTGATGACTTTCTGCTGTTTAAGGAACCGGTTGATCTCGTCGTCAATCGAAATCACCGACTGGCGGGCAGGAATGGAGCCGAGTTCAAGGATCTTGCCTCCGAGACGCTCCTGATCGACATCGAATGCGAGATGGGTCAAGAACTCAGAGCCTGTCTGGAAGCAAATGGCATCCGCAACGCAGCCGCCCATCAGGTGGCGACGCGAGAAGATTTGTTGGAATTGCTCAACGCAAACCTGGGCGTCGCGATCGCCCCTGTCGGAGTGGCGGAAACGAGTGGGCTTCGCCGGGTACCGTTGAATCGGCTCAATCTCGTGCGCAGGGTGTCGGCACATACTGTCGCGGGCCGACACCGCTCGATCGCCTGTGCTACTCTCCTCAACATGCTGCGCGTTGCTGACTGGGGGTTCGACGCGGAAGCGGAGCAACAGACGAGGGTTTATCGATGACGGACCCAAAGCTGAGCGATCGGCTCGAAGAGTCCTTCGTCCGTTGTCGCGACTTGGAGATTCCGCTGGCCGACCGTCTGCAGGCCTTTGAGAACGAGCTACGGAGCTTAGGCCCACATTTCCAGGCAGCCGTCGATGCACTGGTCAGCCGCCTCTCGGCGAGTGATGCGGGAACAACGGCTCCCAAGGTAGGCGAGCCGATGCCTGCGTTCCTCCTGCCAGACGAGCGGGGACAACTCGTCCGGCTCGAGGATTTGCTTAGCGAGGGGCCGGTCGCGCTGGCATTTAATCGCGGACACTGGTGCCCCTACTGTCGCATCAACATTGATGCTCTGGCTCGCGCTCAGGAAGAGATCGCTGCTGAGCGCCGTCACATCGCCGCAATTGTGCCCGATCGTCAGAGATTTGCCATGTGGCTCAAATCCGATGCGAAGGCGCCGTTTCCAGTTCTCACGGACATGGACAACGGCTATGCGATGACCCTTGGCCTTGCGATTTATGTCGGAGATGAGTTGAAGCGCATGATGGTAAGCTCGGGATGGGATCCATCTGTGTCACAGGGTACTGACAACTGGTTGCTCCCGATTCCTGCTACCTTTGTCGTCGGCACCGATGGAATCGTGCATGCACGCTTTGTCGATCCGGACTACCGCACGCGTATGGCGATCGAGGACATGCTTGTCGCACTGCGGTCTGCGAATTAGTTCCGGTGAGGTGTAAAGAAACTGTTTTTTGTGCCAAGCATTGCGGCCCCCCAACCGTGAAGCTGTCGACAAGCCAGACAATTTTGCTTCACGGCCAAAGGGCTTGGGGCATCACACTGGACCTTTCCCCTCGATGGCGACATGGAAATCGTTGCCTACCCATGCGCCAGTACCGCGCCATTGAAACGTGAAATCGACAGAGTGTGCGCCCGATAGCGCGGCAGCACTGAGTTCAAAGGTGTGGAGACCGAGGCCGGTGTCCTCCGTCTCTCCATTGGCAATCTTCTGCCAGCCGTCGATTCCCCAATGGACCAAGGCAGCCCGCGGCACCGCGACGATGAGCGCCATGCCTCGTGTGACGTTGCCGATGGGTGCGTGCAGACACCAGACAGCGCGTCTTGCGTCGGGGCGCCGTCCTTTGTAGCGCCGCCACACTGCAGCCGGGCGATCGCAGGGATGGCCGATATGGCGGGAGACCATCAGCTTGATGAATTCCGCGTGCGCCCAGGCAAGTGGCATGGCCGCGCCTGTCGGTTGGCCCGGGAAAAGCCGCTTCTCCGGCAAGGGCGCGGCGTCCCAAACCTGCTCAGGCATCATGCCGCCAGGACCCGCCATTGCCACCATCGCCTGGAGGTACGGCAGAGGATCGTTTCCGGCGACCAGCTCGTAATGGCCGCGTTCGCCGGTCAGCAGTGGCCACGCGCGGCCACGGCCGGTGCCGTCGAACGGCCGCCCGTCGCTGTGCTCGCCGTAGCCGTCGCCGAGATAGCGATGCCAGCATGGGCCGTTCGGCGTATCGGTCTTGAGCAGCATATCCGCCGCCGTGATGCTGCCCAGGATCGTGGGATCGTCCGCCGTCCGCAAACCGAAGCGCACGAGATGGATGAAATCGATCCCGACCTCCTCGTCAGCCGGGACCGTCGCATCCCGCTTGCGGTTCCTGATCTCCAGCATGCTGTGTAGCGAGCTCGGGTCGCGCAGCACCTCGATCGGCGCCACACGGATGTAATAGCTCTCCACGCCCAGACGCCGCGCGAGCTCGGTGCCCCTGACCGCCGTCCAGGATTCGAGGGAAAAGTTCCAGAAATCCGCGAGCGTCAGGGCGAAGTCCTTGGCCGGTTGTGGTAGGAAAGCGGCGCCGGCCACGAGTGCTGCGATGCAGACCGCAAGGGTAAACGTGTTCAGGCCTGCGTTCTCTTCCCAGCGATCCTGTGGGGTTGAGGGCCCGGTGCTCGCGATGAAGGAGAGCGCGCGGTGAACCATCTCGTTTACCATGATGCCGCGAAGCGCATCCCGCTCGGCGAGCGCGGCCGCCAGCAGCACCGGAAACCCGGCCTCGTCGAGCTGCAAACCCTGCCAATAGGGCGTGCCACCGAGCCATTGGTTTTGATACCAGCTCCCATCACCCTTTTGGGTGGCGATCAGATAGCGAAGCGTGTTGCGCGCTTCCCGATCGGCGCCCAGGGCCAGCATCGCCGTCGCGCATTGCACGAGGTCGCGCGGCCAAACCAGATGATATCCGCCACGATCGTCCCGGCTGTTGCCCCAGGGCACGCTGAGGCTCGCCACCATGGTTCCTGGAAATGTCTTGTCACGATGTGTGCGCAGCACCATGGACGAGAGCACGAAGGCGTCAGCCAGCGAGTCCGTTTCGTCGGGTTTCAGCATGCAGCGCTCGTTGCGCGCCAGATGCCAGAGGTGCCAGACCTCGATCTGGCGCGCCAGCAGCTGCTCGAACGGTTCAAGCACGCTTGCCAGGGCCACCGTCGCCGCGGCCCGAATGCTGCTGCCGAAGCCCAGAGCCAGCACCGACTTGCGCGGCAGCGCACCCATCATCGCGACATTGCCGGGTCCCGCATTTGCGTATTGCCATGCCATCGTGCCGTTGCGGTCGAAATCCTGCCAGCCGTCGCTGACGCCAACATAACCCACGCTCGTCATGCCGAACGCGTCCGCCCGAGCTTCGTCAACAGCCGCGAGCGCTAGCCCGAAAGGGCCTTGTTCCGCGCCCAGAACCCGCCAGGCGCTGAAATGGCGGATGGTCGCGACATTGTCTCGGCCGGCCGTGCCGAGGCGCGGGGCGAGCAGCACATAGGGCCGCAATTCGGGATCGCCGGCGAGCGTGACCTCGATCGCCAGCACGTCGCGCTCGGGGTCGGGCGCGATGCGCAAGGTCAGCGTGAATCGCTCGTGCTTGTGCACGACTTCGACGGCCGGGGTGCCGGGCGCGAGGAGCCGCAGCGTGTAGTTCTCCAGCCGCTTGATTTCCACCCAGAAGCCGTTTCCGTCCGCGACAATGAAGCCAAGATCACGAATCTGCGGAATATCGACGCGCGGATAATAGACTTCGTTGATAATGCCGAATCCGAGCGTGTACCACACCCGCGCCGGACCGAGCGCACAACCGACCATGTCCTTGGCGCTGCTGGTCCAGGTGGGTGTGATTCCCGGATGGCCGGGCGCATGCCCTTCCGGGGCGCCCATGCCCTGAGTACCCGGCTCGAATTGCTCAATCTCTACCGAGACCATGCGCATTCCTTCCTGATATCGTCCCCAGCCGTAACAGCCTCATTTCGTCGCGGCCAGGGCCCGCGTTACCGCCCGTTCAACTTCAACCATCATTCTTCGCAAGGCCGGGCTTGAGCCTCGGCCCGCCGGCCGCTCGCGCGTGTCGCGAACGCCGCCATCACCTGCCTCGCCGTCTCGCTCGCGAAGAGGCAGTCGATGTCCTGCCGCAGCCGCCGGCGCCAATTGGCGCGCTCGCGGTCGGTGCCCGGCAGGTTCACCGCGTGACACTCGCCTGCCAGATCATCGACCTGCACCAGGGCAAGCAGGGCGGGCGAGACGGCGATCAGTCCGTGCACCGCACGCGCCAACGCCGGAGACATCGACGAGTTGATAGGATACCCCTCCTCAAGCAACCCTTCGTCACGCAGCAGCGCCAGCAATGCGGTCTTGTCGCGTTCGCGTTCCGCCACCATGCGCTCCGCCGCCTCGGTATCGAGCAGGCCGAGCGCACTTCGTTCGGCGATATCGTCCGCGCCCCACCACCCGGCCAGGGTCGGAAGATCGTGGGTTGAAACGCACGCAGCGGCGTGTGCCGGCCACTGCGAGGAAGGACGAAACGCGCCGCCGCTGCGCTCGAACCATAGCACGCGGTAGGAAAGAACGTTTGCCTCCGCCAACGCTTCCGGCAGCCCTTCCGGCACGGTGCCGAGATCTTCACCGACCACCAGGCAGCTGGCCCGGATGCTCTCCAGCGCGAGCTCACCGAGAAGGTCCTGCAACGGATACGCGAGATAGGCGCCGTCCCGCGCTGTGGCGCCGTCGGGCACGAGGAACAGCCGCTGCAGCCCCATCGCGTGGTCGACGCGGAGCGCTCCGGCATGGCGCATATTGGCGGCGAGGAGGGCTGCGAACCCGGCATAGCCTTCCCTCGCCATGGCCAGGGGATCGGGCGGCGGCAGGCTCCAGACCTGCCCATTGGGCGAAAACGGATCGGGCGGCGCCCCGATCGACACCCCGGTGAGGAGCGTGTCTTGCCGGCGCCACGCCTCCGCCCCGTCCGGCGCAGCTCCCACCGCGAGGTCGCGATAAAGCCCGAGCGCGAGCCCGGATCGGCTCGCTGCCGCGAGCTGCCGGTCGGCGAGAAACTGCTGGAAGGCAGCGAAGCGCACGCGCTCCGCATGCGCAGCGGCAAACGGGGCGATCCCCGATGCCAGCGGGTGGCGGAGCGCCTCCGGCCATCTCTGCCAATGTGTGCTGCCCTTGACCTCGGCAATCGCCTCGAAAATCGCGAAGCGCCGCAGCGTCTCGCCGCCGGCGGCAAGGAAGGACTCGAAGTCGGGGCCTTCCGCCACCCCGCCCGCGAACGCGGCTTCGAGCAAACGTCGCTTCTCTGCCCAAACGTCCGGGTAGTTCACGCTGTCCTGCGCCACGAGATCGCCGGACGAACCCGCTGTCACGCCAGGCAGGGCTGACATGTCGATATAGATCGGATCAACGAATTCGCGATCCGACGGATGATAGGGGCTGGCACGGTCCGGCGCTTCGGGGAAGCGCGCGTGCAGCGGGTTGAGACCGACCACGGCGGCACCTTGTCCGGCCGCGCGGGCGGCAAGTGCCCCGAGCGCGGTAAAGTCTCCAATGCCCTGATCGCCGGCGCGGCGCAGTGTATAAAGGTGCGCGGCGATGCCGAAGCGGCGCTTCCCGGCGGCGAGCGACTCAGGCAGATAGCAGCGCGGCGGGACCACGGCGAGATGGCACCCTGCTTCCAGGCAGCCCTCGATGCGCAGGCGGTGCCGCCCAAGCGGAAGCGGCGGCAGGATCATCTGCCGCGCCTCGTTCGGCGGCAGCGCAAAGGCAGCCTCGCTGCCATCCTCGCGCAGGAGCGTCAGCCAGCCGCCGCGCGCGGACGGGCCGAGCGGCACGGCGATCGGCGCATCCGCGCGTACCACGAGCGCGGGCGGCAGGGGAGCTGATCCGCGCGAAGCAGCCAGCCGTGCCAGGCTCTCGGCGATGTCGGAGGCGTTCGTGGCCGGGAGCCGCATGGCGGCGAGCAGGCTCCGCTTCGTCTCTACGCCGACATGGTGCTCCTGCCCGGCAATGTCCCACCAAGTGGTCGCGATCCCGGCTCCCTGTGCCAGCCGGTTGAGCGCCTCGCCGATTGCGTCCGGGCGCGCCCGCTCATCGCTGGCCCCCTCGACGAGCAGCACCACCGAGCGAGAGGCGACGGCGAACGGGCTTGCCGCCTCCCCCGCCCGAAGCGGCTCGGCGCTGTCGAGAACGCAGCGCCAGACTTGGCCGGCACGCGGCGGCGGCAGGCTGATCGTGATGTCGGAGTGCCCCCGGTGCAGCACCACCAGGGCCCGGCTGCCGGGCGCATAGAGTGCCGCGATCAGCGGATAGTCATCCGGGTGATGCCAATCCCCTGGCAGCATCGGCCCTCCGTCCGGCAGCCGCCAGGCGACATCGGGGATGAGGCTCGCATCCACCGCAAGCCCGGTCAGCACATTCGTGCCGGTGAGCGCGGGGCAGTCGCGCCGCGCCCGCACAAGGCGCGCGGTGAACTCGACGAGCGCAAAGTCCGCCCCCGCCCAGTCGAGCCAGGTGATGGAATTGTCCTGCGCGTAGGCGTTGTTGTTGCCGCCCTGGCTGTGGCCGCACTCATCGCCCATCGCCAGCATCGGCGTGCCACGTGAGAGCAGTAGTGTCGCCAGAAGCGCACGCACGTCGCGCCCTCGGGCGGCAAGCACAGAAGGATCCTCGCTGGGTCCCTCGACGCCGTTGTTCCAGGAGAAGTTGGCGTTGGCGCCGTCCTGATTCGCCTCGCCGTTCGCCCAGTTCCGCTTGGTGGTGTAGGCGACGAGGTCGGCCAAGGTGAACCCGTCATGGGCGGCGACGAAGTTGATGCTGCGGCTGAGCGGGCGATGGCGTGGCGAGAAGAGGTCGGCGGAGCCGGCGAAGCAGGTGGCGAGCTCGCCCAGGAGGCCAGGGTCGCCGCGCCAGAAGCGCCGCACCGTGTCGCGATAGCGGTCATTCCATTCGCCCCAGCTGTTCGGAAAGGCGCCGAGCCGATAGCCGTAGGGGCCGACATCCCAGGGCTCGGCGATCAGCGCACGGATGGAGAGCAACGGATCCTGCCCGATCATGGCCAGCAAAGGCGCGGTGGGATCGAATCCCTCGGCGCGGCGGCCCAGCGTGGTTGCGAGGTCGAACCGGAAACCGTCCACACCGGCGCGCAAAACCCAGCTGCGCATCGCGTCCATGACCAGGCGCAGGACCGGCGGGCGGTCGAGCGCCAGCGTGTTCCCGCAACCGGTATCGTCGACATAACGGGCGAGTTCGCCAGGGCGCAGGCGATAATAGCTCACATTGTCGAGCCCGCGCAGCGACAGGGTCGGTCCGAGATGATCGCCCTCACCGAGGTGATTGAGCACGATATCGAGCAACACGGCGATGCCGGCGGCCTGCAGCGCGGCGACCGCCGCCCGTACTTCCGGCCAGCCACCGGGCGCGAGGCGCGGGTCCGGCGCGAGCAGCGCCACCGGGTTGTAGCCCCAGTGATTCATAAGCCCGAGTGGCGCCAGGTGGGGTTCGTCAATCCAGGTCGCCGCAGGCATGAGCTCGACGGCGGTGACTCCAAGCCGATGGAGATGCCCGATTGCGGCCGGATGCCCGAGCGCGGCAAATCGGCCACGCAGATTTGGTGGAATCTCCGGATTGAGCATGGTGAAGCCGCGGACGTTCAGCTCGTAGACCACCTGCCCATCCCAGTCGAAGGAAGAACGGGGCGGGAGGAGGGACGCTTCCGGGGCAGCCACCAGCGCCTTTGGCATCACCGCCGCGCTGTCAGCCGGGTTCGGGCTCTCACCGTCGAAGAGCGAGGAATCGAGCCGGAAAGGTTGGTCGATCGCAACGGCAAACGGGTCCATGAGCAGCTTCGCCGGATTGAACCGGTGGCCATGCTCCGGCGCCCAGGGCCCGAAGGCGCGCAAGCCGTAGCGGGCCCCCACGGACACGCCGGCGATATGGCCGTGGAACACGTCCCCCGTCCGTGCCGGCAGTGAGATGCGCGCGATCTCGGTATCGGTCTCGTCGAAAAGGCAGAAGAGGATCGCCTCGGCATGGGCCGAGAACACGGCCACGTTCACGCCGGCTTCGTCGGGTCGCACGCCAAGCGGTTCAGAGAGGCCGCGGCGAATCTGGTGGGCGCTCAATGCGCGCGCTCGGTGAGCAGCGCGCGATAGAGCGCGGCGTAGCGGGCAGCCGGACGCCGCCACGAGACGTCGGCCCGCATGGCGTTTCGCTGCAAGCGCCGCCAGGTGGCGGGCTCGCGCCACAGCGAAGCGGCTCGCTGGATGGCGACCGCCAGCATCTCGGGTGTGACAGGCGCGAACTGCACGCCGCTGCCGGTGCCTGCGGCGAGGGCGGCTTCGTTGGCGTCGATCACGGTGTCTGCCAGTCCCCCGACCCGCGCCACCACCGGCAGCGCGCCATAACGCAAGCCACAAAGCTGGGTCAGGCCGCAGGGCTCGAACCGGGATGGGACGAGCAGGGCGTCTGCTCCCCCTTGTATCTGGTGAGCCAGCGTCTCGTCGTAGCCGATCACGGAGGCGAGCCGCCCGGGATGGGCGGCGGCAGCGGCGGTGAACGCGTCCTCGAGCCCACGCTCTCCGATGCCCAGAAGGGCAAGCTGAGCGCCGAGGCCGAGCAACCCGGACAGATTGGCGAGCAGCAGGTCGAGACCCTTCTGCCAGGTGACGCGGCTGATGACGCCGAAGAGCAGCGCATCAGGCGACGCCGTGAGGCCGAGCCGGGCCTGCAGGGCTTTCTTGTTGGCCGAACGTCGTCCCAGGCGAGCGGCGGAGAAGCTGGCCGCGATGTGCGGGTCGGTGGCCGGATTCCACACCGTCTCGTCAATGCCATTGAGGATGCCGGACAGCGAAGCGGCGCGGGTGCGGAGCAGGCCGTCGAACCCCATGCCACCCTGCGGCATGCGGATCTCGGCCGCGTAGGTCGGCGAGACGGTGGTGATACGGTCCGCGTAGAAAAGCCCGGCCTTGAGGAAGCTGAGATTGCCGTAGAACTCGACGCCGTCGACCGCGAAGGCGGAAACGGGCAGCCCGAGTTCCGCCATCAGAGAGGGTGGGTAGTTCCCCTGGAAGGCGAGGTTGTGCACGGTGAAAACCGTTCCCGGCCGCCGCCCGTGCTGATGGAGATAGGCGAGCGAGAGCCCAGCCTGCCAGTCATGGGCATGGACGATATCGGGGGCGAAGCCATCCACCTCGCCGATGGCGAGCGCAGCTGCCATGGCGCCGAGGCCGGCGAAGCGCCGGGCGTTGTCTGGCCAGTCCCGTCCGTCCGGCGCGGTATAGGGGTTGCCCGGCCGGGCATAGAGATGCGGCGCGTCGATTGCCAGCAGATCGAGTGCGCCAGCACGCCCCCTCAGGATTCGCGCCGGTCCGCCGAAGAGTTCGGCGAAATGGTGCAACGATTCCGCCCGCTCGAGCCGCTCAAGCACCGAAGGGTAGCCTGGGACCAGGGTGGTGACCCGCACGCCTTCATCCGCCAGCGCCACTGGCAGAGCGCCTGCCACGTCGGCGAGGCCACCCGTCTTGATCAGAGGAAAGATCTCGGAGGCGATTCCGAGAACCGCGATGTCCGTCACTCTGCCAGCCGTTCGATCATCGCGGGTGTGATTAGGCAGATCCCTTTCTCTGTGCGCCGGAACCGTCGCGCGTCCTCATCCGGGTCCTCACCGACCACGAGGCCGGGCGGAATGCGCACACCCTTCTCCACAATCACGTTGCGCAGGCGCGCGCCGCGGCCGATGTCGGCGTCTGGCAGAATCAGGGCGTTTTCCACCTGCGCATAGGAATGCACGTGCACGCCGGTGAACAGCAACGTGCGGCGGAGTTGAGCGCCGGAGATGATGCAGCCGCCCGAGACCAGCGAGGAAACCGCCTCACCGCGCCGGCCGATCTCGTCGTGAACGAACTTGGTCGGAGGGGTGATCTCGGCATAGGTCCAGATCGGCCAGTCGCGGTCGAAGAGGTCGAGCGCGGGCACGACGTCGGTGAGATCGATATTGGCCTCCCAATAGGCGTCGATTGTCCCGACATCACGCCAGTACGACTGCTTCTCCGTGGGCGAGCGAACACAGGAGCGCGAGAAGCGATGTGCCACCGCCCTGCCATTCTGCACCATGTAGGGAATGATATCGTGGCCGAAATCGCGGCTCGAGCTGGCATCGGCGGCGTCGCGCCGGAGCTGGTCGGTCAGCACGCTGGTGGCGAAGACATAGATGCCCATGCTGGCAAGCGCCATGTCCGGCTGGTCCGGCATCCCCGCTGGATCGGCAGGCTTCTCGACGAATTCGGTAATCCGATCGTCCTTGTCCACGAACATGACACCGAAGCCGCGTGCATCCGCCCGCGGGACCTCGATGCAGCCCACGGTTACATCTGCGCCGCTCTCGACGTGCTGGGCGAGCATCAGCTCGTAGTCCATCTTGTAGACATGATCGCCCGCCAGCACCACGACGAATTGGGGGGAGTAAGATTCGATGATGTCGATGTTCTGATAGACCGCATCGGCGGTGCCGACATACCAGTTGTCGCCGAAGCGTTGGGAGGCCGGCAGGATATCGAAGCTCTCATTGCGTTCGGGACGGAGGAAGTTCCAGCCGCGCTGGAGATGGCGGATCAGGCTGTGCGCCTTGTACTGGGTGGCAACGCCGATCCGGCGGATGCCGGAATTTAGCGCGTTCGACAGGGTGAAATCGATGATGCGGCTCTTGCCGCCGAAGAATACGGCGGGCTTGGCGCGAACGGCGGTAAGCTCCTGGAGGCGCGAGCCGCGACCACCAGCCAGCACATAGGCCATGGCCGAACGAACGAGCGTCGCACTGCCGATCGGTTGCTGGCGTATGGGCCGTCTCCTTCCCTTCTGCCTGCCCCATTCGTGGCACTATGTTATTTCGGTTGCCAGGCAAAATACACGCTGGCGGGAGGCGGCGCCAGATCGTGGTGGAGGCGGGAAGGCCGTGCAGGGGTTCCGTCTTGGCCCAGATCTCGCGCCCGGTTGCCGAGCTCGCCGCTGCCGTACGAGGTCGCGTCGATGTTCAGAACTTCGGGCCATCGTCCCAGATGGGGCGGGCCGCTCCGATCGCCGGGGCTTGGCGCCGCCATCAAATTATCGACCAGCGCAACCGGAGGGGTGCCGGGCGCCACGCGAAGCCAGGCAAGCCCCGAACCGTCAGGATTGCCTCCATCGATACAGACGAGCCACAAGGCAACCGAAACAGCAAACCCTCCACTGAAGACAGGGCAAGTTTCATCGGAGTTCCAGGGCGATTGGCGCTTGCAATTTGCACGGACGCAACAGCGAAGTCATCGGTCATCATTCCAGAGCAAAAGGTGGCCATTTCCTCCAAAGAACGAACCGGTTTCGCGCGCGACCCTACGCAGATACCTCAGCAGGCAAGCGAAGGGAGGATGGGGAGGCCCAAAAAGCCTTTGGCAACACAAGCCCTGTGCTCTGACGTTCTGACCATCGGCAGTCCACATACAATCGTGCCTCGCAAGCGCAACGACATCGTGCTTCAGCGAATACGCTGACACGATCGAAAGGACCAGATCTTTCACAAGGAACGCCTCATCCTCTGTCATTGCCGGAAATTCACCGGCAGAGCGCGCCCATCGGCTTGGCCTCGGCAATTCAAGGAACACGACGCCTATCCCAATGATCGCAGAATCGCCGGGATAGGTATCATCTCACCGAATCAGTCGCGTCAGGCACCCTCACCCAGCGGCTACGCACGATATCCTGTTTGAGCAAATAAAATGACGCAGCGAAGAGTACGATATCCTTGACAAGAAACCCGCTTGTCATGGTGATCGACGGGAAGCCACCGGCCTGGGGTGCCCAGGCGTCCGCGGCCGGAAGGAACAGAATGATTGTGGTGGTTGACGCGTATGTAAACAGCGAGCCTGCAGCACCGAGTATTCCAAGTGGCTTATTCCAAAATCCAAGAAAAATAAGGAAGCCGAATGTCCATTCGGCTGTTCCTAAAAACCAGCCCGCGCCGCGGACGCCGAAGGCAGGCAGCAACCAGAATATCAAGGGACCGTGGGCGATAAGCGGTTCTATCGTTTCTGCTTCAAACACGTGCCATTTCGACCACCCGAACAGGGCGAAGATAAAGACCATAGTGGCTCGCAGCAGATGATAATCGAGGTCTGATCTAATGAGCCGTGAGGTGGATAAGCGGAAAATGACACTGGAATAGAGGCGAAGGAGGTACGTCATAAGAAGCTCCTTTAGCTTGACCCTCACGAAAACGTCTTCAAGACTCGCCCGCCGACATAACTTTAGGGTCGATCTTAAGGTGGGCGTTACAGTCACCTCTCTCGCCACAAGCTCGCCGACCGGGGCAAGGGGATCGTCACCGGACAGATACCAAATGTCAGGCATGCCTTTTAAAGGTGACATGGCGTCCGGCAGATGCAGCCATTGTGTCATCTTCCAAACGATATCGGGATCGACTTGGTCTCCAATGGCAACCTGAAGTACCAGCGAACGATGTTCTCCCGAGAGCACGGTTGCAATCTATCGAAATTTATAGTCGGACCTATACCTTTGTATGGGAATCATTCATGCGCATGGATGGTCACTTGCTGCTCAGTCCCGGCGCCTGAATTCATAGGGTACGAGCCCCTTGAGGGATTTGAGCGCAAGGCCAAAATTGCGGGCATTGACGACGTCATTGCGCAGCCGCGACGCCGCGCACCGCAGTTCGTCCGCCGAAAGATCAGGCCGGGTGATCTTGATCGTTGATCTCACCCCTCCTCCCGCGAATCTACCCGTCGGGCCAGCGAATCACATCACCACGAACTTGGGCACCCCCGAAAGTCACACTTTCAGGCGGTTGGTGGTACATCAAGCGGGCATTGAACGGCCTCGCATACGGATCGCGCGACGAAATGATGTCTGATCCTCCCTTCACAAACGGAGATCAGGCGGCAGCCGGCATCTGATCCAAAGTCGGTTCGCCCCGTCCCCTCTCCTTTTGATACCAGGCAGCGATGCGGTCCTCTTCGATACCCATCTCACGAAGGACGAAGGCCGCGAGATCCAGGCCCGGCTTTGATGCAACGTCGATCACAGGCTTCACGCCCAATGACTCGAACCGTGCCAATTCAGTCGAGTCACTTACCGCTGCAATGCGCTTCAGGCCCGGATAGGTAGCCCGAGCATAGCGGTCCACGGCTTCGACGTCCTCATACCTGGGCGCGGTCAGCACGCTCAACTTGCGATCGTGAGTGACAATCGCGGTCCATAGCCGCAAGTCCGCCATGTTCCCCAGGACGGCAGGATAGCCATCTGCAACGGCGTTCCTCAGCCGCTGCGGGTCGCGCTCCACGGCGGCGTACGAAATAGCAAACTGGCCGAGCGCGTCGGCCACAGCGCGGCCTCTGCGGCCCATGCCGACGATTAGGATCGGCGCGATCGCCAGGGGCCTGAGCTCCGGATCGTTTGTGCTCACGCGTCGCCGCCGCAAATTGCCGGCGAAATAGCGGCCCGCGAAGGCGATGGCGGGGGTAAGTGCCAAGCTTAGGGCCACCGAGGCGATAGCAAGCGCGCTTCGGTCAGCACCTATCAGCGCCTTCATGGCAGGCACTGTCAGCAACACGAACGCGAACTCAGATCCCTGCGCGATCAAGAAGCCGAGCTGGATCGAGCCCGGGATGGACCAGCGGAAGATCAGGCTGGCCATGATGTTGGTCGCCACCTTGATGGCGAGTAGCCCAACCGTGGCAAGAATCACCCACGGCCAGACACGAATCAATGTCATTAGGTCGAGCGATGCGCCCACCGAGATGAAGAAGAACCCCAGCAAAAGCCCGCGAAAAGGTTTGATTTCCGCCGCAACTGTGTGCCGATAAGGCGTATCGGCGAGCGCAACGCCACCAAGGAAGGCGCCGAGCGTGAGGGAGAGGCCGACCTGGCCGCTTGCCCAGCCGGCGCCGAGTGCGAAGACCAGCGCGACCGCCGTGTAGACTTCCTCCGCGCCCGTTCGGGCGGCAAGGTCAAAGAGCGGGCGCACTGCCACCTGCGACAGCGCGATGGTGGCACCGAAGGCAAGGGCCGCTTTGCCGATGGCCACGCCGATCGCCGGCACCAACGACGCGCCGCCTCCCAGCGCATTGACCACCACCAGCAGAAGAATGCCCGCCACGTCCTGGAAAATGAGAATCGCTGTCGCCGTCTGCCCAACTGGGCAGTTCTCTTGGTGGCGATCGGCGATCAGTCGCGCCACGACCGCAGTGGACGACAGGGCTAGTGTTGCACCCAAGATCAGAGCGCCTGTCGCGGAAACTCCGAGGAGGAAAATGACGAGACCGAGTCCCGCGGCACCAAGGAGCACCTGCACGGGCCCGAAGCCGAAAATGTCGGCAGATCGTTCCCGAATCTGCTTCAGCGGGAAGTGAAGGCCAAGCTCGAAGAGTAGGAACATCACACCAAGGCTGGCCAGCGTTACAACCGCATTGGCGCTGGTTACAAGCCGCAGATTGGCGGCGTTCAACACCACCCCGAGCAACAAATAGCCGACGATCGGGCTGGTTTTGCCAGCCTTGCTGCCGACCGCCGCAAGGATGGCCAGCGCAAGAAGGACGAGAATCGGTCCAAGCGCGGTCAATATTGCAGCGTCCATAGATGCTCCATTCGGCGATATCTTGACCGCGGTTACCATGTGACAGGAATGCACGCATCAGCGCGATACTCAAGCATTGCCACCCGGCAATACGGCCCGGTTATCGATTTCATAAGTATGGGCACGGCGGGCATCGTGAGCCTCGCTCCATGGGGTCGAGCTGATCTGCGGGGTTTCGCCGATCGCCACCTCGACCTGCCACAAGCACGCCTGGCGTCGGCTGTAGGTCCGGCGGGTCTGGGAGGAAAATTTCCAGGCTCGTTAGGTGTGGAAGGTTTGCTGGCAATTCCGTCACAAAGGGCCCGGCATCACCTGTCGCATTGCAGCGAGGCCGATGCGGCAGATGGGGTTTCGGAAGCGATCCATGGCAAGGCGGCGCGAACTACGGTCAACTTTCCGGTCACCCCTCTGCGCGCGCGCGAAAGTGAATTGGCAGTTCCATGCTCAGCACGCGAACGTGCTCTGGTTGTCCGGCTTCTGTATGCCGCAACAGGCGGCGCGAGAGAGGGGGAAGAGCTCCGCAATCGGCTTGCGGGAGCAGGTTGCGACCCCAAGGGCGGCGCGGGTCAAAAGCCTGGGTTGCGAGCGTTACGGAAAAGGTTCCGTGAGGCGTCAGGCAAGAGACAGACGCTCCTTTCAACGAAATAGCCTGATACATCCCAGCGATTGCTGGCGCCAACATGTCTCGGCTCGCTTCATCGGCTGCCCGACCGAAGCAGGCATCGAGCCGTCGGCAGGCGGCGCCGGAGACAGCGACGACAATGCGCTCACAGGAGCCCTCAACGATCTGCCTAAGACGGATCTGATTCGACAGCGTGACCTATGGCGGGGTCACGAGGCCACAGAATTTGCCATGCTCGAATGGATGGATTGTTTCAATCACTGCGGTTTTCTCGACGTGATGGGAGACATCCTTACCGCCGAAGCCAACGTACGAAACTACGAGCAATCGCGCCTGCTGTCTATGGCGGCCTGCCACAAGCTCAGTCGCATCCGGGAAATTCGGTCCAGTTCTCTTCACGCCAACCTACATGTCTTGGCTCAATCGGGTCGAGCGTTGGTCCGGGATCCTGCCTCAATGCAAAATCCATCGCGATCCATTCGCGAGTACCAAACAATCGATTACGCAGACCGACACCTTCATCAGAAATTACAACAGCAATGCTTGCCCTCTCCTCTGGACCGCCACAGCCGATGAAATCCTCCAAGAAGTTGTCGCGATTTGGAAAGTCATCAGGGGAACACAACACCAGGCGACGTGCTCGAGGGACGTCCTCATAACGCAAGGGGACTCCACGCTTTCGGTTCGAGAGACGCTGTCTCATCCACAGCATACTACTTGGCTTCCGCCACCGCACATTGCATTGTCGCGCACTGAAGGCCCGCGCTACTGGGATGCGGGTATATTCGAAAACAGGAGGCCCAAGCCCTCGGCCATCGTCAAATGTGTGATCACGGCATCCCGGAGCTTCTGGTACGGAAGCCGGGCAAGCATCGCGGTTTGAATCGCGGCAACAACTTCCCCCGCCTCAGATCCGATCATGCTGAAGCCGAGAATAGAGTCATCCTCACGAGCAACGAGAACCTTCATGAACCCTTGGGTCTCATCGGTCGCCTCTGTCCTCAGGACGCTACTCATTGGCAGTTTCGCCAATCGGATCGAGATGCCTTTCCGATGCGCCTCACGTTCACTCAGACCCACTCTTGCGAGTGGGGGGTCGGTAAACACGACATAGGGAACCAAGCGGTCGGCGGTGCTGCGGCTCCCGCCGTTCATGTTGTCCCGAACAATCCGGAAATCGTCAACAGAAACGTGCGTAAACTGTGGGCTGCCCGCGCACTCTCCAATCGCCCAGGTGTCACGCGCGCTCGTCTGCAGCCGCTCATTCACACGGATAAAGCCGCGGCCGTCGCGCTCGATCCCGGCGCATTCGAGGCCTATGCCATCTGTGTTCGGGATGCGCCCGACAGCTACAAGAAGATCGCTGCCCTCAATTATCTCCTTACCAGAAACCGAGCGGACGGTAATGGCGACCCGGTTGCCCGACCGGCCGTTGATATCGACTGGCTGTGCTCCCGTCAGGATGCGAATACCGTCGCCGCTCAAGATGGATCGCATTTCTTCGCTAACATCGGGATCTTCTCGAGTCACAAACTGTGGGCTAGTCTCGATCATGGTGACGCGACTGCCGAAACGGCGAAATGCTTGTGCCATTTCGAGACCCACGTAGCCGCCACCCAGGACAATCAGGTGATTCGGTACATAGTCGATTTCCATAGCCCCTATATGCGTAAGCGGGGAGGCCGCAGCGAGGCCCGGGATATCCGGAATCGCCGCGTGCGATCCAACGTTAACCACGACCTGATCACCAGAAAGGAGAAGCGTTCCGCCCCCGTTTAGATCCACTTCGATTGTTTTCGGCGCGACAAACTGACCGCGGCCCATGATTAGCCTGGCTCCGCTCTCTTTATAGGCTTTCAGGTGAAAAGCTATCTCCCGATCAATCATAGCCTGTTTACGGCTGCGCACGGTTGTCATATCAATATGGATTGGCCCAGTCTCGGTGCCGAATTGCTCGGCGTGGCTAGCCAGATGCGCGACTCTTGCACTCCAAATCTCATTTTTACTGGGTAGGCAGGCGACTGCCGGGCAGGCGCCTCCAACCCACTGGCGCTCCACAACGGCAACTCGCCTTCCTCCACGGGCCAAGTTCCAGGCAAGCAGCTTGCCGCCTTGCCCGCTGCCAAGAATCAGCACTTCGACGTGTTCTGGTTCTGACATTTCTGTCCTTTTTGCTATGAATGATTGTCGGAGCGAACGGAGCGCGGCTCGAGTGTCCTGCTTTCGATACTCGCCGGCTTTATCGTCGGCGAAGAATTCGGAATCGAGAGAGGCAAGTATCGCCTAACCAATGCGACAAAGTGGCGACTTCGCCGACATTTGTTTTGTCTCCAGGATGCAATCCGAAGGGCCCAGACAAATTGGAGAATTGGGGAGCGTTGGCATTCGCGAGTGGGACCAGATTGGACTGATGTCTGCGTTCGTGATCCCACGGACACGCTCGAGATCAGTAACATTCATCACTTTCACCTTGCAGGCCAGGCGACTGTGGGAGGTCGCCGACGCGTTCTCTCAAGGCCAAAGTGAGTTGGGTATTGCTTCACCGTCCCACCTGAGGAACGTCAGTTTGTGAGGGCGTTGGTTTCTCAGGTTTTCAAGTGCTCGCTATTCGATCCGGGGAACCATAGTCCAAACCCACGGTCAGCCCCTCTCCAAAAAGCGCTGCAAGTGCTTCTGGCAGGTTGAATCGGGAATCGACGTCGAACGCTGCCTCCGTAGCATGCCCCAGTGAGTGGCCGTCGGCAATTGTCGCACGGAAAACCCAGTCCGACTTCGGAAGCCTGCTAACAAAGAGACTGCCAGCCTCACGGATCTGAAGGTAAACCTCTCCCGAATTGATGTCGATCATCTCGGGTACCGCACCGGGTTGGTGCTGCTGCCAAACAACATCGATTGGGTAGAGAGAATGCAAAAATCGCAAAGCGGGATCGATCTTCAGCCGCAGTGCTGCAGGATCGCCAGAGAGCTCAACGACAGACCTAAGGGAAATCGGACGCCCACGTCCGACGCGAAGCACGCGGCTTATCAGCCATTCCAACTTTGCCACGTCTTCAAAATAAGCATGGTTGGCGCAACCTGGAAACGAGCGCAGAAAATCCGGAAACAGCGCGCCGTACTCTGAAAGACATGGCTGCTGCGGTAGATTGCTGCGAATAAATTCCCCGGCGACAAAAGAAAAGAAAGACGCACCTGTCAACTCCCAAACGACAGGATATATAGCCCGCAGGGTCGACTCCAGCGTAATCAGCGCATTATTGCGGTAGATCGAAAGTCGTGCCGTCGGATCGAGACCGTCCGGCTCTACAAGTTCGGCCAAAGCGCCCCGAGATTCACCGCAAATGAACTCACGCATCGCGGTCTGCAACTCAGATAGCGTCAACATTCCACCGCTCGGCGGCATTATCCAGCACGTCTTGCGCCTTGCGTGCTTCTTCGAGCAAGACATCAAGAGCAGGCAGATCTGCATCCCATTCAATAAGCGTAGGCGGAGCACCGAGCCGCGTCACACTGTCCGCGAAAAGCGACCAAACACCGGGAGGGACGCGCGAGGCATGATCGTCTATGAGGAGAGTACGATCGCCAACACGCCTGACCGCATGGCCGGCGAGATGGATCTCGCCCACTGTCCCTTCCGGCAGGGCTTCGACGTACCTGACCGGATCGACACCGATATTGCAGGCACTGATGTAGATGTTGGAAACATCGCACAGCAAACCGCATCCTGTTCGGTGCACGAGCTCGGCCAAAAACTCTGTCTCTCCCATTGTGGCATGCCGAAAGCGAAGGTACCTGGCCGGGTTCTCGATCAGGATTCTTCGCCCAAGAACTTCCTGCGTCTGAAGGACGTGCGTTGATACGGTGTCCAGAGACTCCTCAGTGTACGGAAGCGGCAGAAGATCGTTGAGGTGCACACCATCGGCAGCAGTCCAGGCCAGGTGTTCGGAGACAAGGAAGGGATCCAAGCGTTCGACCAATGTTTTTAGCCGGCCCAGATGATCCTTGTTCAGCGGTGCTATGCCACCAATTGACAAGGCTACTCCGTGTAATGACAATGGGTAATATTCTCGGACAGCCACCAGATTTGACAATGCAGTCGCGTGATTCATATAGTTTTCAGCATGTACTTCGAACCAGCCGATGTTCGGGCGTCGTGCCAGAACTTCAGCAATGTGAGCTGATCGAAGCCCGATGCCAACACTACGGAGACGCGGCCCGCAGTCAACACTATGCGGTGGCTCCATCCACGTTGGCATGGCACTACACCTCGCTAAAGCAGTGAAGGCAAGCTACGTTTGTCTTAGCCGCCGCCACCAGTGGCGTTAACAGCGCTCGGATACAAGTTGCCACCGACAATGCGGGCGCAAGTCCCCTTCGGAACGTAAATAAATGACGCAGGATCCCCCGCACGAGGGCTTTGGCCGGCGCAGGAATGAGTCGCTGTCTGGCAATCGTTCATATGGGCCACGGAAATACCGTAGCATCTGTCGTAATGATAGTTCGGCACGGGGACGGGTGCAGCAATCGCCGGTGCTGCAACGGCGGTCATCAAGGCGGCAGCCAGTACACGCGACGTGTTCATGAAAGCTCCTCTGCTCGCTATGGTCGCCAGTCCGGCCCAGCCGGATTTGAAGGCACACTGCTTCGCATGCATCCACCGACGCGGTGTAAGGTCACTGCCAGTCGAGAGCAATTTTCCAATGTGCATGACAACGATAACCGCCCCGTGACTCGTGCTCTCGCCTAAGCCGTTTGTGGCGGGCCGCATTCGGAGCATTCCAGCGCGACCTGGCGATGTGATTGGCAGATCCCCGGCAGCCGCCAGAGATGGCCTTGGAATGGCGGCAGGGATGGGCTCGCTGGTGGGATCCGCCTATCGAGGCCAGGCAGCAGAGGGCTCTGCCGCGTCTGCCGGGCAAGGAGCGCTCCCGTCAACATCCTCTTCCCGGTGATGGCCGGCCATTCTCTCTTCAAGGCCGAGTTCTGCCTTCCGGCCGCAGGGTAGGAGAAGGGGCAGTTCGAGAAGAACGTCCAGCATGCACGGCGTTGCCTCCGGCAATCCATGCCACAGACCGAGAGCCGAGAGGCCCTGAACGCCTGGCTGGACTGGGACAGCGCTGCCTGGAGCTAGTGTCCTGCCCCTGAAATGCCTTCGCATTTCAGGGACCAGCAGGCCACTGAAAACAAAGAGCGAGTGTCCCGACGCATGATGACGATATTTGCAAGTCT
>Ga0335072_10001240_pt1 | contig 42257 bp, 43 predicted proteins | sample Lox_Sample_21_FD_206725 | JGI IMG/M metagenome (GOLD analysis project Ga0335072, IMG submission 206725) | Soil microbial communities from Loxahatchee National Wildlife Refuge, Florida, United States - Lox_Sample_2.1 | ecosystem: Environmental > Terrestrial > Soil > Wetlands | place: USA... | reverse complement strand
GAGCTCCGCCCCCCGCGCGACGCGGACATTCATTCCCGCGCGGCGGGCACGGTCGCGCGCGGCGTCGACGAGGCTCGTCTTGCCGATCCCGGCCGGACCCTCGATCATCACGAGCCGCCCGACGCCATGAGCGGAATGGTCGACCGCACGCTGTAGGTCAGCGGTCTCAAGGTCGCGCTCGAGCAGCGCCTCGGCCCCCGGCAAGGCCATCTACGAATTCTAAGGGCGCCGATGAGCTCGGGCGGCTGTGGCCGTTTAACGCGGGTGACGAACCGATGGCGCACCGGGTGGTTATCTGCAACGGCGACGAAGCCGCGCTGCTCGCATCGGCACGGGCCGGAGACGAGAGCGCGTTCGGAGTCCTGCTCGAGCGCCATCGTCGTGGAATCGAGTGCTACTGCCACCTGATGCTCGGGGATCCGGATGCGGCCAGACGCGCGATCGCGGACACCGCGATGACCGCATGGCGCGAGCGGACGGTCGTCGAGGCGGAAGCGTCGGTCCGGATGTGGCTGTATCGGGTCGCCGTCCGCGTCTGCTGCGAAGCGACCGGTGAGCCGATTAGTTTCGGCTCCGAGGACCGTTTGACGTCGTGAAGCCCCCGTGAGCGACCATGTGAACCCCAGCCAGCGCCTGCTCCTCGCCGCCGCCCAGGCAGGGGACGAGAACGCGTTCGGTCAACTGATCGAGCCGTATCGGCACGCGCTCGATGTCCACTGCTACCGGATGCTCGGCTCCGCGCAGGACGCCGAGGATCTCGCGCAGGAGACGCTGCTGCGCGCGTGGAAAGCGATTTCGCGATTCGAACCGCGCGCCCAGCTTCAGACGTGGCTGTACAGGATCGCGACCAACGCGTGCCTGGACGAGCTCGAGCGCCGGCACCGCCGGCCGCAGCCGCTCGATCCGTTCCCCGAGGAGCCTTCGGACGCGACGGCGGCGCCCACGTACGACCCCGAGGCGCGGTATGCGATCCGGGAGGGGATGGAGCTGGCGCTGCTCCGTGCGATTCAGCAGCTGCCCGGTCGCCAGCGCGCGGTCCTGATCTTTCGCGACGTGCTCGGATGGACCTCGTCCGAGGTCGCCGAGTTGCTGGAATCGAGCGTCGCGGCGGTCAACAGCGCGCTCCAGCGGGCTCGCGCGACGATCGAGGACCGGCTCCCCGCGACGTCGACGCCGCCCACCACCGCTGCGCCCGAGGAGCGCGAGCTGCTCGACCGGTACGTGACCGCGTTCGACCTCGACGACATCGACGGCCTGGTGGCGCTGCTGCGCGACGACGCGGTGATGCGGATGCCGCCGCAGCCATCGGTGATTGGGGGACTTCAGATCGCGCGTTTCTTCCGCGAGGTCTCGGGCGCCGGCTCGCTGGCGCAGTTCCGGCTGGCACCGACGCGGGCGAACGGCCGGCCGGCCGTCGCGATCTACCACCGAGCGGAGCAGGGCTGGGTCCCGCACGGGATCTCCGTACTCGAGATCGAGGACGGCCAGATCGTGGGGATCGACTCGTTCATCAAGCCGGCGCTGCTCCCGCGGTTCGGCTTCGCCACCGACTCCTGAGCCGCGCGGACGCGCCCGGCGACACGCGCCCGGGCGGACCCGCGAATCCCGCCAACCGGGTGCGATGAGTTTCGGCGCCGGCGCCCGTTTGACGGGGTGAAGGGCGTTACACACCGCGCCTCTTCCCCTCTCGCAGTTGTCCCTTCCCTGCCAGACCACTGGAGGTCCAATGACGTCCGCATCACCTCGCATCAATCGCTGGCGCGCGTTCGCGCTGCTGGCGGTGGCGTACTTCATGACGATCATCGATCTGACGATCGTCAACGTGTCGCTGCCGACGATCGGTCGCGACCTGCACTTCACCGACACGAGCCTGCAATGGGTGGCGACCGCATACGGGCTGACGTTCGGCGGCTTTCTGTTGTTCGGCGGACGGGCCGCGGATCTGCTCGGCCGCCGCCGCGTGCTGATGTCGGGCCTCGCGGTGTTCACCGCCGCGTCGCTGGCGTGCGGGCTGGCGCGCACCGATGGGTTCCTGATCGCGAGCCGGGCGGTGCAGGGACTCGGCGCGGCGTTCATGCTCCCCGCCGCCCTCTCGATCGTGATGAACATGTTCAAGGAGGGCGCCGAACGGAACAAGGCGCTCGGGATCTGGGGCGGCCTCGGCGCCGCCGGAGCGACCGTCGGACTGATCGCGGGCGGGCTCCTCACGCGCTACGCCGGCTGGCAGTACATCTTCTATCTGAACGTCCCGATCGGGCTGGTTGCACTCGCGCTGGCGCCGCGGGTCATCCCCGAGAGCCGGCAGGTCACGACGCGCCGGCGGTTCGACGTGGCCGGCGCGATCACCGGCACCGGCGGACTCGTGCTGCTCGTGGACGCGATCTCCCAGGCGCCGCAGTACGGCTGGGGAGCGACCCGGACGGTCGGTGTCCTGTCGGCCGCGGTGGCGCTGCTCGCCGCGTTCGTCGTGATCGAGAGTCGTGTGAGCGACCCGATCCTGCCGCTGTCGATCTTCCGGCAACGCACGCTGGCCGGCGCGAACGTCGCCGGGCTGCTGCTCGGCGGCAGCTTCTTCGCGTTCATCTTCGTCGGAACGCTGTACATGCAGCAGGTCCTGCACTACAGCGCGCTGCAGACCGGCGTCGCGTGGCTGGCCGCCTCGCTGACCTCGGTCGCGCTCGCCGGCGTCTCGCAACTGCTGGTGACGCGCGTCGGCGCAAAGCCCGTGTTGGTCGCCGGCATGACTCTGATCGGCGCGGGCATCATCTGGGCCACCCAGGTTCCCGTCCACGGCCACTTCCTGGCAAACCTCGCCGGGCCGATGACGGTCGCCGGCGCCGGAACCGCGTTCTCGTTCATCCCGATCTCGATCGCCGCGCTCGCCGGCGTCGAGGAGCGCCGGGCCGGGCTGGCATCGGGGCTGCTCAACACCTCCGAGCAACTCGGGGGAGCGATCGGGATCGCGATCGCCTCGAGCGTGGCCGCGAGCCATACCAACGCGCTGGCGCATGCGGGCAACTCCGTTCCGGTGGCGCTGACCGGCGGCTTCCAGCACGCCTTGTGGGTGCTCGGAGCGATCGCGCTGATCTCGCTGCCGGCGATCTTCGTGCTCGTCCGGCGACACGAGCTCGCGGACGCCATGCCGGGGACGGCGATCCCGGATCCGCACCCAGTCGTCAACGACCCGCAGCCGGCGCTTGCCGGGACTAACTGACCACCACACCTCGCGTAAGGAGACACACATGTCCTCGCTCACCGACAAGACCACAATCGTGGTGGGTGCGAGCCGCGGCCTCGGCCGCGGCATCGCGACCGCGTTCGCGCAGACCGGCGCCCCCGTCGTCACGGTCGCGCGCACCCGCGACGCGACCGCTGCGGCCGCCAGCGGGCCGGGCGCGATCCAGGCCGAGGTCGCCGATGCCGCCGATGCCACCGTCGCCGCCGGGCTCCTCGACCGCTACCGGCCCGAGGTGGTCGTGCTGGTGGCCGGTGCCACCCCGCACATGCGTCCCCTCCAGGAGCAGACCTGGGAGACGTTCTCGGTCCACTGGCAGACCGACGTGCGGATCACGTTCCAGTGGCTGCGCGAGGCGCTGCTGGGGCCTTTGCGTCCCGGCAGCCGCGTCGTCGTGGTCAGCAGCGGCGCCGCGCTGAATCCGAACGGTTCGCCGCTGAGCGGCGGCTACGCGGGTGCCAAGGCAACGCAGCGGCTGATCACCGCCTACGCCCAGGAAGAGGCCAGTCGCGCCGGCCTGGAGATCACGTTCACCACGGTGATGCCCCAGTTCGCGCCGGAGACCGGCGTCGGCCGGCCGGCGGTCGCCGCGTACGCCGCGCAGGCGGGCCTGTCGGTGGAGGACTACCTCGACCGACAGCCGTTCGAGCTACTGACGCCGGAGATCGCGGGCAGCGCCGTTGTCGAACTCGTGCAGACCGATGCCGCGGCGCTCGCACCGGCGTACTTGCTGAATGGTCGCGGTTTGCACACGATCCGTTAACCGTTCGCAACCTTTCTCGACTGCTTTTGCGGTCAACATTCGCGCCTTGGATCCGAGACCCGCAACGCGCCGGCGATGAAGCTGACCGATCGGAGGAGGCCCGCGCGGCGACGCGCGGGCCTGCTGCTCACGCTCGCCGGCGCCGCCTGTCTGTCGCTGACGGGCTGCGGCGTCGCCGGCGAACGCGCTCAGCGCGCAGCCGACACGATTCGAGCGCCGGCGGCCGCGTCTGCCTCGGTGCGTCCATCGGACGTGGGGATCCACAAGATCCGCCACGTGGTGATGATCATCCAGGAGAACCGTTCGTTCGACTCGTACTTCGGCACGTATCCGGGGGCGGACGGCATCCCCGCGAGCGACGGCCACTTCACCGTGTGCCTGCCCGACCCGCTGACCGGCGGGTGTGACCGGCCGTTCCACGACTCGTCGCTGGTCAACGGAGGTGGCCCCCACGGCGTGGGATCGGTCTACGACGACGTCGACGGCGGCAAGATGGACGGGTTCGTCCGGGAGTCCGAGACCGCCGGGGGGCGAGGCTGCGGCGGGTTCGCGGGCGTGTGCAGCTCGTTCGCGCCGTCCGACGTGATGGGGTACCACGACGCGCGCGAGATCCCCAATTACTGGACCTACGCCGAGAATTTCGTGCTCGACGACCACATGTTCCAGTCGAACGCGTCGTGGAGCCTCCCGGCGCACCTGTACGAGGTATCGGAGTGGTCGGCCAAGTGCTCGCGCCCGGGTGACCCGTCGAGCTGCGTCAACGACGACGAGCTCGGGGGCTACCAGACCTCGGACATCATCGGCGTGGGGACGCGCGGACACCGGGCCGTCGAGCGTATCCGGCAGCTGCTGCGCACGGTGCGGCGCCGGCTCGAGCGGTGCCGGTACGCGCGGAGCTCCGGAACGCGCGGGAGCGGGGGTAACGGCGGAAGCGGCGCCACCGGCGGGACCGGCACCGGCGGCGCCGGCGGCACCGGCGGGAGCGGCACCGGGCCGACCGGGTCGACCGCGCGCCGGCGCTACTCGCAGGCGGTGGCGAAGTGCCGGCGGCGCGTCCGGGACGAGCTCGCCACGCGCCGGGCCACGATCGCGCGGCAGGTCTCGACGACCTACAACTACGCGTGGACCGACATCACCTACCTGCTGCACAAGTACGGCGTCAGCTGGGGCTACTTCATCACTCCCGGAGGCGAGCCCGATTGCGAGGGCGGGAACGCGAACTGCTCGAACTCGCCGTTCAGCGTCGGCACCCCGGACATCTGGAACCCGCTGCCCTCGTTCACCGACGTCCAGCAGGACGGCCAGCTCGACAACATCCAGGACACCAGAAGATTCCTCAAAGACGCGACCGACGGAACCCTGCCCGAGGTCTCCTGGATCGTCCCCGATCAGCAGGAGTCCGACCATCCCCCGGCCAACATCCACAACGGCCAGGCGTACGTCACCAACCTGATCAACACGATCATGGAGGGCCCCGACTGGGACTCGACCGCGATCTTCCTCGTGTGGGATGACTGGGGCGGGTTCTACGACCACGTGCTGCCGCCGGTCGTCGACCAGAACGGCTACGGGTTCAGGGTTCCGTCGCTGGTGATCAGCCCGTACGCGCGGCGCGGGTTCATCGACCACCAGACGCTGAGCTTCGACGCCATCAACAAATTCATCGAGGACGACTTCCTCGGTGGCCAGCGGCTCGACCCGGCGACCGACGGCCGTCCCGATCCCCGCCCGGACGTGCGCGAGGACAACCCCGAACTCGGCGACTTCACCGCGGACTTCGACTTCGCCCAGCAGCCGCTGCCGCCGCTGATGCTGCCGCTGCACCCGGCCCCCGGACCGGCGTCGACCCCGGGGGGCTGACGCGCCTCAGCGCAGAATCCCCGTGTGCCCGAGCGAGTAGCGCCCGGGCTGGGGCCACACGCACAATCCGTGCGGACCGAACCCGACGGGAATCGCGGCGCGCAGACGGCCGGTGCGAGTGTCGATCGCGTACACGACCGCGTTGTAGCGTCCGCTCAGCCAGAGCGTGTTGCCGTCGGCCGAGACGCCGCCCATGTCGGGGCTCGCGGGCATCGGCAGCTGCCACGTGCGGATCACGTGCCGGGTCCGGAAGCTGACCACCGAGATCGACCCCGCCTGGCGATTGGCGACGTACAGGACTCGCGCGTTCCGGCTCGGGTACAGGCCGTGGGCGCCCGCGCCGGTCCGCAGGAACCCGATCACGCGGAACGAGTACGGGTCGATCTCCCACAAGCCACCGTTCTCCTGATCGGCCGTGTACAGCGTGCGGCCGTCGGGCGACAGCTTCACGTCCTGAGGGCTCGCGAGGCCGTGGTTGATCACGAGCGTGCGGACGACCCGCTGCGTGCTGAGATCGATCTCGATCATCCGGCCCGCGAATTCGCAGCTCGCGAACGCGTAGCGGCCGTCCGCGGAGAAATCCATGTGGTCGACTCCGCGGCACGCCGGCACCGGCAGCGAGTGCACGAGGCGCATCGTGTGGGGATCGCGGAAGTCAAGCCGCTGGAGGCGCTCGGCGACGACGATGGCGAACCGGCCGTCGGGAGTGAAGTACAGGTTGTACGGGTCCTCGACGGGTATCGGCCGTCCGGGTCGCGCGGTACGTGGATTGATCGGCGTCAGGCTGTTGCCGATGTCGTTGTCGACGTACAGCGTCCGCAGGTCGTACGAGGGCGTGACGTGCTGGGGCAGCGCGCCGACGGGGAACTGCTCGACGATCTTCAGCGTTCGCTGGCTGATCACGTCGACCGTGTTGCTCAGGCTGTTCGGCACGTACACGAGCGCTGGATCGCCCCGGACGACCGAGCTGAGGTCCCGGGCGCCGTCGGCGCTGTACACATTCACGACTCCGCCGTGGCCGCCGCTTCGGTCGCCGCGCGTCACCGGCGCCGGCCCGAGCGCGAGCGTCGACGTCGGCGTGCTCGACGAAGCGCTCGCGCGGGTCCGGCTCGACCCGCAGCCGGCGATCAGCAGCGCTCCGAGCGCGCAAGCGAGCACGGCGACGCGGACGGCGAGACGCGGCGGCCGGCCCCGGGGTATCGGGACGGTGGACGGCAACGTCGCGAGTTTGGGTCTCGTACGTCGGATCCACCTAAGGGGGCAGTGAGACTTTCCACACGCGGGGCCGGTGAGACTCGCGGCACGCGGGGCCAGTGAGACTTTCCACACGGAGGCCAAACCCCGGTTGCGAGCGATTGTCGTTGGCTACGATCGCGCGGATCCGCCGTCCATTCCTCCTGGCGATGCTCCTCGCTGCGCCGGCCGTGTCCGGATGCGGGGGTGGCACCGCGACGACGAGCACGACACACCGACCGCCGGCCGCCCATGCCCACGCGTCGGGCGCCGCTCGCGTGCCCCCCGCCCCGGCGCGACCGGCGACCCTCGTGTACCAATCCCGGTACAAGCTGTCGGCGCCGATCAAGGACCCGGCGTTCGCCGTCGTCGGCGCGGGGCGGTTCGCGCTGCTCGGAGGTCTGGACTCCTCTGAGGTCTCGAGCGCCGGGATCGAGGTGGCAGATCTGAACGGCGTCGTCCGGACCGCGAGCCTGCCGCTCGCTCAGCACGACGCGCAGGGCGCGGAGATCGGCGGCGACGTGTACGTGTTCGGCGGCGGTTCGTCCTCGGAGCTGGCCCACATCATCAGCTTCGATCCCGCGGCCGGGGTGGCGCACGCCGTCGGCGCGTTGCCCCGAGCCCAGTCCGACGTCGCCGTGACCGCGGCCGGCGGGACCGCGTATGTCGTCGGTGGCTATGACGGCACGAACTGGCTGAACACGATCCTCGCGTGGCGGCCCGGCTCGCCGGTCCGGGTGGCCGGGCACCTGCCCGTGGGGATTCGCTACGCGGCGGCGACCGCCGTGGGCGACCACATCCTGATCATCGGCGGCTCGACGCCTACGGGTGCGAGCGACGCGATCTACCGGTTCGACCCGGCCACCGGGCAGGTGCGGCACATCGGCCGGCTCCCGCAGCCGACCACGCACGCATCGGCGGCGACGCTCGGCGGGTTCGCGTATCTCGTCGGCGGCCGGGGGGACAACCTGGGCTCGCAGACGGCAACGGTGTGGTCGATCGATCCGCGCACGGGCGCGGTGGGGAGCGCCGGCAAGCTGCCCGAGCCACTGTCGGACACGGCGTCGCTGTCGATCAACGGCGCGATCGTCGTCGCCGGCGGACTCGCGCCGACGACCACCGTGGCCGACGTCGGTGAGCTCGTCCCCGAGCGCGCGGGATAACCGGGCTCAACGCCCGTGCGCCTCGACGGCGCGCACGTAGTCGGCTACCGCTCCGATCTCGGCCGCGCTCAGCGCATGCCGCACCGGCATCTCGCGCACGAACTCGAGCATGTCCGACCGCGTCGCGTGGAGCGCGAGCAGATCGCCGCCCTGCAGGCGGGGCGACTGCCGCCCCGTGAGCGAGTGACACATCGCGCAGTCCTCGGCGAACAGTGAGGCGCCGTCCGCGGCCCGCGACGAACCTCCGCTGGATCCGCACCCGTCGCACAGGCAGGCGAGGACCGCCGCGAACGCGGCGAGGGCAACTCTCGTGCGCACCTCGCCAAGCCTACGGGTGGGTTGTGACTTTTCGGGTGCCGCGCGAGGTCCCGCGGAAGGATCGCGGGATCGCGGGAGTCTTCGGCTGGCACATACGCAACCTCAACCGGGGAGCACTACATGAAGAAGCTGGGTTTGATGTTCGCGGTGCCGCTGGTCGCCGCCATGGCGACCTACGCGCCACCGGCATTCGCGGCCGGCTGGACGTCGGTGAGCGTGCCGTCAACCGGCAACAACGTGTCGCTGTTGGGAGCGGCGGCACGGACGAACTCGGACGCGTGGGCGGTCGGTCAGCAGTTCGTCGCGGCCGGGCAGCCGCAGGCGCCGGCCGTCGCGTATCACTGGACCGGAACGGCCTGGTCGCTGACGCCGACGCCGAATCTCGGCGAATACGGCGCACTCGACGGGGTCAGCGCGAGCAGCGCGACCGATGCATGGGCGGTCGGGTTCACGATGATCCGCCGCCACGACTACGGCACGCTGATCGAGCGCTGGAATGGATCCGCTTGGGCCGTCAATTCGGTCGACGCGATCAGCGGATTCGCCGCGAGACTGACCGGCGTTGCCGACCTGAGCCCGACGAACGTCTGGGCGGTCGGCGAGGGCGCCACCGGCGGGCTGATCGAGCAGTGGAACGGAAGCGCGTGGAACCCGATCACGCTCCCTGACCCGAGCTTCACCCCCGCGTCGGGCGACGCGATCTCCGCCGACTCGGCGAGCGACATCTGGGTCGTCGGCAGCACGATCAGCGCGGCGACCGGCACGTCCGTGCCGGAAGCGCTGCACTACAACGGGTCGGCCTGGAAGGTCGTCTCGGTGCCGCAGCCGAACCAGTCGAGCGGCACGCTGCAGGCGGTCGCGGCGCTGACGCCGACCAACGCGTGGGCGGTCGGCGAGGCCACCGGCGCCGGCAGTGCGATCGGCGGCAGCACGCTGACCGAGCACTGGAACGGAACCGCGTGGAGCGTCGTCCCGAGCCCGACGCCGGGCGCGTACCCGAGCCTCACCGGCGTCGCGGGGCGCTCGGCGACCGACGTGTACGCGGTCGGGACCAACCTGCCGAGCGTCGACGGCGGGCCCGAGCAGGCGATGATCCTGCGCTGGAACGGCAGCGCCTGGTCGGTCGACTCGAGCGGGGCCTTCGGGGGTGAGCTCGCCGCCGCGGCCACGTTCCCAGGCGCAAGCAACGAATGGGCCGTTGGCGTCGGCAGCAACGACCAGGGGCTCGTCCTGAGTCACGGCTAGATGTAGGGAACGGGGGCAACCAGGGGCGCAGCGCGAGGGGTTCCCGGCAGTCCCGACCGGGAACCCCTCGCCGTTAGTCGGCGGTGAGTGCCTGCGCGTAATGCGCCGGCCGGCGGTCGGCAAACGCGTCGTTGCGCGGGCTGGTGCGCTTGTCGCGCGCCTCGGTCAAGTCGCAGTCGGCGTACAACGTGGCCGCCCCGCGGTCGCCTACGGGGCCGGCGCGGAGCCCGCCGTCGGGTCCGGCGATCACGCTGCCGCCCTCGAACTCGAGGCCCCGCTCGGTGCCGCACCGGTCGCATACGGCCACGAACACCCTGTTCAGGTACGCCGTCATCGCGGCCAGCGAGTGGAGCACCGGTCGCCCGTCCGGCGGGTGCGGATCGCGCGGCCAGTTCGTCGGCAGCGCGAGCAGGTCGGCGCCGGCGAGCGCGAGCCCGCGCGTGAGCTCCGGGAACTCGATGTCGTAACAGACGCCGAGCCCGATCCGGCCATGGCGCGTCTCGACGACCGGCGCCGGCTGATCGCCCGCATCGAACCATCGGGACTCGTCCGCCCACAGATGAAGCTTGCGGTAGACCGCGCGGACGCCGCCGCCGTCCACCAGCGCGCTGCTGTTGAACACCCGGCCGTCGGGTCCGCGCTCGCAGAAACCCCCGACGACCACCGTGTCACCGCGCGCGGCCTCGCGCGCCCAGCTCGCGAGCAACGTGCCGTCGGCGGGGGCGGCCGCCGCCTGCGCCTCCTCGCGCGAGGCGAACACGTAGCCGCTGTTGACGAGCTCCGGGAGGACGACGACCTGAGCCCCTCCGGCGACCGCGGCGGATAGGGCACCGAGCGCCAAGTCCGCGCTGCGCTCGGGACTGTCGACGTCGGGCGCGATCTGGCAGCACGCGAGGCGCACGCCGGCCGGCATCACGCCCCCCGCGACAGCCCGATCCTGAACTCGGCGCGGTAGGACTCCCCCGGCGCGAGCACCGTCAGACCGTCGCCGCTGTTGAGCGCATTCGTGGGCGCGGTCATCGGCTCGAAGCAGATGAACTCCTGCCCGGGCGGAGCGAACACCTGGGCATACGGGTAGCCGGCGAGAAACTCGACGGTGAGCTCGTTGCCGGCGCCGGCCGCGTCGAACCCGGCGGGCGCGGAAGCCGCCTCATAGCCGTCGTCGAGGCTCACGCCACCGAGGCCGAACGGCTCGCGGTCGACCGGGGCGCGCTCACCGGTCGGGATCGAGTGATCGTCGAGCACGAGCCGGCTGGCCGCGCCGAGCGTGACCACCCACCCGTCGCGAACGGCGCCCGGGACGCGCGTGTACGGGTGGTATCCGAACGACACCGGCACCGGACCGTCGCCGGAAGCGGTGACGGTCGTCGTCAGCGTGAGCTCCCCCGGCGCCAGCTTCGCCTCGCATCGCACCTCGTGCGGGAACGGAAACAGCTCGAGCAGCTCGTCGTCGTGCCATCGCAGGCGCGCGGCGATCGCCCCGGGCGCGCCGGAGTGCTCGACGTCCCAGCGGAGCAGCCCGGGCAGGACGCCGTGGATCGGGAGCCCGTTGCCGTCCCGCGGAATCCGTGAGTCGTCCTGCGACAGCGTCACGTTCCGGCCGGCGGCCTCATACCCGAACCGGGCCAGCCGGTTCGCCCACGGATACAGGAGCGGGATGCCCATCGTCTTGCCCTGGTCGGCGTAGGCGCGCACGCCGCGGCGCCGGTCGAGCAACTCGTCGCCGTCGACCACGAGCGAGCAGCACACCAGGTTCGCGTCGGGGACGAACTCAGCGCTCGTGCTTCCGTCGGGCGACGTCAGCGTGATCGAGTCGAAGCCTTCGGACGGCGGGGCGGTCGCGGGTCGTTCCACGCCGCGTATCTTCGCAGTAGCCTGTGCGCCATGGATTCCGATCGCGCCCGCAAGCTGCTCGCAGACGAACGCGCCCGAATCGAGGAGGCGATGGCCGCGCTCAACCGCGACGGCGCGCTCGAGGGCGACGAGCGAGTCGAGCCCGGCGACCTCGACTCCGAAGATCTCTACCAGGACGAGTTCAACGCGACGCGCGCCGATGACCTTCAGCGTGAGCTCGACGCGCTCGAGCGCGCCGAAGCGCGGCTCGCCGATGGGACGTACGGCCTGTCGGTCGAGAGCGGCGAGCCGATCCCGGATGGACGGCTCGAGGCCTTCCCGACCGCCGAGCGCACCGTCGACGAAGAGGACCGGCTCGGACGTCGGTGACGGACGCCCGCGGATCTGCGATCTAGCATCGTAGACGCGGGATGGCTACGCCGCCTCCGCGAGCTCGACCAGGCGTCGGTATTCGGATGCGGCGTTTTCCTCGCGGTCGAGCGCCGCGAAGTAGTTGTCGAACGCGATCGCTCGCTCCTCGGGCGTTGCCTGGCGCCAGCTGCGGTAGGCGGCCTCGACGGCCGCGCTCTCCTCGCGCCAGTGGACATAGCCGTCCATCACCGCGTCGATGAGGTCCGAGATGCGGGTGACCGCGGAAGGTCGCTTGCGGGTCATGCTCTCCAAGACGCTCCGGCGCCGGAAATCCTTCCATCGCGCCGCGCGGGGTCAGCTCTTGCGTGCCAGGCGCTGGAGCGCCCGCCGACGCGCGGGATCGAGCCGCGCCATCTGCTCGGCGAAGTGGCTGAGCGCGACGTCGCCGTACTGGTCGACGAGGCCCTCGACCTCGGCCTTCGCGCGCAGCGCCATGTACTCGTCGCGCTCGTAGGCGGGGGCGTAGTAGTCGGTCTTGCCCTCGCGGCGCCGGCTCAGCAGCCCCTTCTTGTGGAGCCGCGCCATGATCGTCATGTACGTCGTGTACGCACGTTCCCTGCGCGCGCGCGCGTTGAGCGCCTCCATCACCGAGCGCACGGACGCCTCGCCGCCGGCCCATAGCTGCTCCATCACCTCGGACTCGAGCTCGTGCAGAGGCGGTGGCGGCGCGGCGCTGCGGGAACGCTTCGTCGATTGGCTCGCCATCTACGACGCACCCTAGCAGTTGGGGCGCGGAAGGTTTCACGGCCCCGGTGCGTCTGCACCTACAGGATGGCTCTCGAGCGAACCAGCCAGCCGGCGGCCGTCGCGGCCGCGCGGGTCGCCCGCGCCGGCGCGCTGCTCGCCACGCTCGGTCTCGCCTCGTCCGTGTTCGTGGCCTCCCGTCTGATCGAGGCGTGGCGCGTGACGCCGGCGGCCGCCTCGCACGAGATCTCGATCATCGGCCAGCGACTGAGCTACCCCGCGGCCAATTTCGCGGCGGTCGTGGTGCTCGGGCTCGCGCTGGTCGGACTCGCGGTGACCGCGCTGACCGTGGCCGGGGCGGTCGGCGAGGTGGTCGCCGACCGGCGGTTCGCTCGCGCTCTGCGCGCCTGCGGACGGCGGCGCCTCGGCGACGCCGGGGGCGACGCCTGGGGCGACGCCTGGGTGATCCCGGACGAGCTTCCGCGGGCGTTCTGCGCTGGGCTGATCCGGCCGGCAGTGTACGTGACGAGCGGCACGGTGGCGGTGCTCGACGAGGCGGCGCTCGGCGCCGTGCTGGCGCACGAGCGCCACCATGCGCGCCGGCGCGATCCGCTCCGCCTGGCCACAGGCCGGGTCGCCGCCCGCGCGCTGTTCTTCGTCCCCGGGCTGGGCGAGCTGGTCCGCCGCCAGCAATCGCTGGCCGAGCTGAGCGCGGACGAGAGCGCGATCGCCGCCGCTCCCGAGAACCGCGCGGGGCTGGCCCAGGCGATCTTGAGCTTCGTCGGGGAATCCGGCGATGAGGCCGGCGCGGGCGTCGATCCCGCCCGCGTCGACCACCTCCTCGGCGAGCCGCCAAGCCGGCGTTTCCCGATGCTGCTGTGCCTGGCGGCGGCAGCGTTGCTCGCGCTCCTGGTCGCGGTCGGAGCGCTCGCCGGACAACTCGCCGCGGGCTCGACCACGCTCGCGCCTCCGCTCCTCTCGAGCCGGCCCTGCGTGGTCGTGCTCGCGGCTATTCCCACCTTGGTCGGGCTGGTGGTCCTCCGTCTGCGCCGGCGCGTGGTCTGGGAGCGCCCCCGCGCCGGCGCGAGCCGGAGAATGAGACCGCGGCCGCGATCTACTATGCACGATAGTAGATAGTCCGGGCTAGGTCAAGCGCGGCGCGCATCCGGCTCAGATTCCGAGGGCGCAGCCGTCCTTGCGTGCGTCCGAGCCGCCGAACAGCGTGCCGTCGCGGACGATGATCGCCTGACCGCCGCCGAAAGCGGAGCGGTCGGCCTCCTTGCGCACGTCGAATCCGAGCCGGGCGAACTCGTCCGCCCGGTCCCAAAGCGGTTGCTCGATGCTGAGCGTCGTGCCGTCGATCCGGAAGCGGCCGCGGTCGATCGCCACCTGGGGGTCGCCGTCGGGCAGCAGCGCGGTCAGAAACTGCACATGCGACTGGGCCTGGATGAACCCGCCCATCAAGCCGAACGGCCCGACCAACTCGCCGCCGCGCGTCAGCATCCCCGGGATCAGCGTGTGGTAGGGGCGCGTTCCCCCGACGACCGTGCCCTGCACCGCGAACCCGGCGGCGCGGTTGTTCAGCACGATCCCGCTCGACCCGGCGACGACGCCTGACCCGAACGCCTCGTACAGGCTCTGGAGCAGCGACACCGCCATCCGGTCGCGATCGACGGCGACGACACAGACAGTCCCGCCCGGCGGCTCCGCGACGGGCCCGGCGACCGCCGCCCGCCGCAAAGCCACGTGCTCTGGCGAGAGCAGGCGGGCGACGCCGGCTCCGTCGCGGACGGTCGCGAGCGCGTCCTCGAGCGCCAGCCCGACCGCCCGGATGACCTCGGGGAACTCCGAGGCGTTGTCGCCGAGGATCGCGAGCGCCTCGAGCGCCGCGACGCCCTGGGTCGGCGGCGGCAGCTCGTGGACTTCGACGCCGCGGAATGTTCCGACCAGCGGCTCCACCCAGCGCGGGCTAAAGGACGCGAGGTCCTCGCGGGTCAGCCAGGTGGCGTCGGCGATCGCGTCCGCCGGTGGGCCGGTGTAGAGGAACTCCGGCCCGTACGTGGCGATGCCGAACAGCGTCTCGGCAAGCTCGGGCAGCCGGTAGATGTCGCCGAACCCGGGAGCCGGGCCGAACGACACGGGCGCACGCGGACTCGTGCGCCACACCTGGGCGCAGCCCCAACCGGCGGGCGCCCCGTCCCGGGCCAGCTCGATCGCCGGTGCCAAGCAGCGCTCGAGGCCGAGCCGTCCGAACCGCCGGGACAGCTCGTCCCACCCGGCGACCGCGCCGGGAACGTCGACGGAGCTCGGGCCGGAGTCGTCGGGCGGCTCGGCGGGAGCCAGGCGCGGCGCAGGCCCGGCGGCGTCGATCCCGTGCACGGCGCCCAGCGCGTCGCGCACGATCGCGAACAGATCGCCGCCGATCCCGGTCGCGTGGGGCTCGGTCACGCACAACACCGCGGCGGCGCAGATCGCCGCGTCGACCGCGCTCCCCCCCTCGCGGAGCGCGTCGAGGCCCGCGAGCGTCGCCAGCGGCTGGCTCGATGCAACCATCGCACCGGAAGCGACCGAGGCTGCGCGGGTCGGGGACAGCGAGAAGGCCAAGGCGGCCCAGATTAGGCGAGCTCGGCCGCTGCCAGCTGAAAACGGTCGGTGTTGACCCGGATCGCGCCGGCGATGTGAACGAGCACGATGACCACATTCCCGCAATGCCGGCAACGGACGACGGCACCGGGCGCGCGCATGTACACGGTCAGCTCCGCGATGACCGACACCGTGCCGCAGGTGGCGCAGGCTCCGGTAGCCGTGGTCATCTCGTTGCCGAAATGCTCGAACAGGTCCCCCGCGATCGCGTTTCCGTCGAGCGGCTCCATCGGTTCACGTTCCGGTCGGCCCGAAGCGCTCGGTTCTGATGCGGCTCGGGTCATGCCCGGCCTCGACCAGCCATCCGGCGGCGGACTCGACGAAGGCATTGGGACCGCACACGTACACGCGGGGCTTCGCCGAGGGCGGCCCGCCGACGTCTTCGAGCAGCGCCCGGTCGATGCGCCCGCGGCGCCCCTGCCAATCGTCGGGCCACTCCCGGGTGAGCGCAAAACGAATGTCGACTCCGTCAAGCGCGCCGTACCCGAGCAGTTCGTCGTGGTAGATCACCTCGCTCAGACGGCGCACCGAGTACACCAGCCGGACCGCCACGGAGCGATCGGTGCCCGACCAGTGCCGCAGCATCGACCGCAGCGGTACCACGCCCGAGCCGCCGCCGATCAACACCAGCGGCCCGCCGAGCGACTCCTCCCAGACGAAGTAGCCGCCGATCGGCCCGCGGAGCTCGAGCTCGTCACCCGGCTGCAGCACGTCCACCAGATACGGGGACACCTCGCCGTCGTCGAGCCGCTCGACGGTCAGGACCAGATGGTCGTCCTCGGGGGCGGAGGCGATCGAGTAGCTCCGTTGCACCTGGTAGCCGTCCTCGGCGGTCAGCCGGACGTCGACGTGCTGTCCGGACCGGTAACCCCCGGGCCAATCGGGCCGAGCGAGCACCAGGCTCTTCGTCCGCGAGGTCTCCTCCACGAGGTCGACCACGGACACGAGCTGCCAGGTCAGTCTCCCTGGTAGCGCTGCTCTAGCCATGGGTCGCCGAGATTGTGGTAGCCGTAGTTCTCCCAGAACCCGGGCTCGTCGTCGACCGTCAACGTCAGCCCCCGCACCCATTTGGCGCTCTTCCAGAAGTACAGATGGGGGACCAGCAGTCGCGCCGGGCCCCCATGCTCGGGGTGGAGCGGCTGACCGTCGTACTCGTACGCCACCCACGCCTTGCCGTCGGTGACGTGCTCGCGGGGCAGGTTCGTCGTGTAGCCCCCGTCGCACCACGCGGTCAGGTACGCGGCCTCGCTGTTGATGTGCTCGAACAGGGTGTCGACCGACACGCCCTTCCAGTGCGTGTCGAACTTCGACCACTTCGTCACGCAATGGATGTCGACGGTGACCTGCTCGGACGGTAGCTCGAGGAACTCCTTCCACGGCCACGAAACGGGCTCGTCGACCTCGCCGCTGATCAGGAAGCTCCACTCGTCGAGCGGCGTGTGCGGCGTCGGGCCGGCCGACAGCACGGGGAAGCCGGTCTCGAGGTACTGCCCCGGCGGCAGCCGCGACGGGTCCGCGACCGGACGCCGATGACCCAGGAAGCCCCGCGAGACCGGCGACATCAGCTCTGCACCGCGTGCCCGAACTGGACCCGGATCATCCAAAGCTGCTGCTCGAGCGCCCGTACGACCTCGATGATCACGTCCTGCGACGCGGCATCGATCTCGCCGAGCTTGTCCATGCGCTCGCGGGCCCGATCGGCGACGTCGTTCAAGCGCTCCGAGAGATCGCGGATGACGACGTGATCGTCGAGCGTTTCCCGCGCGATCGGCTTCAGCTCGGTGATGGCGGCGACCGCGCCGCTCTGGCCGTCGGGCACGTAGCCCAGCGCGACGGCGCGCTCGGCGACGACGTCGGAGAGCTCGCGCCAGGAATCGACGAGCTCGTCGAGCTGCTCGTGCAGCGGCCGGAACAGCGGCCCGGTGACGTTCCAATGGAGCTGCTTGCCGATGAGCGCGAGGTCGATCAGCTCGACCAGCATCGCCTGAAGCTGATTGCCGACCTCCTCGCGCTGATGCGCCCCGAGGGCCGGGAGGTGCGCGCCTTGCGTGGTTGAAGCCATGGACATCTCTCCTGGGGTTAGGTTGCGGCCTCATGCTACGCGCGCAACGTAGGGTTGAGTGAAAGATGGCGACTGGTTCTTACCGCACCCCGACGGACACGACCGGCGCGAACGACACGAGCGGATCGGGCTGGAGCCCGCTGGGCTACACCGCGTTCCGGCGGTGGTGGCTCGCGAACCTGACCTCGAACGTCGGCAGCTGGATGCAGACGGTCGCGGCGCAGTGGGTGATGACGACGCTGACGACCTCGGCGTTTCTGGTCGGCGCGATCCAGGCCACGAACCTCCCGGTGCTGCTGCTCGCGGTCCCGGGCGGCGTGCTCGGGGACCTGCTCGACCGCAAGAAGCTGATCATCGGCGGCCAGGCGGTGATGCTCGCCTCAGCGGCAGCGCTCGGCGCGCTCGATCTCGCCGGGCTCGTGACCCCGGCGGTGCTCCTGATCCTGCTGTGCGGGGTCGGCGTCGGCCAGGGCCTGACCGGACCGATCGCGCAGACCCTCCAGCCCGAGCTCGTTCCCCCGTCCGAGCGCCCGCAGGCGATCGCGCTCGGATCGGTCAACCAGAACCTGGCGCGGGCGATCGGGCCGGCCATCGGCGGGCTCCTGCTCGCCGCCACCAGCGCCGCGCTCGTGTTCTTCGTCAACGCGGCTTCGTTCCTGGCGGTGATCGTCGTGGTCGGGATGGTGGCCGTGCCGGCGCGGGTCCTGGCGCTCCCGCGCGAGCACGTTCGGTCGGCCACGCGCGCCGGGGCCCGTTTCGTGCGGGCCTCGCCGGCGCTGCTGGCGATCATGGTGCGGGCGGCGGCGTTCGGGTTCTTCGCCAGCGGCGTGTGGGCGCTGCTCCCGCTGGTCGCCCGGCACACGCTGGGGCTCGGCTCGGGCGGTTACGGGCTGCTGCTCGGAGCGGTCGGAATCGGAGCGCTGGTCGGCGCGACGTTCTCGCCCACGATCCGCCGGGCGCTGTCGCCGCGCGCGCTGATGGCGGCCTGCGCGGCGGCGATCGCGGTGTGCGCGGTGGTGCTGTCGGTCTCGCACAACGCGGTCGTCGACGGGGCGCTGCTCGTGCTCTCCGGAACCGGCTGGATCCTGGCGCTCGGCCTGCTCAACGCGTCGTTCCAGTCGACGCTGCCGAGCTGGGTCAAGGCCCGGGGGATGGCGTTCTACACGGTCGCATTCCAGGGAGCCACCGGAACCGGCGCGCTCGCGCTGGCGGCCGTCGCCCAGGCGACGTCGCTCGACGACGGGCTGATCGTGCTCGCCGCCGGGCTCGTGGTCGGGACCGCCGCGACGTTCGGGCTCTCGCTGCCCCGGCCGGGGGAGATCGACGTCACGCCGGCCGACGCGATGCCGCTCCCGGTCGTGCCCGAGGGCACGGTCGGGGAGGTGTTCGTGACCGCGACCTACGACGTCGCCCCCGGCAAGGAGCAGGATTTCCTCGCACGAACGGACCGGCTGAAGCACTTCCGCCAGCGCACCGGCGCGATCGAGTGGCGCCTGTTCGTCGACGAGGCGCAGCCCGGGAGGTACCTGGAGACGTTCCTGGTCTCGACGTGGGAGGAGCACGAGCGCCAGCACGGCCGGCTGACCCGGCACGACGCCGATCTGCTCGAGGAGCTCGACGGGCTGCTGGTCCCCGGGACGCATCGAGTCGGCCATCACTACCTGGCCGCGCAGCTCCGCCCGCACGCCCGCTCGTAGCCGATATTCACGCCGAGGTCGCCGAGGCGCGAGAATGGAGCCGTGGCCGACCAGCAAGCCTCCTCCCAGGCACCGCAGAACGCGGATAAGTCCGTCCCGCCGGCGCCGATGCCACGGGACAAGCAGGGATGGCGAGTGGCGCCGGCGCCCGACGGGCGCGGGATGCCCGACGAGCACAAGCCGACGCCGCCCCATCGCCTGCGCGGTTTCTGGCTGTTCTTCATCGCGCTGCTCGCGATCAACTGGCTGCTCGTGCTGGTCAGCCAGCCGGGGTCGCTCCAGCGCGTGACGGTCCCGTTCAGCCCGTACTTCCTCCAGCAACTCGAGGCCGGCAACGTCAAGTCGATCTCGTCGCGCAGCGGCGCGGTCCAGGGCACGTTCAAGGCGAAGGTCAAGTATCCGCCGAGCGACACGAGCGCGAAGCCGACGGATCTGTTCGCGACCCAGGTTCCGTCGTTCTGGAATACCAACGCGCTGACCGACCAGCTGATCTCGGAGAAGGTCGAGGTCAACGCCAAGAACCCCAACCCGGGGGCGTCGCTGCTGACCGAGCTGCTCGTCGGGTTCGGGCCGACCCTGCTGCTGTTCGCCGTCATCTACTTCATCGCCCGGCGCGCTACGAGGGCCGGGGGAGGAGGGCTGGGCGGGCTCGGGAACTTCGGGCGCTCGCAGGCGCGCCGGGTCGATCCGAAGAGCATCATGGTGACGTTCGACGACGTCGCCGGGATCGACGAGGCCAAGGGTGAGCTGACCGAGATCGTCGACTTCCTCAAGAACCCGGAGCGGTACCAGAAGCTCGGTGGGCGGATGCCGCACGGCGTGCTCCTGTACGGGCCGCCGGGCACCGGCAAGACGCTGCTGGCGCGTGCCGTCGCCGGCGAGGCGCACGCGGCGTTCTTCTCGATCGCCGCGTCGGAGTTCATCGAGGCGATCGTCGGCGTCGGCGCGGCGCGCGTTCGCGACCTGTTCGCCAAGGCCAAGGAAGCGGCGCCGGCGATCATCTTCATCGACGAGCTCGACGCGATCGGCCGCTCGCGCCAAGGCTCGGCTGGTATCACCGGCGCCAATGACGAGCGCGAGCAGACGCTCGACCAGATCCTGACCGAGATGGACGGGTTCGAGTCGACCGAGGCCGTGGTGGTGATTGGCGCAACCAATCGGGTCGAGATCCTCGACCAGGCGCTGCTCAGGCCCGGGCGCTTCGACCGCCGGGTCGCGGTGCAGCCGCCCGACCGCAACGGGCGCCTGAAGATCCTCCAGGTCCACACCCGCTCGATCCCGCTGGCCAAGGACGTCGACCTCGGGGCGCTCGCCTCCACGACGCCCGGGATGGTCGGCGCCGACCTCGCCAACCTGTGTAACGAGGCGGCGCTGCTCGCCGCCCGGCGCGGCCACGACAAGGTGCAGAACGCCGACTTCACCGACTCGTTGGAGAAGATCCTGCTCGGCGCGCCGCGCGGGATCCTGCTGAACCGCGAGGACCGGGAGCGAACCGCGTTCCACGAGTCCGGGCACGCGCTCGTCGGGATGCTCACCCCCGGCGCCGACCCCGTCCGCAAGGTCTCGATCATCCCTCGCGGCCAAGCCCTCGGCGTGACGCTGTCCACGCCTGACGCCGACCGGGTGTCCTACTCGACCGAGGAACTCGACGCCAAGATCCAGGTCGCGCTCGGCGGTCGCGTGGCCGAGGAGGTCGTGTACGGGAAGATCACGACCGGCGCCGAGTCCGATATCGAGCAGCTGACCCAGATCGCCCGGCAGATGGTCGGCCGGTGGGGCATGAGCGAGAAGCTCGGTCCGATCTCGCTGTTGCCGCGCGACGGCTCCGGCCCGCTCCTGCCCGGGGCCAGCGAGACCTCACCGCATCTCCAGTGGCTGATCGACCAGGAGGTGCAGCGCATGGTCGAGGACGCCCACGCGGCCGTAACCGATCTGCTGCGAGGCCACCGGAGCCAGCTCGACAGCCTCGCCCACGCGCTGCTGCTCGCCGAGACGCTCGACGCCGCGGCCGCCTACGCCGCCGCGGGCGTGAAGATGCCTGCCCGCGCCGAGCCGGAGCCGGAGCCGGAGGCGGCGGTCGACGGCGACGCCAAGCCCAAGCCCGACTCCAAGTCCGAGCCCGAGGTCGCTGCCCAGACCTGACCGGCCGGGAGTTCGGCCGGGAGTGGTGCAAATGCAGTAAAGATTTTCCTCGTAATTTGCGCGGTCGCGTACACTCGCGCCCTCGTGCGGAGTGGACGTACCTTTCCCGATCTGGTAGCCCGGATGCCGCGGACGAAGGCGGCGCTGGCCTTCGCCGAGGAGCAGCACGCGGGCCAGCAGCGCAAGGACGGCGCCCCGTTCATCGAGCACCCGATCGAGGTGGCGTCGCTCCTGTACGACGCCGGTGCGGGCGACGATGTGATCGCCGCCGGCCTCCTCCACGACACGATCGAGAAGGCCAGCGCGGAGCCCGCCGAGCTTCAGCGGCGCTTCGGCCCCAGGACGGCCCGGCTTGTCGCGGCGGTCAGCGAGGACGAGAGCATCGCCGGGTACGCGACGCGGAAGGCCGCGCTGCGCCGGCAGGTCGAAGCCGCCGGCACCGAGGCGATGCTGGTGTTCGCCGCCGACAAGGTGTCGAAGGTACGCGAGCTCGCAGTCGAGCCGGAAGGGAGCGAGGCCGCGAAGCTGGCGGTGACGGTCTCGCGGACGCGCGAGCGCCGGCTGACCCACTATCGCCATTGCCTCGAGTTGCTCGAGCGCCACCTCGCGGACTCGCCGCTCGTCCGCCAGCTACGAGCCGAGCTCGAGCTGCGCTCGGCCGCCCCGGCCGGACACCAAGCGCTCGCTGGCGCCGCCTGATCTACCCCGCGATGACCGCGTCGGTCAGCGGGCCGATCGCGGCAAGCCTGGCCGACAGATCGTCGCTGAGGCCGTAGCGCGCGGCGAGCGCGGCGGGCGCGGTGTAGGTGAGCTTGGTCTGGCCGCCGTCGTCCCACACCAGCACCTTCAGCGGCAGGTCGAGCGCCGCGACCGGCACGGCCTCCATCACCGGCGTCCCCGCCTTCGGCGCTCCGAAGATCACCACCTTGGTGTCGCGCAACTCGAGCCCGGCCTTCTCCGCCTCGCCGCTGTGGTCGATCACCGCGAACAGCTTCACGCCCTTCGCCTCGAGCACCTCGGTGAAGCGCGCCACCGTGTCCGCGACCGATCGTGGACTCGTCTTGGTCACGAGTTGATCGGCGCTCATCGGATCGCCGTGCCTCGCTCAGCCGCAGCGTGTGGCATGAACTCTTCGTCTTCGGCGGACTCGAGCCGGCCGCGCGGTAACCATCGCACCGCGACGACGAACGTCGCGACCATGACCCCGGCCATGATGTAGAAGACGGTCTGGGTCGAGTGCGCGAACGCGAGCTGCACGGAGTGGACCAACGCGGCGGTGTGCCCGGAGCCTGAGCCCGACGGTGCGCCGCTGGCGCTGAACGAGGCGGCGACCCGGTGGGCGACCCCGCTCGGGACGCCGTGCAGGGTCAGCGCCTTGGTGACGTTCGTGTTGTTCCGGCTGATCAGGATCGCCCCGAGGACGGCCAGGCCCAGGCTCGCGCCGAAGTTCCGCGCGGTCTGGGTGATGCCGGTGACCTCGCTGTAGCTCGTGCTCGGGGCCCGGTTGACGGCATCGGTGCTCGCCGGGCCGAGCATCAGCCCGAGGCCCGCGCCGGCGATCGCGATGTACAGGCTCTGCGCGCCGAGCGAGAGGTCGGTCAGCTTCCCGGCGAGCAGGAAGAACCCGACCGCGCCGAGCGCACCCCCGATCACGATCGAGGGGCGCGCACCCCGCCGGTCGAGCATCCGCCCGCCGATCTGGGCCGCGATCACGAACCCGAGGAAGAACCACAGGATGTACTCGCCCGCCTGGGACGAGGTCTTGCCGAGCGCGACCTGCGCGTACACGCTCCCGAAGAAGAAGAACGGGACGAACACGATCGACATCAGGCCGAGCACAGCGGTGTCCGTGGCGAAGCCGCGGTCGAGGAAGATCTGAAGGCGGAGCAGCGGCTGCTTGATGCTCAGTTCGAAGCGGACGAACACGAACAGCAGGAGTGCTCCGACGATCACGCACACCCACGTCGCCGGGCTGCTCCACCCCCACACGCTCGATTGCTCGAACCCGAGCACCATCAGCGCCATTCCGCCGGTGATCAACGCGGTGCCGCGGTAGTCGAGCTTCTCCGGCCTTGGCTCATCCTGCGGGCACGCGATCTGGGTCAACACCACCGCGATGATCGCGACCGGGATGTTGATCCAGAAGATCGCCCGCCACGTCCACTGGGTGAGGAAGCCGCCGGCGATCGGACCGATCGCGGTCAGGCCGCCCGAGATGCCGAAGAAGATCGCCATCGCCTTGCCGCGCTCCCGGAGCGGGAACGACGCCACCACGATCGCCACCGCGGCCGGGAACAGCAACGCGGCCGTCGCGCCCTGAACGACCCGGAAGAAGATGATCCAGGCCTCGGCGATCCCGCCCTTGGGCGTGAGTCCGCACGCCGCCGACGCGATCGCAAAGCCGGTGACGCCGACGAGCACCATGCGCTTGCGCCCGAGCACGTCGCCGAGCTTCCCTCCGAACGCGAACAGCGCCGACAGCGCGAGCAGGTACCCGTTGATGACCCACTGCGTGCCTGTCGCCGACAGCGAAAGCTCGTTCTGGATCTTCGGGATCGCGATCGCGACGATCGTCTGGTCGATGAACGTCATCGCGACCGCGAACACCATCGCCGCCAGCACGAGATTCTTGTTCGTCCTCATGCCGGACGATCCTGATCCAAATCACGGTGGTTTGCAAGGGAGGCCGGCACTACCGCGCGGCGAGTCGCTGGTGCACGAGGCGCACGGCCATCGAGCCCTCGCCGACGGCGGAGGCGACCCGCTTGACCGAGCCCGAATGGACGTCGCCGACGGCGAAGATGCCGGGCCGGCTCGTCTCGAGGAACAGCGGACGCCGATCCTCGTGTGCATCGAGCTGCTCGCCCTGGAGATCACGACCGGTGACCAGGAAGCAGTGCTCGTCCGTCACCACGTGCTCGCGTAGCCAGTCGGTGTGGGGGTCGGCGCCGATGAACACGAACAGCGCCTTGGCCTCGAGCTCCCGGCGCTCGCCGGTCTGCTTGTCGACGACGACAACGGCCTCGAGCGTGGGCTCGCCCTTGAGCTCGACGATCTCGGTGTAGGTCATCAGCTCGACCTGAGGGCGGTTCTCGAGCTCGTCGATCAGGTACCGCGACATCGACTTCCCCAGGTCGCCGCCGCGGATCATCAGGCGGCAGCTGGCGGCCTGGCGTGACAGGAACATCGCGGCCTGGCCCGCGGAGTTACCGCCACCGACGATCAGCACGGGGTCGCCGGCGCACATCTGCGCCTCGGCCTGGGTGGCGGCGTAGTACACGCCGAGGCCTTCGTAGCGCTCGAGCTCGGGGAGATCGAGCTTGCGGTACTGGGCGCCGGTGGCGACGATCACCGTGCGGCCGTTTACGTCCGATCCATCGGACAGCGCGACCGTGTAGTGGCCGTCGTCGGCCGTCAGGCCGACCGCGTACGCCGGCACCACCATCCGCGCGCCGAACCTCCTCGCCTGGAGCGTCGCGCGCTCGGCGAGCTCGCTCCCCGAGATCCCGGTCGGGAAGCCCAGGTAGTTCTCGATTCGCGCCGACGTGCTGGCCTGCCCCCCGAACGCGATCTTGTCGATCACCTGCGTGTCGAGCCCCTCCGAGGCGCCGTACACCGCCGCGGCCAGGCCCGCGGGGCCGGCGCCGACGATCACGAGGTCGCACATCGGTGGCGCGGCGCCGCGCGAGCCGAACCCGAGCAGCTTCGCGACGTCGGCGTTCGAGGGGTTGCGGAGCACGCCGTCGCCGCTGATCACGACGGGCGTCTCGCCGGCGGAGATCCCGAGCGCCCGCAGCAGCGCCTCGGCCTGCTCGTCGTCCTCGAGGTCGAGCCATTGGAAGGGCATCCGGTTGCGCGCCAGGAACTCGCGCAGGCGACGCGTGCACTGCGAGTAGCGAGAGCCGACCAGCTTCACGCCGGCGCCGAGGTCGATCAGGATCTCCCGGCGCGCGAGGTACGCACGCAGGATGATGTTGCTGAGCTCCTCGTCGCTGGAGACCAGTTTGCGCAGGCGCGCGGCCGGGATCTGGACCACCTCGCCGGCGTCGCGCACGACCGCGCTCAGGTACGGCGGCGAGCCGGTCAGCAGGTTGACCTCGCCCAGGAACCGGTGCCGCCCGTGGACCGCGATGATGCGGTTCTCGTGGCCGAGGCCCTGGACGATCGTGACCGCGCCGGACTCGACCAGGAAGAAGTCGTAGCCGGGGTCGCCCTCGCGGAACAACACTTCCCCCGGCTCGACCGCCCGCACCCGGCCGGCCGCGCGCAGGCGCGCCCGCAGCTCGTCGCCGAGCCTCGGAAACGCGCCGTTGCGGTTGACGGGCTCCTCGAACCCGGCGCCGAGCGGCTCGGCCATCAGGCGTCGGGGACGACGAACATCACGTCGTCCACGTAGCAGTACGACCAGTCCTCGCCGGGCTCGACCGAGGTGACGATCGGGTGGCTGGTGTCGTGGGCGTGATGGGTGGCGTGGCGGTTGGGTGAGGAATCGCAGCACCCGACGTGGCCGCAGATGCGGCACACGCGCAGGTGCACCCACCACCCGCCGATCTTCAGGCAGTCCTCGCAGCCGGCGACCTGGTCAGGGCGCGGCGCCGCGATCTGATCGATGTGTGTGCAGACGGTCGCGTTCATCATCGGGCAGCCTTCGCGCGTGGGTTGGTCAGTGGTGTGAGGGTCTGCTCCAGCTGTTCTCGCAGCTGCTCGTGCTGGGGTGGCAGCCGCAGCGCTTCGCCGAGGTGGGCCGGGTCCTCGTCGATCGCGAATCCGGGGCTCGGGGTGGCGAGCTCGAACAGCACCCCGCTCGGCACGCGGTAGTAGATGCTGAGGAAATACTGGCGGTCGATCACCGGCGTCGGGTGCTGACCGAAGCGCGCGACCTGTGCGCGCCAGCTCTCGTGTTCGTCGTCGCGGTCGCACCAGGCGATGTGATGCACGGTGCCGGCGCCCTGGAACCCGCTCGCGGGCGGCGGGTCGTCGTAGGTGTAGGTCGCGCGCCGCTTGCCCTGCATGACGTAGACGCCCGGCGCCGTGCGCTCGAACCCCATTCCGTCGGTCAGGAGCCTGTCCTCACTGTCATGAACCGGGCCGTAGGCGCGTACCCCTAGAAACCCGAGCAGTCTGTGCTCGGCGGGGATGTCCGGCGAATTGGCTGCGAGCGGCTCGTCGCCGGAGTCGACGGCGGCGAACTCGAGCGCGAGCCCCTCGGGATCCTCGAACACGATCGCGCGCCCGACGGGGTCGTGCGAGACCTCGACGCCCTCCGCCGTCAGCCGGTCGACCCAGAACGCGAGTGCGTCGTCGGAGGCGACCCGCCAGATCAGCCGATGGATCATCCCGGCGCCGGCGCGACCGCGCGCCGCGTCGGGAAACTCGAAGAACGTCAGGATCGAGCCGGGCGCCCCGCGCTCATCCCCGAAGTACAGGTGGTACACGTCGGGGGCGTCGAAATTGACCGTCTTCTTGACCAGCCGCAGGCCGAGCACGCGCGCATAGAAATCGACGTTGCCCGGCGCGTCGGCGGTGATGCAGGTGATGTGGTGAATCCCGTCCAGCTCCATGGTCCCTCGTTTCGTCTCAGTTGGCGCGCGCTCGCGCGCAATCACCACCTTGACAAAGTCGTCAAGGCGCACGGCGAAACTTGTCCGGCGGAGCTACTGCCAGTACCGCTCGACCGTGTCCGGGTCGCGGACGCGGACCGCGTCGGGGTCGCCCCCGGCGTCGCGCGCCGCGCGGCGCTGACGGAGCAGGTCCCAGCACTGGTCGAGCTCGATCTCGACGTCGCGGAGCCGCTGCTGATCGGCCTCGAGCGCGTCGTCGTTCGCTGCGTCGGATTGCTCGCGGGTGCGAAGCGCGTGCTCCTCGGAGACCAGGCGTTCGATCCGCGCGGTGATGCTTTCGTCGCTCATTTTTTTAAGCCTACGGCAGTGGTCGTCCTCCGGGGGTACGGTCGCACCGAGAGGTGCCGCTGGTGGATGCTGCGCCTCGAATGCGATCGTGGTCCCGGGGGCCGACCACACTAGTCGCGGTTGTGGTTGACGACCTCGATGTTGTTGCCGTCGGGGTCGAGCGCGAACGCGGCGTAGTAGCCCGGGTGGTAACGGGGCCGCTCGCCGGGGCCGCCGTTGCTGGCGTAGCCGGCGGCGACGGCCGCCTCGTGGAACCGGTCGACATCGCCGTTGTCGTGGGTCCCGAACGCGAGGTGGAGATGCTCGGTGGGCGTGCCGGTCACGAACGAGACCGACCCTCCATCGGCTGGTCGAAACTGGACGCGCTCCGGCGTGTCGGTGTCGAGGTGGATGCCCGCGTAGGGCGCGATCGTCTCGTAGAAGGCCTTGGCTGTTTGCACGTCGCTGACGCGGATCCACAGGTGGTCGACGATCCCGCTGCGGTTGGGCCGCGAGTCGTGGACGGCCTCGACGCTGTTGCCGTCGGGATCGAGCAGGAACGCGCCGTAGTAGTCGGGCGCGTACTGCGAACGGAGGCCCGGCGGGCCGTCGTCGCGGTAGCCCGCTTCGGTGCCGATCTGCCAGAACCGGTCGACCTGCGCGCGGCTGGGTGCGACGAATCCGACGTGCAGCCCGCGCGTCGGGGGATGGCCGTGGTCGCGCTCGGTGACGAGGAACTCTCCCCACTCCGAGAACGTGTTGGTGCGGTAGCTCTGGTCGATCGCGAGCGGCCTCAGCACCTTGTCGTAGAACGTCTCGGACGCGTCGCGGTCGGCGACGCGGATCGTGATGTGGTCAAACATCGTGGTGGGCGGGATCGTGTCCCGGCACGTCGAGCGCCGGGTTGCGGTCGAAGAACCCGACCGGCTTCAGCCAGAACGAGACCGTGTCGACCGGCATCACCGGCCAGTCCTCGGGCCGCGTCACGTGGTTGATCCCGAACACGTACCAGAGCACGACGTCGGTGTTCTCGATCGGCCGGTCGCGCGCGGTCCAGGCCGGGAGGCCGGAGTCCTCGGCGCTGAGGTTCGGGAACTCGCCGCACGGCCAGCGCTCGTCCTCGTCGTAGGGCGTGACCCACAGCGTGTGCTCGATCGCGCGCGCCCGGCGGACCACGGGCGAATCAGGATCTTTGAACATCGGCGGGATCGCCGAGGTTGGTTCGAGCTTGTAGCCGACCGGGGTGCCGAGGCCGTTCGCGACGTTGTCGTTCAGCACCTTCCAGAACCGCTGGCGGTGCCAGTCGTAGTCCTGGATGCCCATTTTTTCCGTGGTTAGGGGCGTGAGGTTCTGGGTCAGCGCGAGTCCGTACGGGTTGTCCGGGCCGGCCGGGAGCGCGGCGGCTTCGGCGACGTACACGGTGTTGTCCTCGCCGTCGATGTCGAGGTCGAGCCGGGCGACGATGAAGTGCTGGTGAAACGGCGCGTACGTGCGGTTGTCGATCAGCGTTCCGTATGGCGGCTGGTCGCCGGCGAACGGGGTGGTGACCATCAGCCCGGTGGCGCGCACCTCGCACTCGATGTTCCCGTCCTGGTGGAAACGCCAGTACACGAGGTACTCGTAGTTGGCCACGGTGGCGTGGAACGAGACGACGAGTCGGCGCATCCGGCGGGTCTCGGCGCCGGCCAGGTCGTCGACGTGCTTCCACAGGACCCCGTTGTCCTCCTCGTGGATGCAGATCGCGTTCCTGATCGTGTGCGGCTCGCCGCGCGAGTCGTGCAGGACCGCGTCGAGATAGGCGATCTCGCCGAGGCAGTCGCACCCGAGCTCGAGCGACGTCGTCATCAGGCCGAGGCCCCACTCGCCGATGTCGAACGCGGTGCGGCGGTAGTGGTCGGGCGTCGGGTCGCGGTAGGGGACGACCATCTCGGCGAACGAAATCCGGTGGGCGACCTTGCGGTTCCTGCCGGCGTCGTCGTACGTGAGCGTATGGATCACGAGGCCCTCGCGGAAGTTGAACCCGAGGCGCATCGACCACTTCTGCCACGTCAAGTGGTTGCCGTCGAGAGTGAACGAGGGGCCTTCCGGCTGGGTGATGTCGAGCGGCTTGACGTCGTTGCGGAGTGTCAGGCCCGGGACGAGCGCCGGCGTGTACTCGCCCATGATGTGCGGGAGTGGACCAGGGTCGACGTCCTCGAGCTCGAGCAGCTCCATCGTGTTGAGGTCGACGACCGGGTGCAGCCCGCTGAGCATGTTCGCGTAGGGGTTCGCCTTTGGGTGGGTCCTGCGCCAGACGTCGGTCCAGCCGATCCGCCGGCCCCGGTAGCGCTCGGGCACGAGCTCGGCGCCGTACGCCCACGTGTCGAACAGGACCAGGTTCATGTCGGTGACGCCTCTTTGCGCGAGGGCTGCGATCACGCTGGGCTCGGTTCGCAGAGCCGCGTCGCACTCGTGGAACTCGTCGGGCGTCATCGGCGGGTGCTCGCCGGGGCGGTGCTCCCAGGTGAGGACGCGCCCTTCGGTGAGCGATACGACGCCCTTGTAGGCGGCGCCGTCGTCGCGGTTCCAGCACACGACCTCGGCCTCGCGGGGCGGGTCGCCCTCGAGTGCGCGCTTGGCGGGCTCTTTCAGGGCGATCGAGGCGAAGCGCCACCGGTAGTTGACGCCGCGCTCGGTCCTGACGATCGCCGCGGCGGCGCGGATCTCCTCGGCGGTGAGCGGGTCGAGCGGGTGGCGAGAGCTCATGCGGGCCCAATCCTATGTGTAGGTTTACGCACGATGCTCGACCCGATGCAGCGCTGGCGGGAGTACGGCGAGAAGCCCGACTACGCCGGCCTGCTCACGTTCGGCGGGGTGCCGTGCACGCAGGACCCAGCCGAGCTCGCCGGCTTCGACGTCGCGATCGTCGGCGCGCCGATGGACGAGCTCGTGTCCGATCGCCCCGGCGCCCGGTTCGCCCCGCGCGCGATCCGCGCCGCGAGCTGCCCGCCCGGCCCCCATCTCGAGGCCGGCGTCGACGCGTTCGCCGAGCTGCGGATCGTCGACTTCGGCGACGCCCCGGTCGTCCCGGCCCAGCCCGAGCGCAGCCACGCCGCGATCGAGGCGACCGTGCGCCAGATCGTCGACGCCGGGCTGCTCCCGGTGATCCTCGGCGGCGACCATTCGATCACCGCGCCCGACGCGCGTGCGTGCGCCGCTCGCAACGGACCGCTCGGCCTCGTCCACTTCGACACCCACACGGACACCGGCGAGGAGGTGTTCGGGGCGACGCTCTCGCACGGCACCGTGATGCGGACGATCGTGGACGAGGGCGTGATCGACCCCCGCCGCTACGTGCAGATCGGGCTTCGCGGCTACTGGCCCGGGCCGGCCGAGTTCGCCTGGCAGGCCGAGCGCGGGATCGCCAGCCTGTTCATGCACGACATCCGCGACCGCGGGATCCGCGAGGTCATCGGCCACGCGATCGACATCGTCGGCCCCGGCCCGGTGTTCCTGACCGTCGACATCGACGTGCTCGACCCCGCGTTCATCCCGGGCGGCACCGGCACCCCAGAGCCGGGCGGGATGACGACGGTCGATCTGCTGTGGGCGGCGCGCGCGGTGGCGGCCTCGCTGGAGTTGGTTGGCGCCGACCTCGTCGAGGTGATCCCGACCGGGATCGGCTCCGCGGACCCGGCGGCTCTGGCGGGCGAGCGGATCGTCCGCGAGATCCTCACCGGGATCGCGATGCGGCGCTCCGGCGACTGATCGACGGGGGGTCAAGTGCGCACTCGCCGCGCCCGCCGCGGTGAACGCGGGTTCAGCCACCTCCTGTGTGGTCAACCGCACTCTCGGCGACGGTGGGACGCCGAGTGAGAAGTTGGCCACGTTGAGTGACGGGGGTTTGGGGCCTCGCTGCGCTCGGCGTCCGTGGGGCCGTTCCGCAGGGCATCCATGCCCTGCGGGGTGGACGCGACCCCGTCGCCCGGCACGGATGCCGGGCGAAACAGGCCCCATGGATGCCGCCGCAGGCGGCCCCTAATCGACCTCGCGGAGCACGTTGATCGTGCGGAACCGCGGATCGCTGGCGCCGTGGAGCCGGGCGCCGGTGCGCGCGAGCTCGGTCAGGTGGGCGACGATCTCGGCCGAGATCCGCTCGCCCGGGAGGAGCTGGGGCACCCCCGGCGGGTAGCTCGCGATCGACTCGCACGAGATCCGCCCGACGGCGTCGGCGACCGCCACCATGTCGGCCTCGCCGAGGAACGCGTCGCGCGGCGGGACGGCCATCTCGCCGAGCAGCATCTTCGCCGGCCCGACGATCGCGGCGGTGGTGCCCGGCTTGGCGATCCGCTTGACGGTCTCCTCGATGTCGCCGGCGAGCCGGCGCAGGGCCTTGGCGGTGTCGGCGAGCCCGACGATCAGCACGATCGTCGCCTGGGTCGGCAGCTCGACGTGGACGTCGTAGGACCGGCGCAGCGCGTCCGCGACCTCGTAGCCCGTGCAGCCGGTGCCGCGGACGTCGACCACGATCCGCATCGGGTCGTACCCCGCGATCCCGGACCGGCCGACGAGCGACGCGTCGACGAGCCGGATGCCGGGGATCGTCTCGAGCTTGGCCCGCGCCACCGCGATCGCCTCGAGCGCCTCGTGCAGCAGCTGCTCCCCGTGCAACGCCAGCTGCCGGCGCGCTCCGTCGAGCGAGGCGAGCAGCAGCGACGAGGGGCTCGTCGTCCTGAGCAGCCGGAGCGCGCGCGCCACCACCTCGGGGTCGATCCGGGCGGAAAGCCCGACGTGGAGCATCGCGCTCTGGGTGAGCGATCCCGCGATCTTGTGGGTGCTGGTCAGCATCGCGTCGGCGCCCTGGGCGAGCGCCGGCGGCGGGAGCGCCTCGTGGAAGCCGAAATGCGGCCCCCACGCCTGGTCGACCACCAGCGGCATCCCGAAAGCGTGGGCGACCTCGGCCAGCCCGGCGATGTCGGCGGCCATCCCGTAGTACGTCGGCGACACCACCCACGCCGCCCGGGCGTCCGGCCTGGCCTCCAGGGCGCCGGCCAGCGTCTCCGGCGTCACGCAGTGGGTGATCCCGAGCTCCTCGTCGTACTCGGGGATGACGAAGCTCGGCAGGCCGCCGCTCAGCACGAGCCCGTCGACGACCGAGGAGTGCGAGTTGCGCTGGACCACGACGCGGGCGCCGAGCGGCGCGAGCGCCATGCACAACGCGTGGTTCCCCTGGGTCGCTCCGTTGGTGAGGAACCAGCTGCGGCCGGCGCCGAACGCCTCGGCGGCCATCGCCTCCGCCCGCTCGTACGGCGTCGGCGACGGGCCGACGTCGATCCCGTGGATCAGCTGGGGCACATCGGCCGCGAGCGCGTCGAGCCCGATCGCCTTGACCACCCCGGGGTCGGCTCCCGGGCCACCCTTGTGGCCCGGGACGTGGTAGCGCGCCGCGCCGCGGAACGCGTACTCGACGACCGCGTCGAGATAGGGCGCGACCGGCTGCTCGGGGACGTGCGAGCCGGGACCGCTCACCCGCTCACGCCTCGATGTGGCTCATCACGTGCTTGATGCGCGTGTAGTCCTCGAGGCCGTAGTGCGACAGGTCCTTGCCGTAGCCCGAGTGCTTGAAGCCGCCGTGCGGCATCTCGGCGACGAGCGGGATGTGGGTGTTGATCCACACGCACCCGAAGTTCAGGCGCTTGGACACGCGCATCGCGCGGCCGTGGTCCTTGGTCCACACGCTCGAGGCCAACCCGTACTGGACGTCGTTGGCCCACCGGACGGCTTCGTCCTCGTCGCTGAACGGCTGCACGGTGATGACCGGCCCGAAGATCTCGGTCTGGGCGAGCTCGTCCTGCTGCTGGAGCCCGTCGATCACGGTCGGCTCGAAGAAGTAGCCCTTGTCGCGCGCGCGGTGACCGCCCGTGACGACCTTGGCGTGGTCGGGCGTGCGCTCGACCATCCCGGACACGTGGCTGAGCTGGTTGGCGTTGTTGAGCGGGCCGTACAGGACGTCCTCGTCGGGCGCGCCCGTGGCCGTGCCCTTCGCCTGCTCGACGAGCCCGTCGACGAAATCGGCGTGCACGCGCGGCGAGACGAGCACGCGGGTCGCCGCGGTGCAGTCCTGGCCGGCGTTGAAGTAGCCGGCGACGGCGATCTCCTCCGCGGCCTTCGCCAGGTCGGCGTCGTCGAAGATCACGACCGGCGCCTTGCCGCCGAGCTCGAGATGGACGCGCTTGACGTCGGATGCGGCCGAGGCGGCGACCGCCATGCCCGCGCGGACGCTGCCGGTGATCGAGACCATCTGCGGGATCTTGTGGGCCACGAGCGCGGCGCCGGTGTCGCGGTCGCCGAGCACGACGTTGAACACGCCGGCGGGGAGGAACTCGGCCATCAGCTCGGCCATCCACACGGTGCTCGCGGGCGTCGTGTCGGACGGTTTGAGCACCATCGTGTTGCCGGCGGCGAGCGCCGGCGCCCACTTCCACACGGCCATCATCGCCGGGTAGTTCCATGGCGTCACCGCCGCGCACACCCCGATCGGCTCGCGCCGGATGAACGACGTGTAGCCGGTCATGTACTCGCCGGCCGAGGTCCCTTCGAGCACGCGGGCGGCGCCGGCGAAGAACCGGATCTGGTCGACCATCGGCGGCACCTCCTCGGACAGGACGAGCGCCTTGGGCTTGCCGGTGTTCTCGCTCTCGACCTCGACCAGCTCCTCGGCCCGCTCCTCGATCGCGTCGGCGATCTTGAGCAGCGCGAGCTGGCGCTCGGACGGCGTCGTCTGCCCCCAGCTCTCGAACGCGCGCGCCGCCGCCTCACAGGCCGCGTCGATCTCCTCCTCGGAGGACACGGCCGCCTTGGCGAACACCTCCTCGGTGACCGGGTCGACCAGGTCGAGATCGCGGCCGTTCTGGCCGGACGTCTGACCGTCGACGAAGTTGGTCAGCACTTTGGTCATAGCCTCTCCTTTGCCTCATCGAAAGATTTCCTCATCATCATGCCGTCCGGCCAACGGTATTCCGCCCGACCTTCCGCTGGGAAGTAAACGGCCGTATAAAGCGTCCCGAAGCCGCTCGCCAAATCGTCGCGGTGCAGCGGCTCCTCGAGGAACGCGTGCACGAGCCGGTCGCGGGTCATGCCGGGGGTCCGGAGCAGCTCGAGCAGCCGCCGCTCGCGCTCGAACGTCGCGACCGCGCGCTCGTACTCGGGCCAGTCGCCGCGGTGCTGGTGGTTGGTCGCCACCGGCACCGTCAGCACCTCGGGCTCGCGGTCCGGACCGACCCGGACGGTCGCGAAATCCCCGCCGCGGTCGATCAGCGTGACGTTCTGGACCGCGTGGACGGGGACCTGGCTCAGCACGCCGCAGGCGGCCTCGACGTCATCGCAGACCTCGAGCACGTAGCGCATCACGAGCGGGATCCCGAACCCGTCCCCCACCGCGGGCCGCCCGCCGAACGTCAGCGACGCCGCCAGACCGGCATCGTTGACCCCGTCGAGCAGCCCCCACAGACAGTCGCTCATCCCGATCACCCCGCGCCCGGTCCACGACGTCCGGTACACGATCCCCTCGACGCGCGAGGCGGGGTAGTCGTAGTTGCGGACCAAGACCGGGCCGCCGTCGCCGGCGAACGCCGCCTGCGAGCAGCCGACGACGAACCCCGGCGGACGGTACATCGACAGAAAGCGGGCGGCGAGCGGGTCGCCGTCGGCGAGCTCGACGAGACGCTCGAACGTCGGCGCGAGCTCGGGCATCCACGTGTCGAGCATCGCCCGGCAGGTGCCGAGGTCCGGACGCGCCCACTCGCCCTCCTTCAGCCACCACTCCCGGTACGCCGGCCACATCGCGGCGAACGCGTCCCGGAAGTTCTCGCCGGGCTCCGGCTCGTCGACGATCCGGAACCCCGGTGGCGCGGTGTGCGCCGGGAGCAGCGGGAACTCGAGGCGTTCGGGGGTGGGCACGACCTCAACGCTACACACGCCCCGGCGGTCATCCGCGTTCGAGCCCGCACCAGTCGTCGATGAACAGGGCGAGCGCCTGCGCGGTCTGGAGCACCGACGGCAGCGACACGCGCTCGTCGACCCCATGGATCGACTCGGCGTGCGGCCCGAAGCAGACCGCCGGGGTGCCGGCGTACAGCGCGAACGAGCGCGCGTCGGTGGTCGCGGTGGACGCGATCAGCGCGGGTCTGGTCCCGATCGCCCGGTTGGCCGCGTCGCCGAGCGCGGCCACGAGTGGGGCACCGGGCTCGAGCGTGTACCCCTCGCAGGCGAACCCGTCGTAGGCGACGCGGGCCCCGAACCCGCCCGGCAGCGCCGCGGCGGCCGCGACCACGGTGTCCTCCACCCGCGTCTTCAGCTCATCGACGCTCGCGCCCGGGAACAGCGCGAGCCGGCAGTGGAGCACGCTCTCGGCGGCGACCGTCGAGGGCCAGTCGCCGCCCCGGATCATCCCGACGTTGAGGTTGATCGGGTGCTCGTACACGTCGTAGGGCGCGGGCGGCGCGACGTTCAGCTCGGCCTCGAGGGCGCGCAACGCCGCGATCAGCGGGATCGTCGCTTCGATCGCGTTCGCCCCGAGCATCGCGTCGCCGGCGTGGGCGGGGCGCCCGCGCAGAACCACCTGGAACCACAGCACGCCGACCTGCGAGGTCTGGATCGTCAGGCTGGTCGGCTCGGTGAGGATCGCGGCGTCCGCCGGCCGTCCCGACAGCACGCACTGGAACGCGCCGTTGCCAGTGCACTCCTCCTCGACGACACACTGGAGCTCGACCGGGGCGAGGGGCACGAGGTTCAGGCGGCGTAGCCCTCGGACCGCACCGACGATCGCGACGAGTCCGGCCTTCATATCGCCGGCCCCGCGTCCGTACAGCCAGTCGCCGTCGCGGCGGGCGACGAACGGTGGCGAGGCCCACATGTCGGCCGGCCCGGGGTCGACCACGTCGATGTGGCCGTTCAGGATCAGCGACCGCCCGCCCGCCGATCTCGAGGGACCCCATTCCGCTATCACGTTGAACTTGCCCTCGACGTCCCAGCTGAACGGCGACGCCCCACGATTCTCGCGCAGCGCCCGCGCGTCGAGCGGGATCTCCCGGGGGGACAGGCCGAGGTCCGCGAACGCCGCGCGCATGACCTCCTGACCGGAGCGCTCGTCGCCCAGCAGCGTCGGCGCCTGCACGAGGTCGATCAGCAGCTGCTCGGTCGCGGGCTGCTCGGCCGCGACCGCGGCCAGGATCTCGTCCCGCTCGGGCAGGGCGGTCAACCCGTCTTGAACGCGAGCGCGTCGTAGATGGGCGGCGGCGCGTCGGGTTCGAGCGGCGCGCCGGCGAACCGCGACCGGATCCCGTCGATCCACGCGCGGCACCGATCGGTCAGCCCGCCGTCGGGATTCTCGAGCCGCGTGCGCGTGACGAGGATCCCGAGGTCGGCCCCCCGGTAGCGGTAGTCGCCCGGACCCAGGATCCGCAGGTAGAAGCCTTCGGACTCGTCGCCGAGGCCGTGCCAGTCGACCGCCGGCCGGCTGAACGTCATCTGCCCATCGTCGCCGAGGCGCCAGATGCCGGTCCGGGGCGCGTCGGTGAGCAACTCGATCCCGTCGTCGGGCTCCTTGAGGATGATCTGCCCCCACACGTCGGTGAGGTGGTCGCTGCCCCAGCGCCGGCGCAGATCCTCGACGTCGAGTTCGTAGTCGACGTCGAGGTACTCCGCGAGGTGGAACAGGAACAGCGGCATGTCGGCGTACGCGCTCGCGCTGACGTTGGTCATCGAGCTGATCCCGCTGAGCCGCGGGTTGAGCTCGCCCAGGTACAGCTCGTCGGTGTTCGCGTCGACGAGGTAGTCGACCTCGAGCTGGCCCCGGTATCCCTCCTGGGCCAAGCGGTCGCCGAGCCGCCGCGTGAGGTCGAGCGCGCGCTCGCGGTTGGCCGGGGACAGCGCCCCGGGGAAGATGTCGTTGCCGCACCAGCCGCCGCGGTACGGGGTGAGCTCGGGGTGGCCGGTCAGATCGGTCATGAGCGGGCCGATCACCGTGCCGTGGCGGGTTATGCACGCCTCGACCGCCACCGCCCTCGGCTCGATCCGCCGCATGACCTTGAGCTCCTGGTCGACAATCTCGGCGGCGTCGGCGTTCCAGTCGCGCTCGCCCCGGACGAAGAACGTCGTCTTGCCCGAGTCGCCGTAGGGCGTCTGCACGACCAGGTCCTCGCCGAGCCCGGCACTCGCGGCGAGCTCGAGCAGCTCGGGGTAGCTCGTCGCCCGCCCGAGCACGTTCGGGACGCTCGGGACGCCCGCCTCCTCGCCGAGCTGGGTGGTGATGATCTTCGAGTCGAGCCGGTGACGGAGCTCGGCGGAGGGGAGCGCGACGTCGAGCCCGACGTCGGCGGCGCGGCGCTCGGTCTCCGCGTCGAAGAACACGAACACGGCCTTGCCGCGCGCACCGTGCGGGCGCATGTACCCGGGGAGCGCCTCGTTGGCGAGGAGGTAGTTGCATACGTCCTCGATCGACCCGAACTGGGCGTGCGGGGTCTTCGGCGGGACGAACACGCACGGGTGCCCGCCGTCGAACGAGTCGAAGTAGTTCACGAAGTAGAACCGCCGCACCCACCGGTCGATCCCGAGCAGGTTGAACGCGATCGGGGAGATGAAATAGACCGGCGTCTGGTTGGTGCGGAAGAAGCCGCGCAGCTCCGAGATGCCACGCAACGTCGTCGCGTTTTCGGCCATGGCTCTCGCTCCGTCTCGTGTAGCCGGCTCGATTCTACGGGCGATCTGCACCCGCTACCTGCTGCCAGGTCAGTCCGCTCCGCACACTCGCGGGTTCCTCGGCGACGATGTCCGACCCGGGGCGCGCGTCAGCGTCGCGGGCCTTGACGAGGATCCAGCTCTTGGGTCCGGTCCGGGTCAGGCCGAACCGGCCGTGGAGCTTGCGCCCGTCGAGCACGAACGACAGGTGATCCGGGTCGCCGGCGTCGATCTCGGCAGTCCCCTCGTCCCAGATGATCACCGCGCCCGTGCCGTGAGCGCTGCCCTCGTGCACGCCCTCGAACTCGCCGGCCTCCAGGGAATGGTCCTCGACCGGCACCGCCAACCGCCGCGCCGCCGGGTCCAGCGACGGCCCCTTCGGCACCGCCCACGAGCGCAGCACGTCGCCGACCTGCAGGCGCAGATCGAAGTGCAACGTGGTGGCGTCGTGAAGCTGAACGACGAAACGCGACACAGGGAGCACGGTAACGTCAGCGCCGTGGCTGGTCGGCGCAAGCAGCTGGCTCTGGTCGCGGCGATCATGGGATCGTTCGTGGCCGGGCTCGACGCGACCGCCGTGAACGTCGCGCTGCCGGCGATTCGCACGGACCTCGGCGGAGGGCTCGCCGGCCAGCAATGGGTGTCGAACGCCTACCTGCTCGCGCTCGGGTCGCTGATCCTGGTCGGCGGCTCGCTCGGCGACATATACGGCGAGCGGCGGGTGTTCTCGATCGGCGTCGGCGGGTTCGGAGTCGTATCGCTTTTGTGCGCGGTCGCGCCGAGCATCGGCTTCCTGATCGGCGCGCGCGCGGTCCAGGGCGCGTTCGGGGCTCTGCTGATGCCGAGCTCGCTCGCGGTGATCGTGTCCGCGTTTCCGGCCTCCGAGCGCGGCGGCGCGATCGGGTCGTGGACCGCGTGGTCGGGTATCGCGACCGTGATCGGCCCGCTGGCCGGCGGGTACCTGGTCGACGCGGTCTCGTGGCGGCTGATCTTCGCGATCAACATCCCGTTCGTGCTGGCCACGCTGATGCTCGTGTCGATCGCGGTGCCGCCACGCGCGCCGGGAACGACGCACACCCGCGTCGACTGGCTCGGCGCAGCGCTCACGTTCTTCGGCCTCGCCGGCCCGGTGCTGGCGCTGATCCGCCAGCCCGAGGTCGGCTGGAGCAGCCCGCAGGTGTGGGGGCCGGGAATCGGCGGTCTGGTCCTGCTCGCGCTGTTCGTCGAGCACGAGCGGCGCACCCCGGCGCCGATGCTCCCGCTCGGTCTGTTCAAACGCCGCAACTTCGCCGTCGGGAACATCGAGACGTTCGCCATGTACGGCGGGCTCTCAGTCACATTCTTCCTGCTCGTGATCTTCCTTCAGGAGGTCGCGGGGTACAACGCGCTCGACGCGGGGTTCGCGCTCTTGCCCACGACGATCGTCACGTTCCTGCTCGCCAAGCGGATGGGACGTCTGGCGGACCGCTACGGCCCGAGACTGTTCATGGGATTCGGCCCGCTGACGGCGGCGGTCGGGCTGGCGCTGATGGCGACGCTCGGCGCTCACGTCAACTACTTCACGGATCTGTTGCCGGCGCTGCTCGTGTTCTCGGTTGGCCTGTCGATCACGGTGGCGCCGCTGACCGCGACGGTCCTGTCCGACGCCGATGAGTCGGACGCCGGCATCGCGTCGGGCGTGAACAACGCGGTTGCCCGGGTCGCCGGTCTGATCGCGATCGCGGCGATCGGGGGGATCATCAGCACGGACTTCAAATCGAAGCTCGATCAGCACCTGGTCGGCGTCAAGCTGTCGGCGGCGGCTCGCGCAGCGGTCGCCCAGGCGCGCACGGAGACGCTGGCCCGCGTCGATCCCGCGCACGTCGGCGCGCAGGTCGCCCACGCCGTGCAGTCGGCGTCGGTGGAGGCGTTCCACCTCGGGATCGGGATCTCGGCCGCGCTGGTCGCGCTCGGCGGGCTGCTCGGGCTGGTCGGGATTCAGAATCCGCGGCGCCAGGTGCGCTGCGAGGACTGCGCCGGCGGGCAGATCGCCGGCCAACCGCTCGACGCCGCGCGCGCCCGGGCGGCCGCGAGTGCCTCGCGGTTCCGGGGGCGCGCGGCGCGTGAGGTTTCAAAGGCGGCTTCAGGGTCGACGGGCTCGGGCGGTTCCTGAGCGTCCGACGCCGGCGGGTGGCTCGCCGTCAGGCGACGGCCGATGTGTCCGTCTGGAGCGGTTCGCCCGGCTTGACCGGGTTTCCCTGGATCGGAGGTGGCTCGGTCGCCGGCAGTTTTGGCCGGCGCACCGGCCGCATCCCCATCGCCGCCAGCTCGACGGCGGCCACGGCGTGGGCATCGAGCGTCGCGCAGTCCTCGAGCACGACCAGCATCGAGCCGTCGTTCACCAGCCGCGAGACGACGCGGAGCAGCCGGAGCCCGTCGGTCAGGTAGCGGTCAGGCGCCAGATCCCGGTAACGAAGCCGGACGCGGCGGCGACGCAGGAAGAACGGCATGAGAAAGCGAGTGTCGTGCCTGCGTCCCGGCGTTGCAAGCGTGCGGGCCACCCAATCGTGTAGAAGCGGGCGCTACCCCTGCTTCTCGGCCTGGACGGCCCGGGCCTGAGCGCCGTCCATCCAGATCTCCCACCGCCGCGACGCGGCCTGTTTGGGGTCGTGGAAGTGGTAGGGCCGGCGCCCGGCGAACTCCACCCGGCGCAGATGGCAGACGCCGCCGAGCACCGACGCGATCCGGCGCCTCGGCCATCCGATCGCGTCCTCGATCTCGGGGAACGGGCGCGGCTGATCCGGCGCCGCGGCGAGCCCGTCGAGCAACTCGCGCATCAGGTCGCTGCAGCGGTCGTAGAAGCGCGCGATCTCATCCGGTGAGGTCATCGCGTTCTCGGGGACGCACTCACCGAGTGTCGACGTTCTCGCGGTCGCGGCCATCGCCTGCGCCCAGCGTAGCCGCTCGCCCCATCGGCCGGACGGTAGGGTCGGGCCGTGTCCGTGTCACCGACGTTCGACGAGGAGCTGCTCGGCTGGCTCGGCGACGAGTCCGCCGCCGACCGTGCCGCCGACGCGGAACGGATTCGCGCGGTCGCCGCGGAGTTCGCCATGGGGTTCGATCGGCTGTCCGGCATCGGCCCGGCCGTCAGCGTGTTCGGCTCGGCGCGCACGCCGCGCGAGCATGCCCACTACGCGCTGATGCGGCGGGTCGGCGCGGCGCTCGGGCGGGCCGGGTTCGCGGTCATCACCGGCGGCGGGGCCGGGGTGATGGAGGCGGTGAACCGCGGGGCTCGGGACGCCGGGGCGCTGTCGGTCGGGTGCAACATCGAGCTACCGCACGAGCAGCTCCAGAACGAGTACCTCGACATCGCGCTGCGCTTCCGGCACTTCTTCGCGCGCAAGGTGATGTTCGTGCGCTACGCGAGCGCGTTCGTCGTCGGCCCCGGCGGATTCGGCACGCTCGACGAGCTGTTCGAGTGCCTGACGCTGATCCAGACCGGCACGATCCGTCACTTCCCGGCGATCCTCGTCGGCGACGGCGAATGGGACGGGCTGGTCGAGTGGCTCCGGGCGCGCGCGCTCGCCGACCACCGGATCGAAGCGCCGGACCTGGCTGAGCTGCGGGTCGTCAGCGACCCGGATCAGGTCGCGCGGATCGTGCTGGCGGCGCGCGAGCGGCAGGCTGGGGAGACTCGGCTGTGAATCGCGTCACCCGCGTCCGGCCGTGTCGCGACGACGAGCGCGACGCGATGCTACGGATCGTCAACCTCGCCGCCGAGGCCTACCGCGGCGTGATCCCGGCCGACCGCTGGCGCGAGCCGTACATGCCGGCGGGCGAGCTCGACGAGGAGATCGCGGCCGGCGTCGTGTTCTGGGGCTACGAGGCCGACGGTGAGCTGCTGGGGGTGATGGGGATTCAGACGGTGCGGGATGTCGACCTGATCCGGCACGCATACGTGCTTCCGGGCAGCCAGGGTCTCGGGGTCGGGAGCTCGTTGATTGAGCATCTCGTGGCCGTGAGTGCGCAGCGGATGCTGGTCGGGACGTGGGCCGCGGCTGAGTGGGCGATCCGGTTCTATCGCCGGCACGGGTTCGAGCAGGTCACGGCTGCGCAGAAGACCGCGTTGCTCCGGGACTACTGGTCGATCCCGGAGCGGCAGGTCGAGACGTCGGTGGTGCTGGCGAGGCCGCCCCTCTCCGACGGCTCGATCGGCTGAAGGTCCGGGGGGTCCGTGCCGATCACATGGACGAAGTCTCCCTCGATCGAAAGCCCGACCCCTCGTGAACATCCAGGCAGTGAGCGCGTACACGTCGCAGCTCGGCGCGGCCGGCGGCGCGACTCAGGGCGCGTCGATCACCGAA
>Ga0335072_10001239_pt1 | contig 42295 bp, 33 predicted proteins | sample Lox_Sample_21_FD_206725 | JGI IMG/M metagenome (GOLD analysis project Ga0335072, IMG submission 206725) | Soil microbial communities from Loxahatchee National Wildlife Refuge, Florida, United States - Lox_Sample_2.1 | ecosystem: Environmental > Terrestrial > Soil > Wetlands | place: USA... | reverse complement strand
GCTATATACAGTTCAATCCTGCTCAAAAGTACAGAAACTGAAAGCTGAGGAGCCTATTACTCGGTCTCTCGCCAGCACATATACTCTCAGCCTAGTGGCCTTGGCATGACCTTGGCATGGCATGACAGACTGCCTCAAAAATTCATTAACTTGCCATATCCTTTGCGGCTACATAAATCCGCTCAACCCAACTCCAGAATAAAACCACTGTGCCCTATATCCCTCCCATTCACACTTCGGGCATATTGCATCAAAGCACAAGCTTAGGGCGAGATGTCCCTGTAGCGATCATAGACCGGCAGTCCATTTTGAAACTAGGCACTCCCAGAAACCTTGCGATCAAGGAACGAAAGCAGGCCACGCAGAGCATTTTTGATGGTTCGCCTACATGCGTTGCTTTCAAGATGCTGGAGCAGGCCACTGAGATACCTGAATTTGTTTTCGCATCCGGGACAGCTGTAGCGGTTTTCGGCTTGCGAGTCGATATAGTGGTTAAACTGACGGTATTGCGCAGCCCAGCTGTCGATGTCATCTAAAGTGACCTCTGACGGACATGCTCCAGACTCAAGGTGTATCAGCATACCAGAAAGTCTTGAAAATTTCTGATAGCAGCCATAGCACTCTTTGTCTCGTGGGAGATGGACTTGCTGATGCTGGGAGGACGTCAGTAGCGGAACGTAATTGAACATCCATACCGAGTTCATACCTGGTCGACATTGTTTTGATTCTCAAAGCATGTCTCGCACGTCGGGCACATGAAGTGCTCCTCAACTTGATGAGCGCGCCACAGAGCCCGACTCTTACGACCACGACGATTGTCGACATAGTCTTTGCAGCGTCTACAATAGGAATGCTCCTCTTCCAGATGATCATCGAGGTCTGTGAGACTACCGAAGTCGACCTGGCAGTTTGGACACACGGCGTGATGGCTTGAATTCCGATAATGGTCTCTCCTCGCCGTTTGGGACACAAAAAGCCATTCACACCGTTCACACCATTCGCCAAAATGCACTTCAGCATTGCGACAATGAGCATGAATGGCTTGTTCTGACCCAAAGTATCTCTGGCATGGACTGCAGCGCCATTTGTGGTCGGGTGCACTGTAAAAGATTGAGTTTGGTGCGACCATATCAAGTTTTGTCGTGAGCGAGAAAGGCCTGCAGTGGAACCTGTTGACTCCTTCAAGACGATCCTTCTCCGTTGGCAGTTGCCGAGTTCAAATATATGTGGACTCTAGCAAGAGGCGAAGGAGGGCATGAACAGACGAGGCTCTTAAATTGAGTACCAGAGGAGCATGCAGCACAGCAAAACTTTTGGAACTAGATGTGCAAGTCAAAATCAGTCACGAAGTAGCAGCGAAGCTCTGTTAGTAGAGCTTTGCAGGTATCCGCTCTGCTCAAAGGAAGAAGACTTTACCTGTAACGTTGTACAAAGAGACCTTTCCCCTCCTAAGGTTCTAGACCTCTGGTCAATTGCCCGCAACCTACCCGCTGCGGCGGCTTTCCTCTTTCAGGAACGTATGCAATAGCACATGATTGGGAATGTGAAACGAGGCGGGGCTTGAGTTCTCCGGCGAAAATCAGTCAGCTCAGAATAAAACAATTCTAGGTGGCAATGTGACGTGTGCATCACCAAGGCACTCGACGACTCCGTAGCTGATCGACATATCAGGAACCACAAAGGCGGTCAGGATATTCACCAAGACTTAACTATTGTCCTTTACTGACTTTGGCTCTAAGCATACTAGTGAAGTAGAGAAGGAGCTTCCGTTCATAACAGTACTCGTTGGAAGGTTAATCAAGCCAATCGACGTAACCTCGGCGGCCACGAAGGAAGGTATCCAAGGATCCTACCCGAGGACAGAGGATTGAAGCCCGGCAGCCTACGTTATATCTCTGTATGACAAGTCGCACAATAGCAAGACTTAACCCTAATGCATGATGAGCACGTTTTGTAAATCCTTATTGTAGCAGTCTCTGAATGCAACCCCAAACAATATATCTGGACTACTTACTATCATCAATTCCAGCTATGTCTGTCTCTCACCCCACCCCACCCATCGCCGAATCACCTCGTCTACACTCCTGAGCCCACTCCTTGTAGCCTCAATCTCAAACCATTCACGATGCTCTTTCCCACAGTTCTCACACGCTCCCCGATCCAAGACCCGCTTCTCCGCAAGCTCAATATGGATTAGTCTCTCGACCCGATGGACGTGCGGAACCTTTGTCGGAGAAATCGCAGCGTCCATCGGCGCCTGTTTCTGAGTATCCTGGTACGGATAGTACCTGATGAGCGTGATGTTGTACGAACACTGCTTCGCCCATTGGCTCAACCGCCGATGCACATTGGCAGCCCGACCTATCTTAAGCAGAATTAATTCGGGCTGCGTTAGGTTTCGACGCACTGACGCGTATCGTTGTAGGGCTTCGCTGCCACGGCGACTGGTAGGGGACAGGCCTGACATAGGCTCTAGTAGTGACGATGCTACGTCATCATCAGGCCTTGAGGGCTCAGACTCGGGCGTAAGCCAGAACATGTAGATGTAGCCTTCCTGGTCTGCCGCAGAGATAGGCTTGGACATCTCCGCCAACAACAAAGAAGTAGTTTGAGGGGACAGGGTGGGTGGAATTATTGACAGTAAAGATAGTGTTTGCGACTGGGAAGATTTTGGTGCGGCGTTGAGTCTTGGCCTGTCCGGAGTAAATGGGTGTCTTCCAGGAATGACTCCGTAAGTCGAGGGATTTGATGTCTTTTGCATAATTGTGGGCACCCGACGAGTCACCTCCTCCGTTTGGGCTGCAGTCGACGTTGCTGCATTTCGGTTTTGGGTCCGTCTCGACGGTGGCAGTTTATCATCATCAGCCTGTATGCAGCAGAAGATCGAGGCTTTGGTATTCGATCGGCCATAAGTTGGTTGAGGTGGTGACGACCTCAGCGGGCTCAAGTCTTCCGGTAGTGTCATAAGTGGACCTTCTAGGTGTTGCCATTCTCCAGGCAATGTATCCCGCTTAGTAAGATGTGCTTGATGTTTTCGTCTTCGTTTATGTTTGGATTTTGCATTCTCCACATGCTCGTCAAGGGCCAAAACGCCGACACGGTCAACCAACGTGTCGATACTAGTTCTCTCCCTCAGCGGAACAATCTCTGCATCTTGCCGAGCCGGCGAAACCAGTTGATGGGCCTGATCTTTGTGCTGCCAACAATAAAAAGCTGCGACATTGTGCAGGTCGTTGTTATGGTTTTTTAACACTGCCAGAACGCCTTGGATATCGCTTTGATTTCCACCAGGGGATGGTGTAGGAGATGATCGTGGGGTCTGAGCAAGTGCTCTGCGGCAAGGACGTCCACTTGAGGTGATTCCTTTACATGTTGTAGCCGGGTTCTTGGAATCTGACCGCGGTATTAGAGATTCGGGTGTGTTGGGGAAGTATGGCATTATGAGAGACCGTGCTGTAATCAGTAAAGAGCAGAATAATCGCGGTATGAAACACCCAAAAATAAGAAGGGCTCGCTTCGATTGACTGAGTCGCGGTTACTTAGCTGGCAAGGGAACTCTTAGGGCATGGACCAGAGTCGAGGTGTGCATCTGTGACCACTGCGGCGCTTTTGAGAGGCAAATGCCGGTCCCCCATCTGGCTGCTGCATGTAGCAGTCATCATTGGGTATTCGTAGTGATCAGGGCATGCTGCCTGCGCTGGATGAATACTTGGTGGTTGGGTAGCCAAAACGAGGCTGGGTCATGGCTGTGTTGGCCGCGCTAAGTTCAAGCCAATCACAGGATTGTGCCTGAGGGTTGCACATTCATAGTTACCTCTACGGCGAACCATATGAAGAGGAACTATCTACCATTATGGAAATTCTCATATGCCTGCTTCCAAAAGCTATAGTAAAGCATTGTGGACATGAACTAGGGTATCGTAATCGCGTCTCATATTCCGCAATACCTATCTTTCCCTTCCACTGGCTATTGGAGCCCACCCATCGCAAAGTCATTCTTTGGAAGCCACTCCGAGTCCGCTCAGAAAGTCCAAGGCGTCTTGTTGTGCTGACTCCAGTTCAGCGATACGACGCTTTAGTGCCCGACTTTCGAGTTGGACAATATCAACGACTGCCCAGGCCTCAGACGGACTGACTCGACATCTCTTGCACTCTGAGGATTCGGTTTGAGATCGTAGGCTTCCGGTATGAAGGCTCTGTGCGTTGTTCATTGCGATCATTGAAACGTGCTTGAGGACCGGACTCGCTCCTGCCGAGGTTGCTGGCGAGTATGGTCCAGGCGACGCCTCGGAGAACACACTGTCAGCAGAGCTTGACCCACTCTCTGATGGGTTTAGGGATGGCGCCTCAGAAACCCTATTCTTCCGCCGAGGAGGCAGTGCTGAGCCGCCCACGCTGCCATAGTTGGTTAACGTGTCTCCAGGGACAAGTCTAATGCTTTGTTTCCTAGCTTCATCCTCATCTCGTCTTCTCTGTCTTTCTGCTTCAAGCTCTTGCTGCAATAATAGAATGGCTTTTTCCTGCTCAACAGCTCGTTCAGCCATTTCAGTCAGCTGCAATTTCAGATGCTCATTCCGGGTCTGAGCGGCTTCAAGTTCGTCAGCTTGAACGAGCTTTTCCGACGTGACGGCCCTCAAAGCCCTCAGATTTTCCTGGTAAGCCTTTTGGAAGCGAGCAAGAGTGCCCTCAGCATTTACTTGTAGGTTCTTCAAAGCCGCAGGCGAGAAGTCAGTAGGTCTTCCTCCAGGATAGAGTGCTGCTTCAATGTGGAGATTTGCTAGCTCGTCGCAAAGGCCTGGCCCATGCTTCTCCGGCAGCTGTGGAGCTTTCCTGAAAAAGCCGAATTTGCTAGCCGAGGGGGCAGTAGTCGAAGGAGAATTGAGGAGACTCAGTCGTTTCTGTGTGGGTGATGATGATTGCTGTGTCAAGCTCTCCGTAGAGTTCGAGGTAATAGAAGCCCTCCACATATTGGCCGACTCAAGGGTCGGGTCTGACCGTTCTTTGCTTGGTGAAGGGATCAAGGTGATGTTAACAGGATCTGATGTACCGTTGAACCAGCTTGACAGTCTTGTGCTCTTGCCTGTGGGTGTGAATGTTCCAGACGACTCTCGGGAGTTCTTCGCATCAATCTCGAATTCGGCGGCTTCTTTGGGTGAGACTCGCTCGGGAGAAAGAGACCGGTCTCGGTTATGTTTCAGAAATGGAAAGAAGCTGGATGATTTGGGTAACAGCTTAGGGGCGTCGGCGGTGAATAAGGGAGGAAGGTCAACTGCGGTACGTGACCGCTGATGGAGTCTTGGTCCTGCGGAGGAAGCAGCTGGAGGAAGCGTTATGCATTGTATTTCATGTTCGAAATGAATTGAATGGGTGGAATTCTTAGGATTCAGGGCCGGGGAGGGCATCGTCGGTCGGTGTTGTAGCATATGTAAGGGAATGTTCTTGTGCCCAATGCTTCCTGCAGCTTGAGGAATGTAGCGACGATTTGGCGCAGCTTCAATCGCCGTCACAGTGAAAGGCTGGCATATGTCGCTAAAGGGGATCGGGATGCTTCCTATGGCCTCAAGCCGTGCTCGGGGAGATTGTGTCTATCCGGGTTGGACTCGTGGTCCAGCAGTCGTTGACTCAAAGCGTGGGATATCGCGGATTCGCAGGGACCTTGTCCTCGTGCCTGCAGAGTAGGGGCCCTATCAATAGCGTATTGCGGGGCAGAACGGGAACTCCCGTGGGCTGGGTTGAGGTGCAAAGACAGCACCAAAGCGCTGCACAGAGGACTTTGAACAGGTACGATTCAAGAAAATATACGAACAAGCTCTTGCAGATGGGACAGAAATTCGACAGTTGCACTGGCACAGTGAATCGGCTTTGTATGTTCTTCGGTGCGGAGGGGAAAGCCGCGTGGTTGGCGATCTAGATTATTTGGTGGCAGGTGGCAGGGATGGGTGCCCAAGCCAAGGCACCGAAGTTTCAACCCCCATGACGATGACAGCATGTGGATCTTTCCTCGAAGCTGAATCAAAGCCACGCACTCAAGCTCTGGCTTCATGGCTCCAATGACCCGGCTTGACAACCTCGCCAATGCGCTTGTCTCCTCGGAGCAGCTCTCACGCTTGCAGGATGGTCAATCTTCGTATTGGACTGAGGATGCTCAGTCTATACGATTAGTGCAAGGGGAATTGACTCAAGCAGCTGGAGTACTGCTTCGGCTACCACAAGAAGTAGTCGCGAACGCCCTGGTCATCTTACAGCGATTCTGGATAAACTTCGACGACTACGAAGAGGATAAAGTAGGTTGCCCCAGCTTGAGGACATGAACTTGAGTGCTAACCTCAACAAGACAAAATCAATTGCTGCCGCTGCACTGTACCTGACCGCGAAGCTTTCCTTCACCCCTGTCTCGCCCCGATCAGTCTGCAACGTGTTTTCCTTCCTCACATCCGCGGCCTCCCCTTTGTGGTTTATCAATCCTCATAAAGCATCTCTTGCCACAGATCCACAGAGCTACTATGTGACAGAAGGATCGTACGAGAAAGAGCGGCAGAAACTGTTTGCTTTTGAAAATACCATACTAAGCGCTATTGGCTTTGATACGCATGTGACACTTCCACACACAATGGCTCTGACATATCTACAAGCCCTGGGTGCGCTAAAGTCCACTCTAGCGAATCAAGTCCTGGAGCATCTGAATGGCGCTTTGCTCTCTCCACAGATCCTTTATTTGACTCATCAGCCCAACGCGCTGGCTGTCGCAGCGATATATCTAGCAGCTCGTGAGACGGGTACAAAGCTTCCAGACGGAAACTGGTGGGAGGTGTTCGATGTCGAAAGAGAAGATCTGGGCTTTTTGGTACTGGCGTATTGCAGCCTACAGGGGTTTGCTGAGGCTGAGAAAGCAAAGTGGTCGAGTAGGAAGGTACCACTTGGCATCGATCGCTCTCCATAGCGCGGAAGTTCAACATCATAACATTCGGAGTTCTTTGTTCAAAAGATGTTTGTTGTCATGTCGGAAAAGGCACGAGTACGGCAAGATGCATACCCAAGGGAAGGCGCTCTACTTTTATGAGTTATTGGAGCCTTCGAGGAAAAGTATGCATCGAGGCGGACGCTTTTTACGGGAAGCTCCTAGCGGACTGTACCGCCTCGACGCCCCTTCCATCCTTACACAGTCACCGCATGCAGTGCGTCTTCGGCAGCTTTCTTCCCCTTCTCCTCTTCGGCCCTTCTCTTCGCCTGTCCTACCACTGTCCTTCCATTCCCGGTGGCTCCCAGACCAGCAAATTGATACCTCTTTCGCCAGGGTTAAAAGATTCTTCAAAATCTATTTTCTCGAAGACCCGAAACCCAGCTTGCTCATACGACTTGATACCTGCTGGACTTGGCTTAGCAATAACAGGGACCTTTTCAGCAGCAGCCTGAGAGAGTCCCCATCCGAGCAATATCTTCACAAGTCCTCGACGCTGATACTCGCGCCTCACATAAAATCCACTCAATTCCCAAGCTTCGGCAAACACTCCCAGGTCGAACGGCTTCCTTAGAATGCTCATTAAGTCGGAGAAGTTCTTCCTGTTATTGACTGGATCAACACAGCTGTAGGACTTGTCTCTGATGAACCAAAGTGCCCTTTCGAGCCTATTGTCCCACGTTTCGCCTAGCTTCTGCCAATTTCTCGCCACAAGACTCGTTCCCACTCTGTGCCATTCCACCCAACTTACAACTTCTCCGTCAGGTCCTGGTTCCTCATTGGGAAGTTTGTCGCCTTCGTCTGTTCCCAGCACCCATAACACTGCTCCCGGTATCAGAGTCTGGCCTACTAGAAAGCGAATGCCTCACTTTGGTAGGACGTCCAGTATTTGAATATGTCCTTCGTCATGTGGCGTGAGAGAGCGTCGTCGGTATTGCAGTCAGCCATGATGTCCGCCATAAGTGAAATATCTTGGGACTGACATAGCTGAAGATGCATGGTGGAATTGATTATATGGAAGTCATCGTCGTGCCGTGAAACCGAAAATGTAGCTTTGGTTTAATCTGTGAGAAAGGTTTGTCAAAGCTACTCTGTAAATTTCTCGCACCTTGGAATGGCAGAGTCCTCTTTCTATGTCCTGAGCTTGTGTTGACTCATTTCGAGATGAAAGCAAGCATTAGTGTGGCCGTTAGGGAGTCCGGGCATGGTATCGGAGTGCTGAAGCCGCCAAGTGGGTATGGCAAGGCATCTTTTTTTTCAGGGATGGCATTCCTTCATCTTTAACGATCGAATCTGCCAAAGCTTTGCTGCCAGGGCCAGAAATTCTGTCTGTACACAATCACTGGGAAGAGGATTGGAGCCAAGCTCATCAGTGAGATATGGTTTTCATAGGGCTGGCTAGAAACTCATTCAAAGGGCTGATATTCATCTTTGCCCAGTGGACCTACGATCCCCGTCGGGTGGCTTATGGATAGGCAGGAGAGATTTTGAATTACCCAATATTGGTACCAAGATCTTGTGTAGGACATTTTTAAGATTGTTACCCGAGGACGTATGCGGGATACGGTTTGAAAGGTCTGAAGATTTCAGGAACAGGGGCTTCAACGATGTTTGACTACCTGATGCATCAGGAAGAAGTCGGCTATTTGACGGCTGGTATAGCAAACCACTGTCGACGCCGCCAACCTGCGCTATAGCGCCTTCTTGGAGGAAAATGTTTCGTTTTGGAAGTGGAAAACGGCAGGGGTGGGGCTCTTTGCGTGAGGAAGACGTCCCGAACGGTGAGATGATTTAAACTAGGGGAAAGCAGATTGGTCAGAAGTTCTTCGAGTGCGCAAGAGTGTTTGGTAGTACCTGCTGTCAATGGTGTTGACCCAAGCCAATCAATAAGGCGCTAGCTCCCTCGCATTTTCGCATTTTCGCATTGTCTGCCTTGACTGCCAATGAAACTTTGCAATCTCCTTGGAGTTCTAACTGACTGGCACTAATTCCTGGCTCAGCCTATCATCCATCTCTCAATTGGGGGTCCCCCTAGCAGTGGATATGTCTTCGAGTGCGCTGGAAACACGTGGTACCAGATAGATATATGGCTATGTGCGTCTGTCTGTCTATCTAACCTTCCTCCTTTCCAGTTCTAGTTGATTCGCACAAAACGACATCCCAGCTCGGTGTGGTCCGCATTGTCAATGGCGTCCGAGCCTTGCGGTAGGTGTGGGTTGGTTAAGGGCATTGTGGGAGCGGTATCTGGCGCAGTCGCGACGCAGGTGTGAGGGGAGGTCTTGATATCCAGAAATTCAAACGTTCAAGTTTTGTCGGTCCTGTTCAGAGTTCGAAGAGCAGAAGAGCGAAGCTATGTCGATCCCACCCAGAATCGGATGTTGAGACCTTGTCTAAAGCAATTCGGGCCATTGATGCCGTTGTCCGAGCGTAGCCCAGACTGTGAGCGGGCGAGGATGGCGTCGCACTTGTGAGCACAGAAAATGCGGCATGGGTCAGTCCCCTGCAATATTTTCCCCAATGTGATTGTAGAATTCTAGATTTTGTAGTCGGTACTACACTAAAAGCGTTGGCTGTACTAGCTTGCTGCTGCGCATTTTCTGGCTTTGCAACAAGGTCAGCTTTTGTTGCTCTTTAGACTTCTGCGAAAGTCAAAAATCTTCATTGGTTAAGTCGCAAATAACACGAAAAGATGGCCTCTTGCACGTTAAAATGCCACCTAAACAGCTGTGGTGTAGTCATTGGTGCTAGCAGATGGCTACGTTTTGCGATTGAACGAATCTAACCTTGCGGGTGTAGCGTCGGTACGTCTGAGAACCTCTTACGACCAATGCTCGGCTATGGTCGTTTCGCCTTGTGGCTCCTTATCAGAGTACGTCGATGACACAGGGAGGACAGGTCAGAACGACCCGAGTCGATCACTACTTACTTGATTTGGAAGATCGTAAAATAGTGTGGTAGGAGATCGTAGCGAATCGACGTTGCAGCAGCGTGCAGCTGAAACACAAGCTAAAATTGGCGTCCGTTGCTTTTCCCGAGTGACGAATTGTGGACGAACCCCCTGATGCGAAAGGCTACCTTCCCAATCCAGCCAATAACAATAACGGCACCAGGTAATCCCAGAGCGTCACGCTTTGCTTGTATTGCCAACTATGGTCACTGAACGGAAAGAGAAGTTCCCGTTGGCAACCGATTGTGGCTACCGGGGGAGGATGTCAAATTTGGCAGCGTGACGCCCGAGGACATGAAAAGCTCCGATCCAAAAGCCCTTTGGCAAAAGTAAACGGGTACAGTCTTTGCAATGTGGCTGGACAGCGTTCATAGGTCATCCTGCAGTAGATTTGCACATCATACGATGGCTGCTTATTAGAGTACTCCAAGTCGGCCTGAATATACTCTGGCCTTCTCAGCGGGGTACAGCCCTCTTCTCACCCTTGTCGCCTATTCCTTTCTTGATTCGATGTGCCCACTTGCCAAGATCACCGCACTAAGCCCTCGTAGTCATTTGGTCCGAAAAAGTACTTGATGGGGTTGTGGGAGGATCAAGAACATCAACTGCCGTTGAGCTATGACGGATAATACTGCCTCTGATGCCAACCGAGCCGAATCAAACCCAGTCGTACCGAGGTGAAATGACGAGTATCTCGAATTTGGGAGAATCAATGCGTGGGCTACTCTGGCTAATCTGCCTCGCGCTGGGATTTGCCGTGGCCTTCCTGTAAAAGTCCCGGGAAGACCTCCAAAGCGCAACCAATCGAAAGGCCCATCAACCATCACATCTTTCATCAACATCACGTGAAAAGGCCACCTGCATTGACAATTTCATTTCCCGATTTTGCACCGACCGGGTCTGCAAGTCATCATAGCGCAAAAAAGGAGGCCCTCCTATCTCCTATGCCGTTGCCGTAAAAGCTCCGAGATATCATCGAGATGATCAATCTGAGGACGGCAGAAAGGGCCAATTATTAGGTTCCCCCCCCTTGGGCGGTTCTTTCAGCGCCTGTTTCTGATTGAGATGGGGAGCGAAAACGAACGGGCGGGTGCGTGGGAAGCCGCCCCATATTTAGGGCCTTTTTAAGCAGGTTCCCCGTGGCCACTCATTTCCTACTCGGCATGGGCGTTGCGCCGGCCATTGACCGCTCTAAAATAGCTTCCATCTAAAGCCTATGGTCGTGATTCTAATTCACAAATCCTGGTAGCTAGATTGCGAGTGGTCGACGAGTTTGAAGATCCATCGACCTCTGAACACAATCCAGGGTGACTCGTACCTCGGTGTCAAAGAACGGGAACGCTTGTCCAGTGGCCAGAGCGAAGCCCCCTCAACCCCATCGAAGCTCAAAAGGCCTAGGCGACTGGTGCTGGGAAGAGTGGCAATTGTCCAGTTAAAAGCACTGCTAAAGCGTGTTTGGAAACCCGCTAATGCAGCGCCTAGCAGCCGTGTCTCAGAGTTCAAACAAACCTTGCGGCTGTTTCCATTTTTCTCTCCTCGATCCTCCGGCCACCCATCCGCTCTATCCTAAGTTCTCGACGCGGCTTTGATATTAGCTGCTCGCAAACACCTCAGAACAGTCCGATCCGGCCTATTTGGTTAATCGGAGGTCGTTGAGGTTTCGCTTCTCTTCTTTGCACGCACTTTCGCTTTCAATTCCAGCCCCATTGACCGACGAGAACGAACGCAGGCAGGCCTTGTTTACCCCTTCTCGACAATCGCGCCAGCATCAACGTCAGGACGTTGCGAGCAGAGCTCTCAATCCAATTCAACCTTCCCATATCGTTGTCACACTCGCTCCCAGCATTGGCAGTCGCTACTACGCGGCCGTTGAACTTGAAAGCAGTACCTAGCGGTCTTTCCACGGATGTTACACGACTAACGATATATCGCTACCGTCGTTATCTCCCCCCTTGAAACTTATTGCGAACAACTATACAGCGATCCAAGACCTTCGAATCAAGGCGGTTCGATACTGCATTACTTTTCACCTATCCGAGCCATGAGCATGTACCCTCAACAAGGTGCAGCCATGGCGCCGCCTCAGAAACCCGAAACCTTCATGCTCTCCAATGAAGCTCAACAGAGCTTGCCTCAAGATGCGCAAGTCGCCTTGCAGCAAGTTGACAATCGTGAGTGGCCCTCATCCTGTCTAGAAAGACATCAAGGACGTTCGAGAACGCTTACAAAATGGGAATACAGTAAAATATTTTCTGATATCTGCTCCCGTCGATTGGACTCCTGATTCTTTGATCCGAAGGTTTCTTCTACCGACTGGAGAATATGTATCGTGCGTCCTATGGTAAGTGGGAATCAAGAAACTTGAACAATGAAAGCTGGGGAGACTGATTCAAAGCAGGAACAACCTTTTCCATATTTCCGGCACCGACATTGTACGATGCCTGTCTTTCCGCTTCCAGGCTTTCGGACGCCCAGTCAAGAACTCGAAGAAATTTGAGGAGGGCATTTTCTCCGATCTGCGAAATCTCAAGTCAGGAACCGATGCGTCCCTGGAAGAGCCGAAGAGTCCGTTTCTGGACTTCTTGTACAAAAATAACTGCATTCGGACGCAGAAGAAGCAGAAAGTCTTCTACTGGTATAGTGTACCTCACGACCGCTTGTTTCTCGACGCGCTTGAGCGGGATCTCAAGCGCGAGAAGATGAATCAAGAGGCCACTACCATGGCAGTCAACGAACCCGCTCTGTCATTCGAATTCGACTCGTCTCAATCGCTGTTCGAGCAGCTCACGAAAGCACAACAAGCCAACTCATCTTCATTCTCAGGCCATGTTAGCACTTCATATTCACAGTCGACATCGCCTGTCATGCGCGCCGTGGACTCCATGCCACCCCCACAAATGGTACCCCAGCCCATGCCTATGACTAGGCCGCAAGAGCAGCCACAACATGCGGCGATGTACAATGGGATGAACGTTACCAACGGTATGCAACAGAGCGTACCTGCTGCATATATGCCAAAAGAGCAGGACTATTCAGACATGCAGTACGACCGCAATGGCGTTCCTCTTTCGAGAGTGCATCAGCGCCACACTTCGATGCCGGTTTATATGGAGTATTCTCCTGCGCCATCCTTTGTCTCCTCCCACTACGAGGATTACAGCAACCGAGGAATCTCTTACGAACCAGTCACTCCTCCCCAGCATGTATCAATGAGTACTGAACCTGCTTACATCGCCAACGAGGATACTGGTTTGTACACCGCGATCCCAGAGATGGCGTCGGTTGGTGCATATAATCCAATGGCGCAGCTGCCGCCATCGAACCTGGCAGGTCCCCAATTCTCAACTGCAACCAGGACTTTCCCGTCAACGAATGTGTATTCAGTAATCGAAGGCTCTCCAACCTACAAACAGCGAAGACGTCGTTCCTCGATCCCCTCCTCAATCATGAACGCCGTTGCAGCCAATGCAGCAGCACATGCGAATGGCCAGGTCAAGTCGCACACCGTTCACCGTCCAAGCAGCCTCCAACGATCGGTCTCCAGCTCCGTCGTACCCCTTACCGAAGCCGACGAATCTACGCACGATTCACCGCCAGGCTTGACGCACAGCTATCCATCTACCATTGTGCAACGACATGAAGCCTCAAGAAATGGCACGCCACTGCCCAGCCTGGAGGAGAGCCCACGACAAGCACCAATGTCTATTATTCATGCCTCTGAGAGCCTCAATCATCTTGTGAATGATGATATGTCGGTCCATACGAGCCCATCAATGCGATCGGAAAGACCTGGGCCGGTACGCCGTGCACGAAGCGCCACGATGATGGAACTTGGCGTTCCCTACAAATCACATTCTTGCCCTATTCCAAGCTGTGGTCGGCTGTTCAAACGCCTAGAGCACTTGAAGCGGTACGTTCTCTTTCCGGGCGGCTATTTTACCCCTTGTTTTTGTCTCATCTTTTCTTGGCATCCGATTCATTTAGTTGGAAGCGCTGACTTATCCGGGGGCCCTCTAGACATGTCCGCACTCATACTCAAGAGCGGCCATACATTTGCCCATACTGCAATAAAGCATTTTCTCGGTCAGACAATCTTGCTCAGTAAGTTCATTATCCTCGTACATGAACCTTATCCGATGCATGAACTAATGAATGCCTGTTTATCCAGACACCGAAGAACCCACGAGACGAGTCAAGACGGCCAGCCACAATCTAGCTTCAGCGACGAAGATCTAGAGGGAGAAGAGAATGGCCTTGCATCGCTGGATGATTCATCGCCCGACGAACAATTCTTTCCGTCAACAATGGTCAACATGGCGAGTGTGACTAGCATGACCACTTCCATGCCTGCTCCCTCAACCATGATCATGCAGACAGACATGCCATCGATGTCTCACTCGAACCAGATGCTGCAGCCTCAAATGCTGCAGCAACACATGTAAGGATCTTCATTTCCATCCGCATTAGAATATTTTGCATCATGAGCAGTGATACGCTCAGTTGGCGTTTTCCACGGCGGTATCGTGACTCGAGAGAGTGCGCTTTCACGATGACCATATATGTTGCATGTCAGACTTTTTGAGCCATGATCAGCTCGTCTGCCTTCGTCACGACCGCATCATGATTCCAATTTTGCGCACTGTTATTCTGGAAGTTGTTATCCATCTTTTCTGGCGATCATTAGATTCTTTGTACATACACCCGAAAAGAAGCATCGAGAGCAAATCTAGACACTTATTGCCCAACGCATTCGAGACACTTTGCAAAGTTGCTTCGAGTCAACCTCCTCCACATCTAGCAGCGATCTTGGAAGTCATGTCTACTCGGGATAACAAAGGCTTCATCCTCATAATGATTCAACTAACAAAGCCCACGGAACACCTCACCTAATGAGATAAAAAGTCGACCTCCCGTCAGCGCTCTCAATTGCCAAGGAAACTGTATTTTGCTGTGAAGTTCGGATCGTCGCCTCTACAGCCAGGAGGTCACTTTAGTCACCACGCATACTAAATATTTACCGCTATCGGAGTGCCGTTCGAATTTTCCTCATCCGTATATTGCCGGTGAGGGGGACAGCCGACTCCCAAAACCAACAAAACCCAAGTATCAAAGCCGAGCGTACGGCAGGCCCCTCAAATTCATGTGAAGGCTCTAAGACGTGATTGATGTATCTATCCAACCATCACTGACCCAGATTGTGCTGATCAGGTTGGCCTTCTTCAGTCGACTTGAAGAACTACGCGTTCAGCTTGTGTTTCACACAAGAGTAGTCCTCAGTTGTGGAAGCGGGGTTGTACAGCGACGGCATTCCTCGGGCTTGCTGGCATTCTCGTCAGGAGAGAAACTGCTGATTAGACGGTAGCAATATGGCAAGCTGGTCCTGGCATTTTGATAAAGCGGCAGAAGTTCAGTATCCTACCAGTCAAACACAAGGGTGGTTCTCTGGCTGCCCTTAGCGGACGCGACTTTACTTCGTCATCTGATCTCCGACGAACTGCTATTGCGCATACTCCCTGGCTGAGACTGCTCGTAGCCGGCTCGCCGTTATGATGAACTTCGAGTGGATTACTGACGGTTCCACCACCAAGGAGAACCAGACTCGTATCCGCAAGCATGTCATGCGCAATTATACACAGAAGAAGAAAGGGCAGCTTTCCACGTCTGTCAGAGCCTCTGTCCACCTTCCAATTAGCCCACCCGCACCGGAGTCAATTAAGGAGAATGGGATACCTGCTAGGAAGCTGCAACTGAGGCACCGTAAGAATCGAAAGACACTAGAACCACAGATCGATACCGAATCTCCGGCCGACTCTATCGAACTTGCTGAAAGTGCTGCAGACTCACAGCTATGCTCCGACGCTACATCCGATCAACTTCCGATGCCACCTGCAATCACTAGTGTTACAAAATACATGCAGGATCCCTTCGCGAGCACTCCAGTCAAAGTACTGCCAGCCAATTACGCCATTTTTCAAGATTACATTAACATGCCGCGCTTTAACAAGACGGTCCGGGAACACTACGATCTCATCCACGAAGGCAAATTTCGAAGTGCTCTGGAAGATCCGCTCATGTTCTTAACCATAGCATTGGAGGTAACCTGGCAGCGATGTGCTCGGCAAAATATCGTCAGTACACCGGGGCTAAAGTACATTGAATTACAGTCAGAGAGGTTTCTGGACTCTCGACTAAGTTCCGCCTTCGCCGAAATAGCAGAACCGCATCCAGAACGGTTGCGATCTCGTGACATCACAGAAGCCAGTGCGATCCACCCATTGATGCAACTCATTTTTCTTCACAAGAGATATGGCGATCGGCTTGTGTCCGACAAGTATCAAGCGGCCTTCGATATGCTCTTGGCTCGAATGCGAGAACGACTTCCTAACAATGTCCGAATCGAAGAATGCACGCTATTTGGGTCAATAGTCAGTTGTGAGCCACAAATTATGCCCAAGACTCTTGGCCCAGAAGAAACCCGCGATGCGAGGGAAGAGTTGCACGAGCTGCTTTCGTGTATGGGGCCTGTTGAGCAGAGGATGGAAAACACAGGCATTAGTCCTCGCGAGGTTTTCTGTGTCCCAAGGGTTGGATTCCTGAGATCCGGCACCCTCGTCCGGCAAATTCTGGCTGACAGCCCTATGAAGAGCCCATGGCAAACACTGAGCTACTCTACTTTGAACTGTCGATTCGCTGCTCTAATCATGTTGTTCGATGCCACTGATTGTGAGCTCGGGGACCAGTTCCTGGAGCGTCTGAATCAGAAGCTGTCAGATTTGAAAGTCGAAGCTGACAGTGGATCGATATTCACGCTCCTCATAGTTCTCATGGTGGACTCTGGGTTCCGCAACTCTCAGAGGAATTACCGCGCGGCGCGAATTCTACGAGCGGCATGCAAGTATTTGCCTGAGGACGTCATTCGGATGCTGTCGGAAAGGATCCTGACATCGTTGGTTGGAGCTCCTAGTTGTGCTATGAGATTCAAAATCATGCAGTCTCTGGAGCTTGAACCCCTTCCATCACCAGTACTTCAGCCCTTCCGGTTTGGAGCTTGTTCGCCCGGGGAGACTCCGTTTGCGCTTTTCAGCTCAGCAGATATGAGTAATCCGTCGTTTGGGTCTCCTGTAACACCAAATCTCCTAAACACCGCTACTGCATCTAGAAGCAAAAGGCTGAGAGATTACATTGCTTACTTTGCCTCCCACGTATGGTATCAGCATCCCAAGGTGGACTGCGCCAGCGACTTTTTGGCTAAGTGGGGTCCTTTGATATCCCGTGGCGAAGCCCTACTGTATGCGATTGCAGGAGCTGCAGCCGCCCACTTGGCTCTGACCGAAAACCCTACCGCAAGTTTTTCGAGTCAAGATGCTGTGGGCTTCAAGACTCGAGCGATGGAATTGATAAGAACGAAAGTCGAAGCCGAAGAAGCATGCTCCGTCTTGACTATTTCTGCAATTGCGTTCCTAGCCGGCTCCGAGGCTTTTGATTGTGGCAACGTCTTGGCGGCTGAGAGCCATCTCACAGGCATCCACCAGCTGATGAAGCTCCGAGGAGGGCTGCAGACTCTTGGCTGGCAGATAATGGAAATAATCTACATGGTTGACCTGCTGGTCGCTGGTATGACCATGTCAAGGCCACGCTTCCCATTTGTTGAGAATCCCGAAATCGCCCCTGCCATCAGATGTAAGGCGAGAAATGCATTTTGGAAACCCACCGCCGTACCACCTCACGTGGCCAGACTGTTTCCGGCAGAATGCGTGGAACTTTTTGAGCAAGTACGTGATCTCGCGCTCTTCAGACAGGTTGCGCCGACCGAACTCCGCACGCCAACAGAAAATGTCCTCAGTAGCCACCCTCAGAATATTGGATTTCTCTTCAGCTACCAGAAGCTTTATGTGGAACATGCCCTGCTGTTACACTTGACGCGCCACCAGCTCACACTGCCTAAAGACATTCACCGAGCAGCCGCGCTCGTACGAGAACGCTCTGCTAGCTCTTCATCTAGTCCTACAGATAGCCTGCTACTCGACCTTACACCGAGCTTGTACGACGATGCGATCGCGAAATGCGTGCAAATTGCTATGCTGTTGTTTGTTTACATGACTACGTCTCGGCTCGGATCTTCAACTTCATCCGCGCTGGTGAGGACACTCGCGGCGAATCTGCACAATGCTCTGATTCATGCTGCATCTGAACCTAGCCGGCCACAGATCGATGTCTCCAACTTGTATATTTGGACGTTTTTCATAGGGGCCCTTGCGACGGAGGAACAGCCCCTCTGGCCTTGGTTCGTGGACGGCATGACGCAGCGACTTGTGGACTTTCAGACCATATCACAGGTGCGAGAAATGTTGAGACAATTCCTGTATGTTGACGACCTGTTTGATTCCAGCTTGACCATGATGCGCGCGGAAGCGATATTGGACTATCCAGGTCGGTAGGTTTACGATCTCACCGTTAGCCTATGACGAAACCAGCTTGGGTCGACCTGAGTCATATATTTTCTCATCCAGCATACCCCCTTATTGCGAGTCGGAGTTAGGAGGCCAAAGATTCTTTCTGCCACTTACGAACGAGGCCCAAGGCGGGCCCAACTCCGCACCTACCATTCGGAGCTTACATCTTCTCGGCACTCGTTTAAGCAATGATCGGTCAAGACACCATCTTTTGCTCAAATCCCCAAGCATCCATTGGAATATTATCAATCACTCTCTTGGCATACCTCTTGTCCACCCAAGAAAATGCAGAAGTGGCCGAGAATGTGTCCCACGCTCTTTTACTCTGCGGTATAATCACCAAAGCATGAGAGGTCCAACAGAATTGAAGGTTGCAAAGTTGAACCTTGAACATGGCTGATCCAATCAAGAAGGTTGTCGTCGTCGGAGTGAGTTTGTCTCCGACCTCTTTCGTCAATGGAAAGATCGAATCCACCTGACAATTGTAAGACAGGTGGGAACCTAGGCAAACCAATCTTGCAGGCTCTGCTTGACTCTTCTGATTTCTCCGTCTCAGTCTTGATCAGGAAGTCCAGCGGCGCCTTTTTTCCGCCTGGAGTGCTGGTTCATAAGACGGACTTCTCCGAGTCGAGCTTTCTCTCCGCTTTCAAAGGACAGTATGCCATTGTCTCTGCCGTTGGGGCGGGTGGATTCCTGGATGAGAAGATCATGGACATGGCTATTAAGGCTGGTGTGAAGAGATTTCTGTCGTCCGAATTCTCATCAAACACGCTTAGCGACACTGTTCAAGAGTTGGTGCCTGTTCTTCCAGGGCAAGAAGGAGGTTCTAGACTACCTCAAGTCCAAAGAGATTGAGGGTATGAGCTGCACAGGCATTGCAAGTGGGCTGTTGTTTGATTGGGTACGCAAACGATATGTTCACCTGACCTCCTGATGGCCAAGCAGGGGCTAAAAGTCGGATTTCTGGGCTACGATCTTCAGTCCCCATAGCGCTAGGGTGTGGGATGCGGGCGATAAGCGGCTTAGCTTGATGAATGAAACCACTGTCGGCCAAGCTGTTGTGTCTACCCTACAGCGGCCTGCAGAGGCCGCAAATAAGTACCTCTACATCGAGTCTGCCAACACAACGCAAAACGAGATCTTGGCGGAGTTGCAGAAATGGGAATTGGGATCTCAAGCATACCACGACAGAGGCACAGGTAGAGTCTAGGAAGGAGCTGATGGCGAAAGATGACTTCAGAAGCATGTTCGTGCTCGTTCTGGTCACGACGTATGACGAGCTGGCCGGTCTGGATGCCAATTTTGCAAAGGATGAGAGTTTGGAAAATTGACCTGCTAGGATTGCCGAAGGAGTCGGTGCGTGCAACCATTGAAGCAGCCACCGGCCTTTGAGAGGCTTGGTAGTACGAGGCATGAGAAGACTGCGGGATGGCGACATGGTAGTAATAGTCGCAAATAGCTTCTCCCATTTGTAGCAGATAATTGTCTGTGCCAGGAACTCATTAACCCTTGCAATAAGGTCGCACCTTTCGATGGGGCGAGAGTACCGAAGTAGCCATATTGTTGAGTTGAAAGAGCTCGTATGCCTATGCCCAGGCACACGCTGGAGGCTCTGGGATACCACCCGGGATACTTCATTCGGTTCGTCTCACAGATATCTCAAATCTAGTGTCGGTTGAACCTGGAATCGGGTGTCCCTTGGGGAGATCATGTTAGTCAAGATTAGTTAATGCTGGTCGTTAGGTAGACTCTCACAACGGGCTAGGGCCTAATGCCGTCACGTTTTCAACTGCATCGCGAACCGATTGGTTGAGAACTTTTCAGTAATGATTTACGTGTTGAAATTTTGTTGATGGCACTGAAATAAGGAAGATAGGGCATTTGAGCTCAAGATTTCGAGTTCGCCAAAGTCGCTCCCACTTCTGTCGACATCGTCGGGTAGGTATTGCTCGCCAGTTTTCCACGACTACCCCTACTCTGCTCCAGTGCCGCCTCACGATTTGAGAGAACAGCTTCCTTCCCCCGGGGGAGTGTCTTTTCGCAGTACTTGGTCAGCAGTTGAACCCAGTCCGTGGCCTTTTGTCCAAAGTACAAGTGATGTTGAGCAAAAGCATCTTCTTGCAGCAGTTTGCCCAGATCCAGCGCGTCTTGCATCGCGTGGTTCCCGCCCTCGCCTTTGAAGAAGGTCATCGGATGGAAGGCGTCTCCCAGCAATGTGATGCGGCCTTCCGGAATAGCGGATGGCAGGAGATCTCGGACCGGGATGTACACTTCCATTCCCTGGGGCTGAGTCGCTTCCAAGACCTCCAGGAGCGACGGGTCGATTCCTGCGCATTTCTTCTTGGCCAGGTCGAGGCGTTCCTCAGCCGAGGCTGACTTGAGCCAGTTGTCAGCCGTTGCAACGTTCTCGTCAATCCAGTTCACGGCCCAATAATACCACGCTGTTTGCTTGTCCTCAGCGATAGAACCAATAAGTGTGATGAAACGGCAGTCCTCGCCGAAGGCCAAATGGAACGAGTGAGCGAGCTGGAGCTGTCTTTCGTATAACTCTTTCGAGATGACAGCTCCACCAATTATGCAGGCGACTGGAAGGTAATTGATGCCCGAACTCTGCGGTAAGAGCTGTTGGCGGACTACGTAAAAACAGTCAGGGGCGATTGAGTCTGATGGTGAGGCTGAAACTTACCAACACTGTTTGTGCCATCAGCGCCGACGAGTACGCTACCTGCTGCCGAGGTGCCGTCTTCAAAGAAAGCAGTGACGCCTGCCTCATGCTCCTCGAACCGCTGAAAGCGCTTTCCATACTCGATGTCGAGGTTGTGGGTGAGCCAATCTCGCAGCTTCGCCCGCTCGACGCGTACGAGGTACCCTTCCTTGGATGGGTCTTCATGGCCTAATTTGTGCAGCAGCTTCCCCTCTTTGTCATAGAAGAGGGCTGAGGCATGGAGGCCGAGACTGTACGTAATGCTGGCCTGTATCAGGGGAGGCATGTCGTCTGGTATGGAGGCGAGGAGATCTTTGAGAACCCTAGGGAATTGTTACATCTAGCTGGATGGAGGTGAGGATCGCAGGCCATACCATAGTATAGAGAGTGCCCATCCTTGAGCCCGAGCATCTGAATGCTCGTCTCGTTCGAAGATGCGGAACGGTATTCCTGCTTTTCGCAACACCTGAGCAAGAGTAAGGCCTCTGAGTTATGGTTAGCTGCAGGTTAATGGTTTCAGGGTCTGTAGGCTGCTAGATTGGTCCTACGTACCCAATGCCAGCTCCGATAATCAAAACGCTCGTGAATGTCATTTCGTCTGATCGCGTAACTCATCCAACACCTGATTCACGAACTTGCTGCACAAGACCTCTGTCTGCTGCCAAAGTTTTGGACTCGACCTGGCCATGATGCTCATGATTTATGACCTGATGTATCTCACGTGTGCTTGACTAAAGGGGAAGAGGCGTCCAATCGACCTGGACGCCTCACGTCGACGTCATTTGCAACACAACGAAAGCCGCTGCCGTACTGCTTTTGCTTATTTCGTAGATCCGAACACCGAGACCCTCCTTCTCTGCGTTGGGTCCTCTGCTCTGGAATATTCAATATTATCCACGAGGATTTCTTCGACTTGCCTAAGAATATCTAATTGGAAAGCTACGCGAAGCTGTCGCTCTGGGCGGGTGACGTAGCGCGCCGGGCAGGTTCCGGATTTGTCCACCGTTTGCCGCCAAGCCCCACCCAAACACCCCAGCACTGCCCACCGCCGCACAGCTCGCCACTGCCACACAGTTCGCCAGCGACATAGCACCTCGCCAGCGACATACAGCTTACCCACGGCCACACAGCTTGTCCACGGCCACACAGCTCATCCACGGCCACACAGCTTGCCCATGGCCATACAGCTTGCCCATGGCTACATAGCTTGCTCTCGGCCACACAGCTCACCCACGGCCACATATCTTACCACGGCCACATAGCTTACCCACGTCCACATAGCTTACCCACAGCCACATAGCTTACCCACGTCCACATAGCTTACCCAAGTCCACATAGCTTACCCACGGCCACATAGCTCGCCCACGGCCACACAGCTTACCTATGGCCACATGGCTCGCCCATGGCCACATAGCTTACCTACGGCCACACAGCTTACACGGCCACATAGCTTGCCCACTGCCACATAGCTCGCTCACGGTGTACAGCTTATTAACTACCACATAAATTGCCCACTTCCACAAGCTCGCCAACGGTATGCAGCTTGTTAACTGCCACACAGCTCGCTAATGGTGCACAGATTGTCAACCGCCACAGCTTGCCAGCTACCTCAGAGTTTGCCAACGGTGCACAGCCCGCCATGCGGTGGGCCACTTGGACTACCAAAAATACTAGCAATTCGTGGGCAATGAGATGCATGGTAGCTACTCGGGATTAAGAACTTCAATTGAATGACTGTCACGGGCGTGACTGACTGCGCTATTCTAACTATTCTCAGGCACCGTCTGCACCGTAATTATACCTCAATCGCGCCGTCTAGGCTTCTGGGCCCTGCTGCTCTTGCGGGTGTTATTGCCTGCCCCAGCATCTATACATGTGCCTATAACTGGCCCCTGGGCCTCCTGGGGACCCCCTGGGCCTCTTGTTGTGGCGGCGCCGCCGGAGTAGTCTCAGGCCCGTTTGGGCACTCATCCCGGGTTATAGCCTCTGAGATTTGCCGCTTGTGGGTGCCCGCGGCGGGGATGGCAGTGGCAGTTGCTGTCGTGGGGGCAGGATCTACCTTGCAAATAGCTCATTCACAGACACTAGATCATCGTCGCTGTTGGAAATGGTGACTGGGGAGGCGCCGCCTGGAAGGAGTGATTCTTCGGCCCAGGCGTCCCCGCTGTAGCTCTTGGAGCCTGTTTCTTCCATTGAGGGGTACCACAAGAGAAACACAGGGTAGGTTGGATGGGGCTCGAAGAGATAGTTGATGGCCTCGGCCAATTCATCCGAAACGCCACCAACTCTCAACCCAACTGCACTCGAAGGCCGGTGAAAGCCCGAACTCTTTAGGAATTGTTGTAGGCTTCTTATGAAAGTCTTGAGGCCTAGCCTTTTAAGCGTAGCAACTATTTGGGGATTTGTGTGGCCCTCATTAAGCATCTCTTCAATGTGGTGTTGGAACTCTGGAAGAAAAAAGATCCACCGGGTCACGTGCCGTGTGTGTGGTGAAGCCATGTGTCAGGTGGCGATCGTAGGCAACCTCTGTGGTAGCTGGTAAGCTGTGGCGGCTGACGATCTGTACACTGTTAGCGAGCTACATACTATTAGTGAGCTTATGGCAGTAGGTAATCTATATAATAGTTAGTAAACTCTACACCGTGGGCGAGCTGTGTGGCCGTGGGCAAGCTATGTAGGTGTAGGTAAGCTATATAGCCGTGGTAAGCTGTGTGGCCGTGGGTAAGCTGTGTAGTCGTGAGTAAGCTGGGTAGTCGTGGGTAAGCTATGTGGCCGTGGGCGAGCTATGTGGCCGTGGGTAAGCTGTGTGGCCGTGAGCGAGCTAGGTAGCCGTGGGGTAAGCTGTGTAGTCGTGAGTAAGCTGGGTAGTCGTGGGTAAGCTATGTGGCCGTGGGTGAGCTATGTGGCCGTGGGCGAGCTGTGTGGCCGTGGGCAAGCTGTACACCGCTGGCGAGCTGTACGCCGCTGGCGAGCTGTATGTCGCTGGCCAGCTGTATGTCGCTGGCGAGCTGCTATGTCGCTAGGCGAGCTGTGTGGCAGTGGCGAGCTGTGCGGCAGTGCTGGGTGTTTGGGTGGGGCTTGGCATTTTATGGTGTTGGCGCAGATGTCCCAATGGCCCACCGCAGATAGCTCTAGGCCAGAGATGGCAATCTGAAATCGCCGCTTTTCCCTCCAACACTCTTCAGCCGAGGGCCTCGTAAGGATTTCAGATTATGTCAGCCGTGTCAACTTGAGCTTGCTGCAGATTTCTGGGATCTTGGCGGCTGGTCCCGTCAGCTTCCTCGCCGAGGGCAACAGGACGGACTGCTTTGCCATTTTTACAGCGCCGTCCAAGCCTCGTCTAACACTTGACTTGATCGTTTTACTCTATCCCTAAGCGACCAAACTCTGCAAGATAACTCGATATTCTGCTGCTCTAACTGTTCACCCTGCTTTTGGGCCGTATGTAGATCCATCTCCAGCTGCTTGTACAACAGCGTGATGCAAAGGCATCGCAACGCAGCAGCGACTCAATTACAACTATCTCAATGCCCACACTTTTCCTTTTCCCAGGCACAACACTTGCAGCAAGCCACACCCTTCCTCTTCCTATGTTGTCGTGCGGGGTGGGGTGTTCAGGTGGCTCCGAATGGTACCGTAGAAGGTACAGGCATCATATCTGAGAGCTGGAGCGTAGAGAAGTAGGATAGGGGCCTCCGGCCGGGGCGTTTTAATCTAGGAATCCAGACGGGGAATTTGAGACCGTCACAGCATTATTCACACACCAGAAATCTATATGGAACACATAGAACGCATGGGTGGCGTACGAGAGGCCCGACGCAAGCACCTCAGGTGAAGAGCGTGAGATTCGCCCCGTACGTCTTAAAACCTCTAGCAGGGGCGTTTCAATATGGACGCAAAATCTAGATAGGCATTTGGGACTAGTGAATCATCATCTATGTACATTGCCGGGTCGAGGCATGCGAAGCGGAGGCGGGACGAGAAGGAGCAGCGTGAGAAGGAAAGACAAGTGGTAAGGAGGAAGAGCTACAGGACGAAACATACAGAGACATCACACTGTACTTTTCAATGTACCAGCTTTTCCTTTTCAGCCCCCGCAAAACGGGACAAAAGAAATAATTCCTCTTTATCATCGTATGTATCCCTCAGTGGAAGTGCATGCTCAAGGAACTTCACCAGTTCCACCTCGTCAAGATCCCTTGCAGCCTTGCGCAACGATTCGCCAACTTTTGCCAGGTCTCGCTTCTGCAGCAATTTGCTCTTGTCGCTACTCGTAACAAACCTCGTAAGGGCAATCTGCCCTGGGTCCCTTGTGTCGGCGATGCTATGTATCAACGACCGACTGAGGAGTTCCTCCAAGTCGGAGAAGCGTTCATCTATCGCTATAAAGATAAGCATTGTTGTGAGCTTGAGGAGACGTTGGGTGGATTCCTCATCGTCGTTCTGCAAGCCTGCTTTAAATTTCTCTTGCATATCTGTAATTTCCTTCTCCAGGAGCTTTCTATTCGCGTTGATAGCCGAATTGCACACCGTCACAAGCGCCTTGGCCAGTTTTATGGCGACCGCTTTGTGGCCTTCTTTGTAAGCAACGTGGAGTGCTTTGACAAATCCGTCCAATATTTTTTTACCTTTGTCCGTTAGACCCGATGCGATAGTGTCCCCAAACTCCTTCGCATTGCGCTCAATAAACTCCTCGATATCTCTCTCCATATCTTTGTCAATCGCGCCTTGCCATGACTTGACGAGTTGCTCACAAAGGATCCTGGGAAGCAGTGGGTTAACAATAGCAACCGACGCCTGGAAGAGTTCAATACCAGCTTCCAGAAGTCTGTTGACGTCCTTCTTCTTCCCAGAGTGCAAGATCCTATCAACCTCCCTCCCGAGCAAGCTGATCACGATTTGCGTTATTGGCTTTTCAATATCGTCACCATCGGCAGCTACCTGGAATGTGATCACCCAGTCGCTCGCAAGTGTCTCGGTGATCTCTGTGTCGCCCTTGTCGACGGCATGACACATTATCGTCATCGCACCTCTGATAAGTCTACCGAGGACTTGTTCATCTCGCAACTTTGCGACTTTGGTGAAGCCATCTCGGGCTATAAAGGCCAGCTGCTTGAGGGCCCTTTTCCGTCTCAGGGAGATTGCGATCTTAAAGGATTCTACCACACCATGTATAAGGATTTTGGCTCGGTGATAATTCCCTCTCTCAACCGCTCTTATGAAATGATACGATGGAACCTCAGTCTTTTGCTTATCCCACCAGAGGAACATAGCGTGCATTTTTGGTCCAGGTTCTTCCGTCGGCCCTCCTGTCTGCCCTCCTTGTATCATGGACATACTATTTTCAGTGGCTAGCTGCTGTGGGCCCGGCTCTGTAGAGGTTGTTGAAACGAGTCTTGCAATGACATCGTCATCACAGAAGTCCACCGCCGCTTCGATTGCAGATCCGTGACTTCCCCCGGAGATATTTATGTCGGCACCAGCGTTGAGAAGAAGGTCAATCATCTCCGGGTACCCGTACCTTGCCGCCGCTTGAAGCGCGGTGCAAAAGTGTCCACCTTGGGCGTTAACGTCCGCATTGTTCTCCAATAGCAGCCTTGCGACCTCCAAGCAACCATCTCGGTTTATCGCATCGTAGCAACCCCCTGCTGCAGCCTGGAGTGGAGTGTCGAAGTCACCCCCTCGGGTGTCCACACTGAATCCGGCCTGCAGAAGTTGCTGTACGACACCCGTTTGTCCATGATATGCCGCTTCGTGAAGAGCGGTACCAAGTCTACCCCCCCTCATGGTGAAATCCACGCCCTGCTGCAAGATAAAAGCCACTACTTCTTGGTATCCACATGCCGCCGCTGCTTGAAGCGCGCTGCCATTCTGCCCCTGCTGGTTCACGTCTGCCCCAGCATCGATCAGGAGCCTGATGATATCCAGAAAGCCCTTGTATGCTGCATTGACTAAGGGTGTATCAGCATTTTTGGCATTTGTGTTGACAATCGCTTTGCTGTCCAGGAGCAGTTGCACCACAGCGACATTTCCACGATCTGCAGCTAGATGTAGAGGCGTATTGCCGTTTTCATCGGCTGCGGACACGTCTGCGCCAAGCTCGATGAGCGCTTTAACGGTTTCGAATACGCAACCTTGTTCATAAGCAATAGACCAATGCAATGGAGTTCTTCCATGTAGATCAGTATCTCCTAAGCTCAGGATGCCGTGGGATGAAAGACGGTGGATGAAGTCAACCCATCCAAAGTATGAAGTGATGTGCGATGGACCAAAGCGGGTGGGGAATAGGTCTTGTCGATTTTGAAACCAGAACATCTGGAATGAGAAGGCCAAGTTGGGCTGAAAGCTAGTAAAGCGGAGAAAACAATTCCCTAATTCATTTTCTTGGTCAGAGGGAGCCAATTGGTCCTCCTGGTCGGGGCGAGCCTTCGAGACGTGTGTTGGCCAGTTACCAGCAGCGTATTCCAGAAAGGGGTGTTCCCGATATAGCAGACTCAACTCGCGGCTACACTCATGTCGAGATGAGGTGTGGAGAGCATCTCTGTTGAATTCATCAAAGGATAAATATCTGATGCAAGCCCGAGCAATTCGAAGATGAGCCATGGAGGATTCGACAACAAATATGGAAATTTCGGGGTCGCTTGGGGCGAGATTAAGCAGAAAATCCCTAGCTGACTGATGAATCAACTGTACGATGTTATGGTTCTGCTGTTCCTTGACCTCGAGGAACCCACCGCACCTAGATATCAACCGTCTCTGCATCTGTTCCTCATTTCGAACCACGCTGTCAGAGCTGCACATGGCTCCCTGGGATGAGAACTCGTCCGACGAACCAGTGGAAAGTGCGTAGCAGAATTCGGTAGTAGTCAATGGTCGCGCTGCAAAAAGCACCCAACAAAACATATTTCTGGCTTGCTGGCGCACCTTCTCATGGATCTTACCAAGCATTCGCTGGTAAAGCCCATCCAGATCTGGTGGGATCATGGATAACCTCTCTCGTAATTCCGTAACCGTATCGCCGTCGGCGACTCCGGACACCAGCTCCTGGACTACAAGCTCCACCCAGAGGAATACTCCATTAGCCATTTTCATAATTTTTTTCTCTAGGTCGTCCGTCTCCTCATCACTGGTGTCATTCCACTGCCGAACAACCTTCATCTCGCGTCGCACATAGAGGGAAATGGCCTCCATATTTTCCGCTTCCAGGAGCAATCTATGTGGAGAGTCTTTGAGGTGTTGAAGGAGCTTGGTGCATGGACGGCTAGATATGCAAATCTTGAGGTTCACAATTTCTGACGTTGGTTCCAAAAGTAGGGAGATAGATTGGTCCAGACATTCATCCAACGCGTCGATGACGAGAACGGTCGAGTGTACTGAGGGATCTGCAAGAACATCCAAGAAGAGCTTTTGCAGAACGTTGCAGTGCCACTTAAAAGATCCATGGAGATCCCTGAGCTTTCTGAATTCTGGGAGGATGTGACGAAAGAGATATGGGGCCTGTAGGAGGATATGGACTAGTAATGTTCGAAGCAAGCCTTCCCGGCTTTTCTCCATGTCCGCACCTCGTGCATTGAAGAAAAACCCAGCCACAATATTAGACTCATTGCTGGTATTCCGTGCTATCAGTTCCTGAAGGATTCGCTTCATCACTGTCGATTTTCCAGACCCCGCTTTGCCGCTTATCCAGAAAATTCCTTGCTCTTTGGTATCCCAATCACAGAACCTGTCATTCTCCCATATCCACTCGAATGTTTCCGCTTGCGCCTCTAGCACATCATTTTGGCGACGATCGAGTTCTTGAAAGGCTAAAGTTTTTAGACATTCTAGAGGGATCATTAGTCAAAGCACAGTTGCTTCTGGAAAGCCTTGAGGGCCACCTCACCACTCTGCTCATCGGTTGACTGAGATGTAGAAAGTAACTGATGGATTTCTCTGACCAGGCGACCTGTTCTTGGGTCCGAGTTTGTTTGTAGAGTTTCACGAATTTCCTGTACGGTGATGCTATGGATTGTCGTGAGCTGCCACTGCCGCTAGTGGAAAGAAATACCCACCAGGTAGCGACACTAAGAATCGCTTCTATCGCCCTTATATGGCTTTGCAGTGTTTCTCGAAACTTGCTGAGCTCATTTTCCTTCCCTGCCCATTCTAATCTCCTTAGATTGCTCGTTACCTCTCTCCTGATCTTTCCCATTTTGCCCTTTGGCTTTGGCACATTCGTTGTTGATGTGGCTAGCAAGTGGTCCTTGTACTTATCAAGAGTCTTCCGCATATCCTGCAAGGTGCTGACACAATTTTGAACTATGGCTCTAAGGTTCTCTTGCATCCTAATCGCCTCGTCATGCTTTAGTTTGGCAGGGATTATTTCAGCAGCGTGCGCAAAAAGGTAATTGAAGGTATGATACACGCCCTCTACAGTATCAGAGAGTTGGGCAAATTCGGGACCTGCATCTCTGAGTCTACCGTAGAGCTTGAACGCGATTTGACAGAAGAAAGCAATGTCGCTAGGGCTGAATCCAAAAGACATCGTGAGGTTGACAATTGCTGATCTTTCGCTAATCGGATAACGCTGGTACGAGTACCGCGAAGAATCGCAAATCTTTGTAGAGTATGCTCAAGTGTAGTTAGTATTGTGATGGGTGGGGCGAAAGCTGCAAATATATACCTTACGAATCTCAGCCTTGCTGACCAAGTGTAAAAAATCCCGAGAACTGCTCTAGACCAGGACCGTCAAGCGACAGGGATTAACACGCTAAACGCGTGACATTTGCTGCTAGTGCCGGGACGCCCAGGCGCTAGCCAAAAAGCGGGCCAACCGCCGGCGCCCGCTTGATGGAAAATCGAAAAAAATAAAAAAAGCGTCCCGCGGGCAAGTGCGGCGGTTGATAACCTACATAGGTAGCTAGTTAGACAGTCCAACTCGGGCAACAACGGCATCCTCCCTCTTCTTTCTTCCTGGTCTTTGGGGTCGTGACTTTACCATACCACACAGACGTGGTACGGCAAATTATAGACTCCCACCCTGGTTTCGTTGTTGTTGTTGTAGCTGTCCCATCCAGTCCCACGAACCGTCCCCTTCACAAATATGCAAGCCGTCTGATCGGGCGTGTCGGATTCCAACCCACCTCGGTTGGAATAGATGGATGGGTGGGTGGATCGATCGAAAGTTCCTCTCAGCAGGACGGGGGACTCGGGGGGGGGGAGAGAACCGCCGTGCCACAGGTTGGCGGTGGCTGCTGTCGTAGCCTGTGTCCTAATCGGGTCTAGTCCGTCTTGGCGCTAATCGGCCTGCGATTACTGGCGCGAGTGTCAGTTCCGTGACACACAATGCCATACTCTGCTGCTCGAAGGAGGAGTCGACCGTTAGATGTGATTGTCATGCTATGCCAAGCTTGTGAGAGACTTGCTGACTAGTACACTGTGGCAGTGCGGTGGCGCAGGTTCTGGGGTCAGCTGTACAAGGACAATCCAGCTATACAGCGACACTCCAGCCGTACAGAGACGTTTCAGCTGGGCAGGTATCAGGGGCCGAGGTGGCCGCAGGCGGCAACATGGGTCCGGTGTACATATATAGACATCCACTTCTTCTCAGGTAGAGGAGGGCAAGTTCATCAATCTCTATGGGTGGTAGAGCTGAGGTTCTTATTACGCACATGCCTAGCACGTCGGGCGCATGTGAGACGCATTTACGACCGGTGGAGAAGTCTATTGCTAGTCTAGTCCTTCAGCCCTGCTGACAATGATGTTCGAGAGTCGAGACCGGGAATCAAGGCTGCCGTTCAGACGATGATGGAGGCTCCGTAGCGCAATTATGGTGACATACTGAACACACTGTAACACTAAGAACGCCGAGTATTAGGACATTATGGACCGCTTTGCGATATCGAAGTGTCCAACGCTGACCTAACAACCTATTGAGGCAAACCTGAAAGAGTGGTGGGATTGCACAAGTTCTCTATATAGTAGTAGAGTTACTACCGTCTCTGTGGCCTCGGAGCAAGCAGGCAAGGCACCAGGCACTTATTTTCGTTAAGTATGCTCCTTACATAGCAAATGGCCACCTCCATCTAACGCTTGGTAGGATCTCCTCCATTGCGTTGGGTTGCGCGTAGCAGACAGGTATGCATATGAAATTGTAGAAGCACTGCTTGATTGTAGTAACTGTCTAGACAGAGGGAAAGGGGGTGTATACACACCTGGTGCACGCCCTGCTACATCTGGTGCGCGCCTTGTGACACCTGCCTGTCGAGTAGCAACCGAAACGCGGCCTATTCGCAACACGTCGGACTTGCCCTGCTACCACACCACATCCTAGTGGTTACAAAAGCGGAATGTCTCGGGGCAGGCACATTCGACAACCACTTGCGGCCACAGACACATTCGGCTATTAGAGGCAATTAGGGCACCGGCATAGGGCACCTAAGTAGAATTTATTAGCACGACCACACAGTACGTCCAACCTGCCTCGTTCCCAATTGATCTCTTCTTAGTTGACCTCGCTGGCGCCAGTCTCGGCTAGTATAACAATGTCTCAACCTTCCTCTTCCTCACCAGAACCCCCTATCTTTGTAGCGCATGCCCTATCTGCGTACGATTGTGGAGGACGCGGTTGAGGCCTTTGACAATGCCTAGTTACTGCCGCCTCAGCAGGGCGAGATTTTCGAGACTGCTAAAGCGTGTCTACGTCGGCTGCAAGGGTATGTTTTGTCTCGAGGTTTTGCAGTTAAGTTACTAGTTCAAATAAGACTAGAGCAGCTCAACGGCCCTCCAATCTCGACAGCTTTTGTACCTTGGAAACCACAATATTCTGTTCCTCCTATGCCTATTTCTCACACCTTGCACCGATTAAACGACATTACTGCTAGCGGCCTACAAGTTGCAAGAGCTAGGGATAATCTCACACGTTTAGCAAAGGCTAGGTTCGAAAGCTAGCTTGTCAAGACAAATAACGCACTACTACAATTTGCCGGGGGACGACCTGTTGCCGACACGCCTGCCAGACAAAGTAAAGAAGCCTAAATGGGCAAAGCCTAGGAAGTCTCACGGCAGGGCATCTGCGCGGTCATTCACTGGGGCCGAAGGCTGCCGAGATTGCTGCGGATAAGGACAGAGCAGCAAGGTGTCCCATAAGCAGCCTGGGCGCGAGGACACTCCTGAGAGTAGCGGTGCCGGTGAAATTATCATTCCTAGGACTTCCAAGCGCGCTGGCGAGTCCCAGGGAGGTACCACTATAACCCTGGCTTTAAGGACGCCCGAGCGGCTACGTGGTGGCCCAGATCTTGCCCCAAGGCTATCACCACCCCTCGAGCCTGAGTCTTCATGGCAGTTGCCGGCCTCGACGGCGCCCCCCGAGACATTCCGTTACAAAAGGCTGATTATTGTATCAGGTGCACTTTCCCTGCTGTCAAGAGCTCCGCTATACCTCTAAGCTGTTTCCTAAAGCCGCTACGACCTGCTGTTCTGTCCAAGACCACAAATCTTTTGCCAGATCTTCGTCTTCTGCAAGTATGCTCGTTTCCCCTTCAGTCGCGATGGGAATGAAATACTTTCCGCTTTGGTTCAGATTTTCAATTTGTGGACTGGCCGCCAAATACATGGCTGTAGCGGCTCCCTCCGTAGCCGTCTGACCGATAAATTGGAAAATGCGCTTTATCAAACTTCCAACAACTGACCCAAAGATGCTTCTCCATGTGTCCATTGCTTCTGTTGAAATGTTTCCCGGGTGGAAACAATTAGCGTAGACATTATTCGCTCCTTTCTTGCCTAGGCGACGCGCTAGCTCTCGAGTGAAAAGTATATTCGCCAGTTTGCTGCGACCATAACGCCAGCAGCTATCGAAAGCAATGAACTGGTTTGTCCTCACAGGAGATGTGAGCAGCCTGAGGTCTAGTTGTCGGCATAAAAGATGAAAGGAAGACGTTGTAACGATGATTCGTGCGTTCCCATATTCGTTTGCCGTCCGCTGAAGTAGCGGCAGAAGGGTAATCGTAAGAACAAAATGACCAACGTGATTTGTAGCAAATATTTTCTCTATCCCCTGAGTTGATAGTGTGTAATCTGGAATGGGGGGAAGTCCTGGATAGCACACAACATGTCAAATCACTTCCACGAGGGTGATTGATTGGCATCTCAGACTTGTGTACCTGCATTATCCACCAAGATATCCACACGCTGAAGCTTTGAGAGCATTAGATCACCCGCTTTCTTGACGGTCACCACATCGCTCAAATCACACCTCACAAACTCAGTTCTCTTTTCGACGGCTTCTTTGGTAAGTCTTCCTTTTTCTACCCAGATCATCTTTGCGAGTTCATATTTCTCTCCGCTCCTCGCAAGGATGTAGACCTTGTCAATATCACGCAAGAGTAGCTGTAACACAATTTCCTGCCCAATCCCAGCTTGGCCACCGGTGACGACAGCAACTTTGCCGTCGAGCGAAGGCATGTCTGCCAATGAAGAACCACCGAAGTTGAACAGTGCGGCATTTTTGACCAGGAATGCCGGATTTAGTACATGGGGCAGGGACGGTGACATCTTGTGCCTGCATTCGGTAGCTTATATGCCTTCGCAGTTATGAGATGTAATCCGCGCAGCGAAAGCCAGGTTGTCGCCAGAATGTTTATTCTGAAAATCTTTGAATTTCCTCATCAGAGGTCCGATAGCAGCGTTACGTATTTCAGAGTTTACCCGCCGGCCCTTAATCGGAGCCAGGGCCCCCCAAAACTCCCTACAACCTCACTAAAAACCTCCTAAATTCGGGGGGCTTTAGGGGGAGCAGAGCATTCGATCTGCGCACGCTCTGCGAGAGCGTGTTACTTTTGCGTATTTGGATTAGAAAGAGAAGAAAATTGATTGGCTACGGTTCCTTCTTTTTGTGCACACTCAGCAAAGTAATAATAGTTGATTCAGTGACAAGTCGCCGCGCTGCCGTATCAGCGCCACCCTCCACCGCAGCTCCGATGCTCATCTATTTGGCGTGCAGCCACCGGATCTCGTCAATTATAACCTTCCTCCGGCCGCATAGAACTGACTCTTTGTGCGCGAGGCGCCAGTGAGACCCGTATAGTTCTTGGAGCCATTGTATGGACGGGTTACCCTGTCCATTCTCGCCAGAGCTGCGGGATAGCCGAAACTGTAAGAGAAAGAGCGTACTGGGGGCTGGCAGATCCAGGTCCACGCTCACCGTCGGTGATGGTAGAAGAGAGAAGAGAAGAGGGCAGCTTTAGTGGCAGGAGCGCGAGAGGCGAAGCTCGTGCAGAGTGAAAGGATGCTGTCGAGGCGTTCGTCTGTCAGCGTCAGAGTAGCAGCAGAGCAGACCGCCCAGCAGTTCTGGTAGAGTGCAGCGTCGGCACCACACGGCCTCCGAGCAGGTCGTTCAGCGTCGCGTTAATATGGGTAAGCTGCTTCGTCTTCGCACCCCAGTCGTTGATGTCGTAAGCGAAGCTCTGTTGCAGTGTGCTGAGTCGCTCTGCGATAGCAGGTAACGTCTTTCTGATCTGCACCTCCTTAGGCTCCTCGACTTGGGCGAACGCTCGATAATCGTCCTCATTCGAATACAAGGTTAGACTAGAGAGGGTGCTCGGGAAATTCGCGTTTCAGAATGATGCGGAGTTGCTGAAGTAGACGCAGAAATCTCTGGCCGGCGAGATCGTGGCGATCGGCCCCTCTTCGTCGTCGGCTTTGTGCAGTTTTCCCTCATCCTCTGCTGCAGAGGCCGAGTTGAAGCATGTCAGCCATTCATCGACGAGGGCCCATACGGCCTGCTCGAGAGATCGCGGACGGTAGAAGGTGTCTTGAAGCGCTGGGGGGAAGCCGGCCATGCTGCGAAAAGAACTTGCACGGAAGATGAGTGAGATAGCAGTTCGTTAGCCTGTCATTATTTCAGCGACCAGCACAGCAGATCTGCTGTTTCAGCTCTGCTTGTTTAGCACCCTGCGATCGACCTGCGTGACTCTTCTTCAGCGACGTCACGCCAGCGCCAACGAACATCTTGTTGATCTAGTCGAGCTGCGTCTTATACGATATCCGCTTTGCTCAGTCTTCGCCCGTAAGGTATAGGTCGTACCACAGCTGGCGCCGTCGAAAATAGGGCGGCGGCTCGCCCGTTATATTCCAGCGGTAGAAGAGATAGAAGGCCGTATGGCCCATCGTACAGAGCAGTGGGTTGCGGTGCCTCATTACTGCCCCGTACTCGATCTTTCCAAGAGTATTCATCTTACCGTTGTCCATAATCACGATCATAGGGAAGCAGGGCGTAGGGCCTCCGTTCGGCAGCTGCATCGTGAAGAAGTCAGGCAGCTCAGTACCGAGACGCGATTCGCTGCGCAGCAGGATGGTGAGGCTCAGCCGACTGCTTCCGGTTCCCCTTCCAGCAGAATCGTACAGCGTCAATCATTTTTGTCTCGTCGTACCCGTCGTACATCGTCCCTGCGGCCTTGTCCGTGAATTCCTCCCGCCGCCGCCGATGCTCGTTGCGTCTGCGTATCCTCAGCAGACCGTTGAGAGCTTCTCCGCGAGGATTCGGATGCGAATTCATGCCCTTGCTTCTCTAGAAGACCACCAATCGGCAATGGCCGATACGTAGCCTTCGACGGCGCTCATACCAACCGTCTGCTTGATTGTAGCGCCATCCGTAGTCGTACGATGCTTCTTATATCGAGACTGTCGAATCTCGCGGTTCAGCACACGCTCGTCCATGAACCAGACGACCTTATTTTCGTATACGAGCTCGCCGTCTTCGAGGCCCTTTTCAGCGCAGAATTCCTATCAACCAGGCACGCGCGTCAGGCCCGCGTTTTCATAAATGGAGACGGAGGAGGATGGGTGTTTACCTGCCATTTTCTCTACTTTGGTTCGTACGCCTTGTTCGTGTTCTTGGGCCGGCTTTCGCGGGCTTGGGTGAGCGCGCGAGCACCGTGCTCGAAGAGCTCGACTTCGAGGGCCGCACACAACAGCGTTGGCGCTCGCGGGGCGCGTTCGTGCGGGGGGAAGAAGGCTTCATAGTCGTTAAAATTTGGGGGCTGAAGGAGAGCGCGAGGAGGAGGATGGAAGCATGGCAGAAAGGAAAAGAAAAACTGCTACCATTTCAAAGGAAATATATGGCCGAATAATCTCGCAGACCTTGCTTGGTCCAACAATTCCTGCGGCCGCGACTTAGCAAATAAACGTAGCCACGTTTCTCACTGCAGGACCGAGCTCGACGAACTTCCTCTTCTTCCACTGTTCCAACCCGCTCTTCCATCTGAAAGTACCCCCCAGCTCGATTTAGAGGTGACTAAAGACAATCATGAAGCCTTCCTTTCTGCTTATCTTGGCCTTTGGCGGATTTATCAATGCTTCCACCCATCTTCTCCCTCGTGTCGTCCAAGATGCTTACAATGCGTCTGGAGTACGTTCTTTCCCGGAAGCCGGCTGCGACAATAACATTCAACGCGGCATCTTACCAAGAACCACTTCAGTCACCAACGAGTGCTCAGACCCGAAGCCAAATAGCTGCAACTTCTATTCTGATTGCCTTGAAGCACGTCTCCATTGTGGGCCCTCCGGTTATCCAATCGGATATGGCCTCTACTACTGCGAGAAGTTCTCTGCCTTGCGCAGCCAGATGAGTGCTGCAGGCCAGGCATGGGTCACGAATACGATGCTTTGCCTTCAGTCCGATCTCGTGGCCTATGGCGATGGCTCGCAAACTACCACCTGCAGTGCGCTGAAGGTCTACGCATTCGGGACACACGCAGATTGCTACGTCAAAAACGGAATTTGCACTCTCCCACCGACAGATTGGGTGAAGATCATTAAGACAGTTAGCATCACGGAACTTTTTAGTAGTCTTGATGCTCTTAAGGCTACACTTCAAGCTGTTAAAGGATGCGTCGGCCTTTATGTATGGCTTATCGGCAACGCGATTCGATAGGTTTGCCGGGTAAATAAACACAAACATCATGCCTTAGACATCTTGTCTATCTGATCTTGGAAGCTCCGAATCGGTGGGCTGGCTCGCGTGGAGCTGCTGTTCGTTGCTATCTACATCGTCACCAATGTGTTTGCGCCGCCGTTTGATATCACGAAGCTAGCTATGCATCGCGGTCGGCACTTCCAATGGTTTGGAGCGTCACTATTGGGCTAAGAGGGTAATGTTGATTATTGGAAGGAAATCACCCTAAAGGTTACTTAATTGGAGAGAATCACAATTGTCTTCTCATTTCCTCGGCGTACCTTGGTGGCGCCACTACCTACAAATCAACCCGCAGCATCCTATCTACATCAGCGCTGATAGCTACCTGTCGTCCTGGAAGTAGTGATAATGCACCCATGCCATTCACACGATTCATACGCGCTCGATCATCCTCCTTGAACATGCCTATCGACTGGCCTAAGCTTTGCCCTGTCTTTGGAGCCCCATTTGACGTGGATTTCCCGGCGAGTACTCTAGATTCAAGATACATGTGGCCTTAGAATGCACCTTAATCCCTTCATGATGGCCCTAGGGTTGGCGGGCTAGGGGCACTATTCCTTCAATACCCCTTCCCCTCAGCCGTCACCGCACAATCGTGCTCGAAGGCTGCCCAGCCGCCAGGTGGTGCTTCAAGCAATGCCACCTCATGCACAAGCATCTCATACTCCCCCTCATCCGGCCTCTGGCCCTGCATGACGTTTCCTCCAGTTGCTATGTTCAACTTCACCTGAAAATCTCGCATCGGTCTCAGACCTCCCGGCACATCTGCCCGCATGACCGGCCGCCCATCGATATACCATACCAGCGATCCGGGCTGCCTCGTCTCGTCCCAGGCGAAGCCGTAGGTGTGGCCTTGCGGTGCATCGAGATTTGGTACAGAGGTTTCAATGACGCGGTGCTTGTCATGATCCTGCCCGTTGTAGTGGCCCCAGTGGAGGCACGAGTGGTTGATTGGAGAAGCGTTCCAGGTCTCGAAAATGTCGACCTCTCCGTCAGTTGGCCAGGTGAAGGGTTCGAACGGGAGCAGCCAGAATGCAGGCCAAATGCCCTCTACAAGAGCGAATGAGAAGGGTATGGATCAGCCAGACAGGCAGGGGGGTTTAGTTAGACTGCGTCATTTCGGCGGTAAGAAACTCACTTGCGCTTGGTGCCGTGATCCTGGCTGTCAGATAGCCCTTGTCTCTGCCCAGCTTCTGTTGGCTGGTGAGCCTAGCGCTGGTGATTCTTTGCGGCTCTACAATGGCCCGAATGCTAATTGCGTACGTGCCAGAACCTGAGGCTCGAATGCAAGAATTGCGCTCATCGGTCGTGTAGTCCTGGAGCTCTGCGTTACCCCAACCGTGGGCGCCAGTTTCTTGACGCCAGTCTTGTGACAATGGGACATTTGGTCCGATTGACGCCTCCCAGTAGGCGGAAGCGGGAGGTTGAATATGAGCTGGCTCAAGTGGATTGTTAGAATCGACAAAATGTTGGACTTGTTCTTTGAGGTGGTCTTTGAGCTTTGAAAACATCTTCAAAGTGCGTAATTAATGGGTCTGACGAATCTCAGAATGACAATCCCGTTACGCGGCCGATGGTTTATATCGTCGAGACAAGGTATTACGCTGGACGCCTCACGTTGAAGACTCGAAAATGCCCCGCACAACAACATCGTCGGGGTGGGATCTCGGCACGTCGGGATAAGGCTTGAGCCTGCGTGAACCACAACTCGTAAGTGCTATGACATTTGGACTGGACTCCGCCCCTAAATACAAGGTATGTTGGGATTTTATAGCTTTGCTTCCTCTCCGTCAATCGCATTCTATTCTCAGGACTGTACATTGTGGTGTAGAACGGGCTAAAAACTAAAGCCCAAGCACGTATCCAATGTCGACGCTCTTTTTGCCAAACCACTGCAAGCGACTGGGCTGCACCGTTCTAGATGAACAAACAAATGATGCCCGATGAGTACATGTCTATTAGTTGCTACCCGTGGATAGAACAGATGCAGCCCAGTGACAGTGTGATCCACATGGTTGTCAGGCTCTCGTGGGTCAAGGCCGACCTCTCGCCACAACGGCACCTTGAGTCATTGTGCCGGCGCCTTTATACGTCATGGCTCGAGAAATTATTCTCCGATACGGTGCTGAAACGTGAATATGCGCCCAGGAGGACATGGTGGACTGCGTATTAGAGCAACTCAGGTCCATGTGTATGCGGTCAGAGGCCGCTGCGACGCACTCTCAGAAATTTGAATTTCAGCGAGTACGTGCCTTGGGAGTAGTTACACACGAGAAAGTGATACCCAATAACAAAGGGACACGCGGACCAAAAGATCGCTTCAGGTCCGGCGGGAGTGCTTCGCCTATTTATCCCTGTCGACTCTGCCCTTGACTAAACCTTTCGGATCGTTGGACCAGCCTCTCGTAGCAAATAGTGTCATCGCATTTGACATGTCCAGATTGCCCCATTCCAGATTTCGGGTCTTTGATCTGCATCATTACAATGATGAGACTTTCGCACGCCTTTTTCTCGAAATCAAGACCTCATCATAGGCTCAATCAACTTGTCATTGTCTTGGTACTTCATGACTAACACCGACGTACACGGATGGTACTTAGGGACCTTTTTTACTGTTAAAGTACAGTATCATACCACAACTTTATCTCGTACTTCTCCACCTCTATTTCACGAGAAAGAAGGGGATGGAGGAAGCCGAGATGCGAAGAAGATCCAGCTGCAAAGACCGCCTCTATCACTCATCGTAGCTCTCGGAGAGCTACGACGCCATGGCCACTCACCGTCTCCCAAACTTGCCGGATCTACGTACCCGTCCGTCACGTCCGATTGCAAGCGTCAACTCTATAAACGTCACATACTAGCTGGCTCAAGTACTGGTCTGATGAGTCAATGAGCAAACGCCATTGAAAGATTCGCTGTATTAAGGTTTCGCTGCTTCCGTAGCCATCGCAACGCTTGCAACGGGACGTGGTGGACAGCGTAGTCTTCCCAATCTGTCCATCTTTTTCCCACCTTCGTTAGCCTCTCACGTCAATATCTCCAAACCTCGGGTCGACTTTAGGCTTTTGCTGTCCCAATCCGCATTTTGAAAAGCCATCATTCGACTTAAGGCACACCATGTGAACGTCTCACGTCAACTTCTTCGTGCAGATCTCGATTAGCGTTCCTCACTGTTGACGTAAATATAGCCCCCGCAGCAGTGGACATATTTCTCTGGCACTCGCACTAATATCCCGTGGTGGGCGTAGGTCGAATCATTCTGTCCACACCTTGCCACGAAGCAGACGAGATCGACGATCCCGGAGAAGCGATGTCAGAACATGCCAACGATAATGAGCTTGCGAAGGAAGCGGGGCGGAGAAAGATATATTCTCTCTTGGTCTCCAGATGCCTCAAGTATGCTCGCCGGTAGATTTCCTACCAGTATCTCGCAGAAGCTATACTCTGCTCAGTCTGAAAATGCTCTCGGCCCTCCTTTTCGCAGCCTCAACAATAGCCACCGTCTCGGCGAATTGCGTGTATGGCACGTCTACCTTTCCTCGCAGAGAACAGGTCAAGGTCTCGACCTGGGGCTACGACGCCTTAAAAGGCCCTCTCAACTGGTACGGTCTGAACGAAACGGCAAACTATGCGTGTGATAAAGGGTCAAAGCAATCGCCCATTATCATCGATTCCACCGTGTCCGTCCTCAGTGCTTCTACAATCACCAACTTCTCCGTGGTGGACTACCCATGCGGAGCCGAGTTCGAGAATCTAGGCACGAACGTCGAAGTCGTGGTCAACGGTACTCTCGTCGACGGCAATTCCAACACGACCTTCAAGCTCGCGCAGTTCCATTTTCACACGCCGGCCGAGCATCGCATTAACAGCGAGTTCTATCCGATGGAAATGCACTGGGTTTTCGAGTCCGATGGTGAGCAGAGGAAAAAAAGGTCTACCAAATCCGTGCCGTGCAGTGTACTGAATCATTTTCGTTCCAGCTAAACAATACGCCGTGATTGCCTTTTTGGTGGAGCTGTGCGAGATGCCTGGGTGTACCGATCCAATCCTAGACGTCGTTTTCTCCTCCATCGCCGACATTACAGAACCGGGCAACGCGACAACGACAGGTCCACTGTTCTTCTCCGAGATCACGCAAAAATTTCTCAAGGGCGAAATCTGGAGGTACCGTATTTCGCAATCCAGCTTGTCATACCCGCCGTTTTGGCTGACATAATCTGATTCTCCAGATATAATGGCTCTCTCACAACGCCTCCGTGCAGTGAGAACGTTGACTGGCTCGTCAGCACGTCCCTGCTCTACATAGACCTACCGACGTGGCTATCCGTCAAGAAAGTCGTCAAATACAACGCCCGCTATACGCAGAATACGCTGGGTGGCACGAATCTTCTGGAGAATGCAAGTGAGGAGCTGACTAATAATACTGCTACGAGAAGATGAATATAGAGGCCAAGAGATAACAACGAGGCATCATTAATTTATCTGGCTCTCGTTTTGCCTATCATACATCCCTTTCAAGACGTGACAGACATCTTCTTCTCAATCCACTGAGTCAACTGCATGCCCTTCTCCGCAGCCTCCCAGTGAAACCCATCCGCAGCCCACAGCACCAACCCAGAGATTAACTATCCACCCCACAATCAACACTGCCAACCACCCGTCCATATCCTTCTGATTCTGCGCAACCACCCTCCACACCAGATGTGGCACCCAGTAACTGCCCATATGCATAACCGGTCCGTGGACCAGATACAGCGCAAACGTCACTTTGCCCAAATGCTGCACTAGGCAGGTATTAAGACCCTATGCATGATGGGGAGTTTGTGGGGAGCTACTCCAGCGAAGACTTACGTAAGAGTCTGACAGAGGGCGAGTGGAGCAGCGTCAAGGGTTGGGATGAAGAACTTTCTGGTGTCGTCGGAGTAAGGTCGGGGAGGAGGCGGTTGATGGTGATGCAGCCTAGTGCTTTGATGGGAAAGCTTGTAGGAGATGAGAGCAGGAAGAGGGACAATAGGAAAGAGGGCGTCCAGAGGGTGTAAGATGGTGTGGTGGTGAGGAAACTGATGCGTGTGCGCCAGGATAGTTGGGTGATAATTGTTGTTTCAAGCGTGAATCGGTTTCGGGGGGGGGCCCCCCCCCCCCCCGGCCCCCCCCCCCACGGCCGATGAGCCGGGTTGCTTACTTCGCCTTGAGGTATCCGTCAGCCATCCAGACACCCGGGTTCTGACCTAGCAGCGTGGTGCTACTCGGGAAGTCGGAGAACCGCTTGCCGTTGATGTAG
>Ga0335072_10001238_pt1 | contig 42317 bp, 37 predicted proteins | sample Lox_Sample_21_FD_206725 | JGI IMG/M metagenome (GOLD analysis project Ga0335072, IMG submission 206725) | Soil microbial communities from Loxahatchee National Wildlife Refuge, Florida, United States - Lox_Sample_2.1 | ecosystem: Environmental > Terrestrial > Soil > Wetlands | place: USA... | reverse complement strand
CGCCTTAGCGATTCGGTTGAACCCGGTCGGAATCTCGCGTGTGCGGCCGTGGCGCTGGGCAAGACGACCGTGCACGTAATGCCGAGTCTGGATGCGGAGTATCGTGGGTTGCGGAAAAGTTGTCAAGTTAAAATCGCAAGGGCACCACAAAATATTCGGTGTCGCGTGTCGAAACTATCTACTGGTAGTGGTTGCGCCCCCTCCGAACCACTACCGTTGTCGCGCTTGCAAATGTGCTTTGCCAGGCAACATCCGGATTATTGACATCGGCCCGGTCCCCGAAAAAAACTATAGTGGAAGAGCGATGAATACGCCTGCAATCGAAATCGCCGCCCTGACGAAAGACTATCCGGTCGGCTTCTGGCGCAAACGAATGCGCCGGTCGCTCGACCACCTGACGCTTGAGGTCGCGGACGGAGAAGTCTTCGGGTTCCTCGGGCCAAACGGCGCGGGAAAAACAACTACCTTGAAGCTGCTGACGGGGCTCATCTTCCCCACTTCCGGCACGGCGCGCGTGCGCGGCCGCTCGATCGACGACGTGCGCATGCATCGCGAGATCGGCTATCTGCCGGAGCAGCCCTACTTCTACGACTACCTGACGGCGCGCGAACTGCTCGACTACTACGCGCGGTTTTCGAACTACAGCGCCACGGAGCGGCGGGCGCGCGTGGAGCGTTTTCTCGGGTTGGTGGGCTTGGCCTCGGCGGCCGACGTGCAACTGCGAAAGTTCTCGAAGGGCATGCTGCAGCGCGCCGGCATCGCGCAGGCGATCCTGCACGACCCTCCCGTGGTTTTTCTCGATGAACCAATGTCGGGACTCGATCCCATCGGAAGGCGCGAAGTGCGCGACATCATCCACGATTTGAAACGGCAGGGGCGCACGGTATTTTTCTCGACGCACATTCTTTCGGACGCCGAGATGCTGTGCGATCGCGTGGCCGTGCTGGCGGCGGGAAAGCTGCAAGGCGTGGGCACCCCCAACGAAATCGTCTCGATCGAAGTGGCCGCCATGGAAATCTTTTTCGAAATGCCCGAAGGGCGTGCGCTGCCGGCGGCGTTGAGCCGGGCGGAGGCTATCGGGGCGCGCCATCGCCTGGAAGTGCCCGAGGCCGAACTCTATTGCACGCTCGACAAGCTGAGGGAGTGCGAGGCGCGAATCCTTTCGGTCTCTCCCGTGCGGCCGACGCTCGAGGACTACTTCATCCGCATGGTCGGAAAGGAAAAAGCGCCCGTTCATGCGCTCGAGGGGATGGCCCGATGAGCGCGATGCCGGGCATTGTGGCGATCAACACGTTTCGCGAAGCGGTGCGAGACCGCGTGCTCTACAACCTTGTGCTCTTCGCGCTGATGATGATCGGCGCGGCAATCCTGGTCGGACAAATCTCGATCGGCATCGAGCGGCTCGTGATCGTCAATCTCGGGCTCTCCGCCATCTCGATTTTCGGGCTGGTGATGGCGATCTTCATCGGCGTCGGCCTCGTCTACAAGGAGATGGAGAAACGCACTCTCTACACGCTGCTCGCGAAGCCGATCCGCCGCTCCGAATTCCTGGTGGGAAAGTATGGCGGGCTGCTGCTGACGCTGGTGGTCAACACGTCGTTCATGGCGCTGGGGCTGGCAGCCGCGCTCTATTACGTGGGCCGGCCGTTCGTGCACGCGGACGCCTGGATTCCGGTGGCGATCTATTTCATCCTGCTGCAGCTCGCGCTGGTGACGGCGCTGGCGCTGTTTTTCTCCTGCTTCTCGAGTCCGATGCTTTCCGCGCTTTTCACGCTCGGCATTTACGTCACCGGCGTGTTTGGGTCGGACATCCGGGAGTTCGGGGAATTCGCAAAAAGCCCTCCGATCAAGGTTGCCACCCGCATCGTCTACTACGTTGTGCCGAATTTTCACAATTTCAACGTGATCGGCGTGGTGGCGCATGGTGAAGCGATTCCGGTGTCGCTGATCTGGCAAAACACGCTCTATGCCGTGCTGTACGTCACGCTGGTTCTCGTAGCCGCCTCCGCCGTGTTTGCAAGGCGAAATTTGAAGTGAGCCGCTCCGCCGCAAATCGGGTGCCATGGTCCGCCCTGGTGGCTATCCTGCTGCTCTTCGGCGCGATCGCGGTCTTGCAGAGCCGCATCGACGCTCAAACGAGGGACTTCGCAGCCCAGAAGCAGGAGTTGTTTCTGAGCTCGCCCACGGCAATACAGAAGTTGAGCCTGGGCTACGATTCGCTTCTGGGCGACATCTACTGGACGCGCGTCGTGCAATACTACGGTTCACGCCTCAACGAATCCCATCGGAATTTCGACCTGTTGTGGCCGCTGCTCAATATCACCACGACGCTCGATCCGAAACTCATCGTCGCCTATCGCTTTGGCGCGATCTTCCTCTCGGAACAAGACCTGGGCGCCGACCGCACCGACCTCGCGGTCAAGCTTGTCCAGCGGGGTATCCAGGCGAATCCGGACAACTGGCGCCTGGATGGCGACCTGGGCTTTCTCTACTACTGGCGGCTGAAAGACTATCCGAAGTCGGCCGCCGTGTACCTCGCTGGCAGCAAGAAACCCGGTGCGCCGGCGTGGATGAAAGTGATGGCCGCTCGAGTGTCGGCCATGGGCGGATCCCTCGAGACTTCGCGTCTGATCTGGTCCGAAATATATGAATCGACCCGGGACCCTCATATCCAGAAGATGGCTATGGAAGAGTTGAAAACGCTCAAAGCCCAGATGGACGAGCAGCAACTTGATGAACTCGCTGCGGATTACCGAGAGCGATTCGGGCGGTATCCGGCTTCGACCGAGGAATTGCGGGCGGCTGGCTTGGTGGGGGGGATTCCGCTCGACCCGGCAGGCTATCCTTACATTTTTGGCGCCGACGGGAAATCCAGCCTGGATCCGCGCAGTCCGGTGCACGCCCAGGCCGAGGCTTCGGCAAAGCCTTCCGGAGCATCCAAATAGGGTGTCCGGCAAAGCATTCCGCAGCGCCCGCCCGCCATGTAAGGCGGTCGGAAAAATCCTGGCAACGATTTGTCACCACAGCGAGTTCCAATTGACATACCGTTAGCCCCAATGCTCAGACGCATCGCCATTTCGATCGGGGTGTCGGCTGCAATCGCGGCAGGCGCACTTGCGACTTCGGCGGCGGTGCGTCCGATACAGCCTCAGGCCGGCGCACAGACACTGGCCACCACGAAAGCTCGTGGCGCGCAAGTACACGCGCCGTCCGCCGATGAAATCCGCGCGCGCGCCAAAAAGCTGATCGAGAACCAGCACAAGAACGATCGGGCGCTGGATGAATACGAGCGCGTCGAGCGGCATCAGGATTTCACCAGCGGCGCCGACCCGCAGATTATCGAGGACAAACTCTTTCGCGTGGTGCCCGATGGCGGCGGAACGCTGAAAATCCTCGTCAAAGACAAGGGTAGTCCCACCGATCCGGCGGACTACCGGCGACAGTTGCAGCTCTGGCAAGACATTTTGCAACGGATGATGCAGCCCGACGATTCGAAAGCCAAGGCAGCTCGCGAGAAATACCAGAAGCGCCAGCACGAGCGGGCGGACTTTTTGGATGCAATGAGCGACGCCTATATCGTCAAGTGGGTGGGACAGGAAATGCACGGCGGGCGCAGCTGCGACGTCTTCGATCTCACTCCGAACCCGGATTTTCATCCGCGCACGATGTTTCAGAGCGCGCTGGCCCACGTCACCGCCAAAATATGGGTTGACCATGACTCCGATGAACTGGTGCGGGGCGAGGCGCACATTCTGAGCGATATTTCGTTCGGAGGCGGCCTGCTTGGCAAGCTCTATCGCGGAGGCTCCGTTTCGATGGAACAAGCCGAGGTGGCTCCCGGAATCTGGCTGCCGACGCGTACCGAGTACGAGTTTACAGGGCGAAAATTTCTATTTCCGTTCGCCGAGCATCAGGTGATCGAATCCACTCATTACCGCCGGCTGGGCTCGTTGCAGCAGGCGCTGGTCGTCGTCCAAAACGAGTTGTCGACTGGGAAAGCCTTCAGCGAAGATCCGTAACTTTGCCCGCCGCCCGGTGTTAAATAGAGGAAACGATCCTTGGTCCCAAGGAGAAATTCCATGCGGCCTCCGATGCGAACCATTTTCGAGGCAGTTCTCGCTGGTCTGCTTTTCTGCGCGGTATTTGCCTTTCAGAGTTTCGCGCAGACCAGCCCGGCAAGTCCTTCGCCGCAGAATAGTGCTGAGCCTTCCGCGCAAGCACCGGCACCCGCACCCGCGCCCTCCCAACCCGCCACCAAGAAGGTTTGGACGAATGACGACGTGATGGGATTGCGGGCGGATTCGAGAATTTCCACCTTTAAGCAGCCGAAGACGAAACCCGCCGCGAACGGCGCGAAGCCGCCGAATTCGAGAGCCAAGACCGCCGCGTGGTACGAGAATCGAATCGCGGGGCTGCAAGCGCAACTGCCGCACCTCGATGACCAAATCGGCCAGTTGCAGGCGGCGCTGAATGGAGACACGGTAAATTCGGTTCGCAAATGGGGCGGCGTGAAGCCGGATGACTGGAGAGTGGAGCTCGACACGCTTCAGAAAAAGCGCGATGGCATCCAAGCCGAAATCAGCCTGCTCGAAGACCAGGCGCGCCACGACGGTGTCCCGGCGGGCGCGCTGCCTTGAGCAAATAACGGGAACGTCGCGTCTTACCGCGCGGCCGCCGCCACTTCCTTCTCGATCGGGGCGCCGATCAGGTTGCCCCATTCGGTCCACGAACCGTCGTAGTTTTTCACGTCGTCATACCCCAGCAGATACTTGAGCACGAACCACGTATGAGAGCTGCGTTCGCCGATCCGGCAGTAAGCGATCGTCTGGCCGGAACCTGAAATCCCCTTCCCTTGGTACAGTTGCTTCAATTGCTCGACAGATTTGAACGTCCCGTCTTCATTGGCGGCCTGCGCCCACGGAATGTTGGCCGCTCCGGGGATGTGGCCGGCGCGCTGCGCCGTCTCGCTCATGCCGGGCGGCGCAATGATCTTCCCTGTAAATTCGTCGACGGAACGCACGTCCACCAGGCTCCCGCCAGACTTTTTCCTGACGATTCCGAGAACATCCTCGCGATAGGCGCGAATCGATTCGTCCGACTCGCTGGCCCGATAGGTCGTGGGCGTAACTTTGGCGGCTTCCGTCGTCAGCGGGCGCTTCTCCTCGACCCACTTCTTCCGCCCGCCATTCATCAGGCGCACATCCTTGTGCCCATAATATTTGAGCTGCCAAAACGCGTACGCGGCAAACCAGTTGTTGTTGTCGCCGTAAAGAACGATGGTCGTGTCGTTGGAGACCCCGGATTGGCCGAGGAGCCTTTCGAGCGCCGACTTCTCGATCAGGTCCCGGCGTACATTGTCCTGAAGCTGCGTCTGCCAATTCCATCCCACCGCGCCTGCGATGTGGCCCTGATCGTAGGCCGTCGTGTCCACGTCCACCTCGATCAATCGAACCTTGGGGTCGCTCGCGTGATCCGCGGCCCACTGCGTCGTCACCAGCACTTCCGGATGCGCATATTCAGCCATTTCACTCTCCTTCGGATATCGGATGTCGTAGCTGCTACGTGAGACCCAAACAGAAAAAAACCCGCCTGCCAGTCTCTCTGGCGGCGGGTCGCGAAGTCCTGAGCTGAAAGATACTTAGGTGCTCGGCATGCCCGTGCCAGAGGATACTCGGACGCAACACGAGCAACAACAACCTTGAGCCGGCCTCTGGCGGCAGATCACCATGGCCGCAGCATACGCCCAACCGACTTCAGTGACAACGTTGTTTTGCCGGGCGATCGCCAGCTCAGATCGGCTTCAGCGGGCCGGCATCGGAAGACTCGTATTCGATCCGCAGCAGCCAGTCGAAGTGGAATTTCTGCAGGGCGAGCCACTTTTCTAGCTCTTCGCGGCCTGGCGCGTCGAATTCCACCAGCATCTTGCCTTCTTGCATGTTCACCACCACGCGGCGTGCTGTTACCTGCGTCCCTTCATAAAGGCGCGCGGTAAGTTCTTCTGCTCCCTGACGAGTGAGGCAGGCCAACGTATGCTGCGAAATGTAACGGGCCACCGGCCCTCCTCTCCCGTGCGAATCGGCGCCCGCGCCGGGAACAAATGGGATACCCCGTCCTCACGAAAAAAGCAAACGGATGCGGCCACGGCGAGGCGCCCGGCACTGGACGGGAGTACAGGTGCACGAGCAAGAAACAGTTCCCTCGGAAATCGACTCCAACCGCGCGGCCACCGATAAAATGTGTGTGCAGAAACCCGAGGTGATTCATGGCGCGTCTTCGATGGTCGATCTTCCTGATTCTTCTCGCCGCAATCCTGGCCTTGGCCGTGCCAGGCAACGCCCGCGTCAGAATCGGCACGATTGCAGGCACCGTGGTCACCGCGCATGGCAAGCCCGTGGCTGACGCCACCGTCACGATGCAGACATCCTACGGCCAGAGCCCCTGCGCCACGCACACCGATGCGAAGGGTCATTTCGAGTTTGCGCGCTACACAACCGGCCAGTACGACCTGCAGGCCTATTGGCACGGTATGTTCTCGGACTGGAAGAAACGCGTCATCATCCGCTCAGGCAGAACCACCGAGATCACGTTGCGCCTCCCGCCGGCTGCAGACATAACCGTCAAAGTCCCCGAGTGAAAAGCCGCCCCAATCTCCAAGCTTCGGCCCTAACGTGGGGTACTAGAACTATTGTATGTTCCAAATACAACTTAGGAGCCATTGGCCGGCCACAGAGCCTCCCGCTATCGTGGGTTGCGGGTTGGGGGAGCTGCCTTGCGGGGACGACGGCTCTAAAACGAGCCGGAGCACGCTTCCCGACCCGCCCAAAGCCCTCCTGCTGACGTAACCCATCTCTGACCCCCGTCCGCAGGACGGGCCCGTTCAGCGTCCCACCAAACCCCTCGGAACCGAATCTCGTCGACCCATTTCGAAGCCAGGCCAGCCCTGGCGCTCCCATTGCACATCTCATTGCTTGTCAGAAGGCCTGAGCGCCACCGCGTCGCGTAAACCCTGCGCACTGTTCAGCGCGCGGAATGCGCCGGCCTTGTCCATAGTCGGGAGGTTGCGACAGATGGCGGGAAAAGCGGGCAGACGAGCATGGCGCGGCATCGCCGGTGTCATGATCGCGCTGTGTCTTATCGCAGGACCAGCCGGCGCAACAGATCTCGAACCCAGGACGGTGGCAACCTTCGACCGCTACGTGGCGGCTGCCGAGAGTCAGATCGATCGGCAACTCTCGCTCGGCCAACCCTATCTTTGGGTTGAGAGCTTGCCATCCGCGCCTCGCGCTACCGCCGAAGCAGAGTTGCAGGCGGGGCAGGTGGTGATCGAGCGGCTCAATGCGATGGGCGAGAGCGGCTCCGCGAAGCCGATTGCAATTCCGGGCGGGATGATTCATCACTGGATCGGCACCGTATTTATCCCGCGCGCAACGTTGGCGCAAACGCTCGCGCTCGAAGAAGACTACGATCATCAGCAGGAATATTTTCATCCGGACGTGATGCGCTCGCGGATTCTCCGCCACAACGGCGACAACTTCACCATCGAATTGCGCCTGTACAAAAAGAAGGTGATCACGACGGTGCTCGATACCGAGCATGAAGTGCACTACACGCTGGTCGACGCGACGCACGCCTGGAGCCGCTCTCGAACGATTCGGATTCAGGAAGTGGACAACGCGGGCCAGCCCGATGAGCGCCTCGAGCCGGAAGGCCACGACCGCGGCCTTCTCTGGCGGATGAACACCTACTGGCGCTTCGAGCAGAAGGACGGCGGGACCTACGTGGAGTGCCAGTCGATTTCGCTCACGCGCGACATCCCGACAGAGCTGGGCTGGCTGATCGGGCCATACGTGAACAGCGTGCCGCGCGAATCGCTCGATTTCACCCTCGAAACCACGCGCGCGGCGGTGCTAGAGCGTATCGGGAAACAAACGGAACCTAACAGAGGAAATTAGAAAGAAGTGGCGGAGAGAAAGACATCCGCCAGGCCGTTTGAATCGATCCCCACCAGATTATTCGCCGATGAGATGAATGCGACCGTGTGGCCATCGCCGCTGATCGCCGGCGCGATGCTGTCTCCATTGGCCGCCGCGGGCGAAGAACCGGCGGGCAGGCTCGCGAGTGCGGTGCGCGGCGTGCACGCCGTGGTGCCGCTCGGGAGATCGACGCAGGTGCTGCGGACAAATACGTTTTCGATGCCGTTGATCACCGTGGGCGCCAGGTTCGTGGCCTTCGAGGAGAACGCGATCAGGATGCCGCCCGGGCAGGTTCCCGTCGTGGTCGTGGTCGAATTGCACACGCTCACGCTGGGGTTTTCGCTCAGCGTGTTTGCCGGTGTGGTTGCGTTTGCTGAGGTGTCCGGCGTCGAAACCAGCATCGGGCTTGACGGCGCGCAGGTGGGCGGCGTGGTCACGACGACTCCAATGCAGGTATCGAAAACGTAGATCTCCTGCGTTCCGGACGAGGCGATTCCGAAATCCGTCGCCGTCGACGCGAACGCGACGAAGCGGCCGTCCGGCGACATCGCCGGCTCGATGCTCTCGCCATTTGCGGCGGTGGCTCCCCCGTCGGGAGTGGAGATGAGATTGGTGACGGGAACGCAGCTGGTATTAATTATGCCGATGGTCGTCACGCAGGTCGCGCGTTCGAAGATTTCCTGGTCGCCGTCCGGATTCGGCGCGGTCGCCCCGAGATTCGTGGCGGTGGAGGAAAAAGAAACGTAAAGGCCCGTATTCGCGATCGCGGGATCGGAGCTCGGCCCATCGCCCGGCGTCACGCCATCCGGCGTCGAAACCAGGTACGTCGTCGGAACGCACGAGGATGTCTGCGTCAAGGGAGTGGCGCCGCTGCAGATCGTGCGGATGTAGACCTGCGGCGTGACTCCGTCGACGGCGACGCCCGAGACGAGATTGGTGGCGAGCGAAACGAACGCGACGTATTGCCCATCAGGACTGATCACCGGATTGTAGCTTTCCCCGTTACCGGCGCTCGCCCCGTCCGCGGATAGTGATACCAGCACCGGCCCGCACGAAGTCGTGGTGGTCTCGCACGTGGGCTGCCAGTAGACCTGCCGCGTGCCTGCCGGCGTGGTCACATAATTCACCAGATTGCTCGCCGACGAGGTAAACGCGACGTCGTCTCCGGTGTTGTCCAGCGATGGCTCCGAACTTGGCCCGTTCGCGGCGCTTCCTCCCGTGCCCGCGGTGATCAGCAGCGTCTTCGGCACGCAGCTGCTGCTGGTCGAAGTCGAGGCCGCGAGACACGTGTCGCGGTAAAAGATTCCGCTCGTGCCGCTCGTCAAGTTCTGCTGGGTTACGGTCGACAGCAGGTTGGTGGAATTGGACGCAAAGGCGATGAATTCCCCCGTCATGCTCGCCGACGGCCCGGCCGTCGTCAGGGTCGGAACGCCGCTCGAGCACGATGTGCCGCAGATTCCATTGTTCGCCTGCGCTCCTGAAGGCGCGAGATCGACAAGCACCGGCAGCCCCGCCGTATCGGTAGGATCGACTGCGAAAGTGACCGGGTTCGATGTGCCACCGCCGGGCGCGGGACTGAACACTTGCACTTGCTCCACGCCGCCCGCCGCCAAATCCGCGCTCGTCAGTGTGACCTGGAGTTGCGCGCTGCTGCCGAAGATCGTTGCGTGCGGAGCGCCATTGATCATCACCGTCGAATTGCTCACGAAACCCGTGCCCGCAACCGTGACACTCGTCGGGGTAGTCGTCCCGGCTTGCGCAGCGGCGGGGCTCACCGACGCGAGGTTCGGAACCGGATTCGTCACCTTCAACGACACGGAATTGGAGGTGCCGCCGCCCGGCGCCGGATTGATCACCACGATTTGGACGCTGCCCCCGGTGGCAATGTCCGCCGCGGAGATGGGCGCGGCCAGGGAAGTTTGTCCGATGAAGCTGGTGCTGCGAATGCTGCCGTTCACGGATACCGTGGATTGCGAAACGAAATTGCTGCCGTTCACCAGCAGCGTGAAGGCGCCGCCTCCCGTGAAAACGCCCGAAGGCGAGAGCGAGCTGATCTCCGGCAGCGGGCTGGGCGCCGGGTTGATCACGAAGGTGGCCGGCTGCGTGTTGCCGCCTCCGGGCGAAGGCGTCGAGACGACGATCGATGCGGAGCCGGCATTTTGAATCAGGCTCGCCGGCACCTGGGCCGTCAGTACTCCGGTCGAAGTGAACAGGGTGATCAGGCCGCCGCCATTCCAAAATACGGTCGAAGCCGGCGTAAAGTTGCCGCCCTTCACGGTGAGCGTGAAGCTCGGCTGGCCCGCCTGAATGCTCGAGGGGACGAGACTGATATTGGGCGCAGGCGTGGGGTAATTGATTTGCTCCTCGCAGGCCGTCAACGCGAGCGCAGCGAGAAAAATCGTAAGCAAGAAAATAACGCGAGATCGACCGTGCAAATTCCTCACCCCTGATTCTACAGACCGGCTGGAACGCCTAAACGCAATCGTAGAGACTACTAAAGATGTCTCTTGCGGGCAATCGGGATGCCTCGCCGGAGGGCGATTTGCGGTGGATCGCCCGGGGCCGCTCACTCACTCCGAGGATGTCGGCTATAGTACGGCGTAATACGTGAAAATCGTGTAGTCCGGGTTCGCGTGGCGCTTGCCCGAGCCGACGATCACGGTACGCGTGAGCCAGTCGTGCGGGCCCACGGGCGTATCGAAATAGGGCGTGCACCGGAAGTAAAAGGGCCGGTCGCCGCCCCAACTCGGGTCGTTGCGGTCGATCGGCTTCCCGTCCATCGGATAGAGGTAGCCCGTATTGTGGATGTAGATCATGGTGCCGTCCGACGCTTCGAGCATGTAATGGGCGTCGAGCACGCCGTTGCCGGCGTAGTCCGCGCCGCTGCGCGGCACCACGCGGCCCTGCAGCCGAGGCCCTTCGATCACGCCCGACATGGCGGGGACGTAGGCGCGCCTCCCGTTCGGCGTTTGAAACGAAACGCGCTCCTTGAAGTCGATGCGAATCTGAAATGCGTATTCGAGCTTGATGGGCTCGATCTCTCCAAGAGGTTGCGTGGTTCCCGTCGCCGGTTTGGTTTCCGATTGCGCCGATGGCGATTCGCCTGCCGCTTCGCTCGCGGCGAAGGCAACCTCCGGGAGGAGTCCGCCGAAAGCGCCGCCCGCGAGCAGCGCCCCGCCGCCGAGCGCGGACCCCTTCAACATCGAGCGGCGCCCGATCGGGCGAGTTGCGGATGAACTGCCGTGTTTGCTTTTCATCGAAGCACTCCTAGTGGCCTGTGCGGCCAAACGAAAGATTCGTCGAGAAAAATGGCACCACCTTTTTCTCCACGCGATCCTGAATCCCGCTGATATGCGTCCCCTCGTAGGTTTCAAACGTGTGCGCGATTCCGTACGCGGTCAGGACGTGATCGAGCTCCTCATTCGAAGCCATCAGGCCGTCTTTCGTGCCCACGTCGCCCGCGATGGCGTGAAGCTCCTTCAGGCTGGGAATGTGTTGGTCGATCATCGCGAGCGGCGCATTCGCGTCCCATTTCGCCGCGATCTCCGGCCGGAGCTTGCCGTCGAGCCATGGGACATCAAAGAACAATGGAGGATTCTTCGGATTGGGAGACCACGCGGCCGATTCGGCAATCGTTGCTCGCGTTCCGAAGTCTGCTTTTTCGAGATCGGCCGCGCTGCGGACCGATTCGGCCTTGATCATCGGCGGGCTTTCCTTGTCCCAGGAATTCGCGGCCAGGCAGCACGCGCTCAGCCAGTAAATGCTTGAAAAGACCTCCGGGTGCGTCATCCCGAGCCGAATCGTGCCGTATCCGCCCATCGAATGCCCGGCAAGCCCGCGGCTCATGCGATCCGGAATCGTGCGGTAGTGCGCATCGATGTAGGAGACCAGGTCGTGCACGATGAAATCGTCCCAGTCGCCGGTCGTTACCGAATTCGAATACATGCTGCCGTAGTAGATGGTGTGGGCGCTCGGCATCACGAAGATCATCTCGCGCGCGCCATTCGCCAGCGCTGCGTCGATCGCCTTGGGAGCATCGATAAAAACGTGCTTCGCGCCGAACCAGTTGTCGTCGTTATCCATGTAGCCGTGCAGCAGGTAGACCACCGGATAGCGCCGGTGCGTCTGCTTCTTATAGCTGGGCGGAAGGTAGACGGAAACGTATCGGTCGGGCGAATCGCCCTCGAGATTCCCTTCGAGCGATTTGCCATGCACCTGAATTCTTTCGACGGTACCGTGCAGTTCAGGCTTTTCCATCTGCGAAAAGGAGAGGCCGCTCGCCAGCAGGATCAATCCGGCGAAAACGATTGCATTGGCGGCAAATCGGAAAAAGGATTTCATTGAACGGGCCCACCTGTGACGCATTCGAAGCTCTCCGCCTTCTCGGGATCGCCGGTGCCCTTGTAGCGCGCATATTTCGGATACGCGCACAACGGCCGCGATCGGCCCGGAAACGATTTGCCGGTCGCGACCACAAACTCCGGCGATTGTCCCTTCTCGACCCAATCGACGATGGCGGTAAGCATATCGAAATCATCCAGCGTCGCCGCGCCGCCCTGGCAATGGCTCATCCCCGGAACGAGGAAAAAGCGGCTCCAGTTTTGCACCTGGTCCACGCCGCCGTTTACGGGGTCTTGCCCAAGTTGCTTGTAGTAACCCAGCGTAGCCAGGAACGAGAACCAGGGGTCGCTCGTGCCGTGATAGAAAATGAGCTTCCCACCGTGTTCCGAGAATGTGCTGAGATCGGTCCATGTTGCTGTGTCGGTGAGCGTCTGTTCGGCATTCGCGCGGACACCCGCGACTTGCTCGTCAACGGTCTCTTTGGGCGGCAGAACGTTGCCGAGAATGTTCGGGCCCGGCATGGGCAGGAATCCCAGCGTGAACCCCGGGCCTTTGGGCTGCACCACCATGTCCGCATCAAAGGGAAATCGCGGATAAACCTGATCGCCGCGCGAATCCTTCGGCCCGCCGAAAGCCTCCTGCAAAGCCGTCACCTGCCCGGACGAAAGGCATCTGTCGGTTTTATCCCCGGTGCATTTCAGAACCGCGGGATCGAAATGGCAGGCCGCGCGGTTAAAAATCATGCCGTCCTTCAGACCGTCTTTGTCGTCGCATGCTTTCAGGATCGCATCGGCGATCAATTGCTTGTCGCTGCTCGAGAAATCCTTGGTCGGATCGGGCTTTCCATCCGGTCCCTTCGGTGCGATCTCGGCAAACGCGCGCGTCGCCCACGAAAGCCCGATATTCGAATAGCCGGTTTCCATGGCCGGATCGCCGGAAATAATTCCATCGAAATACGTCGGGTAGCGCTGCGACATCAGCATCGCCTCGCGCCCGCCGGTAGAGCAGCCGTCGAAGTACGAATGCTTCGCGGGCTGGCCGTAATAGCTCGCGATCACCTGCTTGGCCAGCACCGCCACGCGGCCCACCGCGATGTACGCGAAATCGAGCGCGGCAAGCTGATCCTTCATGAACGACGCATCAAACACCGCGCCCTCATGCCCCGTGTCCGTGGAAACCACCGCAAAGCCGCGCGTGAGCGCCGGCGCATTCCCCGCCGCCTGCGTGCCAAACGGGGCGCCCACCGAGCCATTCAGCCCGCCTCCGCCTTGAAACAGGAAGCGCCCATTCCAATTGTCCGGCAGCGCGATGGCGAACTCGATGGCGTAATGCTTGCCGTCGAAACCCGTGCGCGGATCGATCTCGCCATCCGCGCGGCAATACGCCGGAACCGCCACCTGGATCGTGTCGCCGAATTGCGAAGGGCGGATCGTGCCGGGTGCGGCCGCGGGAACAGACGTCGTCTTGGTGATCGTCATTCCGCTCCCGGGTATCTGAAGTTTCATCAGGTCCGCGCACTTTTCCGCCGGCGCGATTCCGGGTGCGGCATCCTGCGCCTGCACGCACGCAGCCGATGCGAGCGCCAGACAAACCAGCGCGAAATAAATTGCCCTCAATCTGAAATCATTCATAAGCCGAGCCCCCCGCCACCAGACAAAATTCCCGGACGCGGCGGAGCATAACAAACCGTGTCTGCGCGGGCAATGTTTCGATGGGCTCAGCAGGATCGGAATCCGAAGGCCGGAACGATCGCGGATTCAAAAAAGGCGGCGCTAAAGCTTGAAAATTTTCCGCGCGGTTTCTCCGAGGATATTCCGCTTGGCCTGTTCGCCGAGAAATGGCAACCCGGCGATGCGCGCGGGCACGTCGAAATCCCAGTGCGGCCAGTCGGAGGAGTACATCAGCTGCGTCTCGGCGCGCACGGCCTTCATCGTCGCTTCGAGCATGTGCGGCATCGTCACCTCGAGCGGCTGCGACGTGAAGTACATCTCCGCGATGTATTCGCTCGGCAGGCGCTTCAGCAGCGGCGCGTCCGATTGGCGCATCAGGTATTCGTGGTCGAGCCGCTGCATCATGAACGGCACCCACGCCAGCCCGCTTTCAATCCAGATCACCTTGAGCTTCGGAAATCGCTCGGGCAGCCCGTTCACGATCCAGTTCGTCATATGCGTCATGTTGCAGGTGACGAACGACATCGAATGCACCGAAAGAAACCGGTTCATCGTGACCGTCATCGTATCGCCCCACGTGGGGCCCGCGTGAAACGCCAGCGGCAAGCCGCGCTCCTCAAGTTCGCGGTAGACGCGCATGTACATGTTCTTGTGGACGCCCGTGTGCCGCTGGCTCGTGATCATGAAGCCGACCACACCGGGCGTTTCGCCAAACTCCGCGATCGTTTGCAGCGAAGCCTCGGGATCGTGGAATGGCAAGCAGAGCAGCGTTTTCACGCGCTCCTCGCGCGGCAGAATCGTTTCGGTGAACCAGCGGTTATACGCAAACGTCATCGCTGTCACGATATCCGGCTCGGGATGCAGGCCCATTTCGAGCATCGGCTGCGGGAACACCACCTGCATCTTGATTCCCATCGAATCCATGGCCCGGCGCACGAGCGTCAGGTCGCGGTGCTCGTCGGTTTTCTCGACGTATTCCGCGAGCTCCGCCTGGTGCGGGATGCGGCCGAAGACATCCTGAAACGTCAGGCCCACCGGATGATTGCTGAAAGCGAGCTGGCGCGCGCGCGGCCAGTCCTGCGTCATCGTTTTCGCGTTGTGGCGCAGCACGGGATTTTCGAGGCGATCGAGAATTTCGCCCCAGGAATCGAATTCCACGTGGTGCGCGTCGACGTCGACGATGAAGTAATCGTCGAGGTGGTAGCGCGCGATATCGCGCCGCGCGTTGGCCAGGATTTCGCGCGAGTCCGTGCGCGTGGTGATCTGCTGCACCGCGTGTTCGCTTGCCGTGTGCGTGCCGTTCAAAGTTTTGGTTGTGCCCATGTGCGTATCCTTGCCCGCAGCAGCAGCCGCGTTCGGCTCAGGCGCCCGGCGCGGTGCGCGAAAACCATAGCGCGAGGTCGAATGGATTCAAGCGGTGCGCGCGTAGCAGCGCGCAGGCCATCACCATCGCCTCCGTGGTCGAAACCGTGCCGTCGATCACCGGGATTGCTTTTGCGCCCGGTTCCGCCTCTTCCACCGCCGCCGCGTAAAGCTTCACGGCGCCGCTTACGAGATTCGTCACGTCCGCCGGCGGCACAGCTGCGATTTCGCCCGCCTCGGTGGTTCGCTCGATCTGCTCGCGCAGCTTGACGAGAAGCGCGGATAATTTCGCGGCCTCGTCAGACGGTGACATAAATTCCGTCGGCCGCTTCTTCCACCGTCACGCGAATCAGTTTCGCCGTTGGCCGCCCCGGATGCACGCCCGTCCGGATATCGTATTCAAACCCGTGCCACGGGCACACGATGTGCAGGCTCGATTCGTCGAAAGCGAAGCCGCGGCTTTCGCCGCCCGGCTCGATGATTTCCGTCACGCGCGGGATGATTTTCCCCTGGCACACGGGCCCGCCCTGGTGCGCGCACCTGTTGTCCCAGGCGTAGAGTTTCCCTTGGACGCGGAAGATCCCGATCGTCTTGTCGCCGATGTCGACCACGAGCCGGCCCCCTTCGGGAACCCGCTCGCCTCGACCGACGTAGACTCGCTGTGAAGTTGCCGGCATGTTTCACCAGGGCTGGTAAACGAGGGCGATTGTATGTTGATTGGCAGGCGTGCCGCAATTCCAGATTACGGGAATCCGCTTTTGCAGGCTCCCTCGTTGGATCTAGCGTACTGCTCGGGTACCATGGCGTGTCCGGGGCGCGGGCAATGAGAAGCAAAGTCGGGGAAGGATCGCAGAGAACGGATGAGAGGTGCGTTAGTCGGATTAATTCACGGGGCGCGACGGAATGTCGCCTGCCCAATCGGGTTGCGCAAATTCCACGCCCCAGAAGTGCGGGCTCGGCGAGAGGAACTCGACGCCGATGCGCGTCCCTTTCTCGGACGTATCGCCGATATAGACCACGCGGCACTCCTGCTCTTCCTCGGTGGCGGGATTGATCAGCAGCATCTCCGCGCCGAGTTCGAGCGTCTCCTGCAGGTAGAGCAGGCCCCCGTGCGCGTTGATCACGATGGTCTGGCTGTTCTCCCGGAACTTCCGTCCGTCGGTATTCTTTCCGGTGGCGCGGACGGAGAGCCGCGTGAAGACCCGCGAGCTGCGCCGTTCCTTCGTATAGGGAGCGTCGGTCATCATCATGAATATCGTGCAATGCGCGCCGGGGTGAGTCAATTGCGCGAAACACGTGCGTGCCCAAAGAGGCAGTTTGCGAAATCGCTGTCGGAATCGGGCGGCCTTCCGTAATATGTGAGCGCTCGACGGTGGCGCCAGGAAGCGCCCGGCGATGCGGTTTTGGCCTCCGGGAGCCGCGAATGAACGTCCTCGACTACATCGAAACGAAGCGCGAAAGCAATCTCAACGAGCTGAAGGAATTCCTGCGCATCCCGAGCGTGAGCACCAAGAGCGAACACAAGGCCGATATCGAAAAGGCCGCGCGCTGGGTGGCCGAAAAACTCCGCGCCGCGGGGCTCGATAAGGTCGAAATCGAGCCAACGAAGCTGCATCCGCTCGTCTACGGCGAATCGTTGAAGGCGCCGGGCAAGCCCACCGTCCTAATCTACGGCCACTACGACGTGCAGCCGGCCGAGCCGCTCGATCTCTGGACCAGTCCCGCCTTCGAGCCCACGGTGCGCGACGGCAATCTCTTCGGCCGCGGCACGGCGGACGACAAGGGCCAGGTGCACATCCACATCAAGGCGCTCGAGGCTCTGCGCGCGGCCTCCGGGAAACTGCCGATCAACGTGAAGGTGATGGTCGAAGGCGAAGAAGAAGTGGGCAGCGTGGGCCTATGGGACTTCGTGCAGGCGAACCGCGAGCGGCTCAGAGCGGACGCGCTGATCGTTTCCGACACGTCGATGCTCGCGAAAGGCGTGCCTTCGGTCACCTACGGCTTGCGCGGCTTGAACTATTACGAAATAGAATTGACGGGACCCGCGCAGGATCTGCACTCGGGCGCCTTTGGAGGCGCCGTTCCGAACCCCATCACGATTCTCGCGGAGATGATCGCGAAACTTCACGACAAGAATTTCCGCATCACGGTGCCGCACTTCTACGACGACGTGGCCGTGCTTTCGCGCCGGGAGCGCAAGGCCCTGAACGCGCTGCCCTGGAAGGAAAAGGAATTTCGCAAGACGGTCGGCGCACCCGCGCTCTTCGGCGAGAAGGGATACACGATCGTCGAGCAGCTCTGGACCCGTCCCACGCTCGACGCCAACGGCATCTGGGGCGGATACACCGGCGAAGGCGCGAAGACCGTAATTCCATCGAAGGCCTATGCGAAGATTTCCACGCGGCTCGTGCCCGATCAGAATCCGGAGAAGATCGCGAAGCTCGTCGAACGGCACGTCCGAAAGCTCCTGCCGAAAGCCGTGACGTGCAAATTCGAAATCCTGAGCACGGGCAAAGCGTGGGTCGCGCCCTATTCGCACCCGATTTTTCAGAAAGCGCTTCACGCGCTCGAGGAAGGTTTCGGAAAGAAAGCGGTGTTCATACGCGAGGGAGGCTCGATCCCCTTCGTCAGCCAGATGCACGATACCTTCAAGGTGCCGTGCGTCCTTCTCGGATTTGGATTGCCCGATGAGAACGCCCACGCGCCCGACGAACACATCGCGCTCGAAAATTATTTCGGCGGCATCAAGTCGGTCGCGCTGTTCTACGAAGAGCTCGCTAGTCTCTAAAACGGCGAGCTTTGTCCCGCAATGGGAAAAGCCGCATTTTTGCGGGCTTTTTTAAACCTTTCGCTTGCGTTCGCCTGGTAGGACGGCTATAGTGCCACGCGGCATCAGCGATGCTGGCAGGAAACACAAGTCACAAAAAGTCACACCACTGAGGAGGAAAGAGAATTCGATGGCTACTCCGTTGAGCAAGTCCAAGATCATCGCCCACCTGGCCGATAAGGTCAGCACGCCCGAAAAGCCGGTATCGAAGAAGCAGATTGCATCCTTCTTCGATGAGCTGTTCAAGCTTGCCGTCAAGGAAGCCAAGGGCACGGGCAAGTTCGTGATTCCCGGCCTGGGTCGCGCCGTGAAGGCGCACCGCAAGGCGCGCATGGGACGCAACCCCGCAACCGGGGAAGCGATCAAGATCAAGGCCAAGACGGTCGTGCGCCTGCGTGCGGCAAAGGCCTTCAAAGACGCCGTCCTGAAGTAGGCCCGTCGGCGCAGACATCCCGGCAAACCCCCAAGGTTGCCTCCTGACCCGCAAAGCGGCTCGAAGGCTTGGGGGTTTTGTCTTTTCATCCACTTCTTTCGAAGCCGCAATTCCCATGCGTGAATACTCCGGGCTCCTCACCGACCTCTACGAACTTACGATGGCGGCCGGCTACTTGCAGACCGGCTTCGACGCCCGCGCTACCTTTGAGCTGTTTGCCAGGCACCTGCCGCCCAAGCGCAATTATCTGGTGGCGGCCGGGCTCGAGCAGGCGCTTGAGTTTCTCGGCAACGTCAGTTTCACCGCGGACGAGATCGACTACCTGCGCCGGCATCCGCTCTTCCGGAATATCCGCCGCGAATTCTTCGATTATCTGGCCGAGTTCCATTTCACGGGCGACGTATGGGCGATGCCCGAGGGAACCCTCGTATTTCCCGGCGAGCCGGTTCTTCGCATCACCGCGCCGATCATCGAGGGGCAGATCATGGAAACGTATCTGCTCGCGATGCTCAGCTATCAGACAATGATCGCGAGCAAGGCGGCGCGCGTGGTTACGGCCGCCGAAGGGCGGCAGATCGTCGATTTCGGCGCGCGGCGCGCCCACGGCATCCGCGCGAGCCTGCTGGCGGCTCGAGCCGCGTCGATTGGAGGCTGCCAGGGCACTTCCAACGTCCTCGCCGGGCAGCAGTTTGGCATGAACACCTACGGCACGCAGGCGCATTCGTGGGTGATGGCGCACGAAACCGAACCCGAGGCCTTTCAGAAATTCCTCGATGTTTTTCCCGAGGGCTCCGTTCTCCTGCTCGATACCTACGACGTCCACAAGGCCGTCCGCGAAATCATCGGCGCGGGCCGTAAGCCCGCGGGCGTTCGGCTCGATAGCGGCGACCTGGTGAAAGACAGCCGGTGGGTGCGCCGCGAACTCGACCGCGCGGGATGGAAAGACGTGAAGGTGTTCGCATCCGGCGACCTCGACGAATTCAAGATTGCGAAGCTCGTGAAGCGGGGCGCGGCCATCGACTCCTTCGGCGTCGGAACGGCGCTCGCCACTCCCGGCGACGCTCCGCACCTGAACATGATCTACAAGCTCGTCGAAGTCGAGCGCGGCGGCAAGGTTCGCGAGGCAGCCAAATTCAGCCACGCCAAGGCCACGTATCCCGGCCGCAAGCAGGTGTTCCGGCATGTGGCGGCGAAAGGCGAAATTGCCGGCGATACCATCGCTCTTGCCGGCGAGCCGGCGCCCAATGGAGATGAGCCGCTGCTGATCGAAGTCATGCGAAGCGGCCGCCGGCTGGCCGCCCCAGAGCCGATCGGCGCCCTCCGCGACCGGTGCATGGCGAATCTCGCGAAACTCCCCGGGCGCTATAGGCAAATCCAGCGAAGCGCCGCCTACCCGGTTCGTTACACAAAGCGCCTCACCGCGATGCGCGATCAAGTGAAGCAACGCGTCCGCAGCTTTGCGCTAAAATAGAATCGCAGGCCGCTGGAGTCCGCCCATGGCATCGCCGAAAATCATCTTCTGGGAAGTCGACGCGCAGGCGGATTTCATGCTGCCCGGCGGAAAGCTCTACGTCCCGGGCGCCGAGAAGATCATCCCCAATATCGAACGGCTCGTTCGTGGCGCCGCCGACGCCGGAATTTTTCTCGTCTCGAGCGGCGACGCGCATCCCGAAGGCGACCCTGAATTTCAGAGATTCCCGCCCCACTGCCTGCGCGGAACGCCCGGCGCGCGAATCATTCCCGAAGGACTGGCGAAGAATTCGCGCACGATCCCGAATGATTCCTCGCGGTCGGTGCCCGAAGATATTCTTCGTTCTCCGCAGGTCGTGATCGAGAAGCAATCGCTCGACGTCTTCGACAACCCGCGCACAATCGAACTCGTCGACCGCCTGGGAGCGGACGCCGAATACGTTGTCTTTGGAGTGGTCACCGAATACTGCGTTCGGTGCGCGGCAAAGGGACTGCTCGAGCGCGGCCGCAAGGTATCCGTGGTGACCGACGCGATTGAAGCGCTCGATGAAGCGGCCGGCAAAAACGCTCTCGCGGAATTGCAGGCGCTGGGCGCGCGGATGATCGCCACAGATCAGGCGCTCGCGAAAATTGGCGTAACCGTTTCTAGGTGATTCGCGTTAGAATCCGACACAAATTTATATGGATTCCGGAATGCCCGAAGATCGCCACGAACACGCGCAGGATCTTTTCCAGCAGGCGTATCGCGCGCAGATGACGGGCGATTGGGACCGCGCCGCCGAGCTTTACAAGGCCTCGCTCGAAATTCTTCCCACCGCCGAAGCTCACACCTTTCTCGGCTGGACCTACCACTTCCAGGGAAAGATCCAGGACGCCATCGACGAGTGCAAGCGCGCCATCGAAGTCGATCCCGACTTCGGCAATCCCTACAACGATATCGGCGCGTACCTGATCGCGCTCGGGCGTCTCGATGAAGCCGTGCCGTGGCTCGAGCGGGCCATCGGCGCTCCCCGCTACGACCCGCGCCACTTCCCGCATTTCAATCTCGGCCGCGTCTATCTCGCCAAGGGAATGTTCGGCAAAGCGCGCGAATGTTTTCAGGAGGCGCTGCGGATCGAGCCGAATTACACGCTCGCCAGCCGCGCGATCGAAAATCTCCGCCGCCTGGTGAATTAGGAAGCGCTCGCCTTCGCGTTCACGGGAGTCACGATCCTGCCGTAGAGCCACATGAGCGCGGCCGTCAGAACTCCGATTGCGACCACGGCCCACCACATCTGGGCGGGCCTGTGCAGCACGTCGCCGAACTCATGCAGCAGAAATCCCCCGAGCGGCCCCGCGATGGCGTAGCCGATCGCGATCGGCAGAAATGCGTAGCCCATGTAGAGCCCTTGCTGTTCGGGGGGCGCGAGCCGCGAACAGTATTCGTAGTAGCGCGAGGCTTGCGTGAGTTCGCCGAGCGCCAACACAACGAGCAGCGCGCCGAAGACGAACATCGAGGGGTGGACGGCGAGCAGAATCCACGAAAGAGCCGCAACCAGAAAGCCGATGGCAATCGTCAGCACGGCGGGTATTTTCTGCGTCAAGTAGGCGACGAGGATCTGGAAGCAGATGATCGTAACGCCCTCGATCGAGAGAATTCGATCGACATTCGCATTCGGATTCACGAAGCGCCGCAGAAAAATCGGAGCCGAGATAAAAATCTGCCAGTAGACGATGTAGAAGCCCGATGAGATCAGAAGAAAAGTGACGTAGCGCCCGTTGCCGAGAACGACGAACATGTTCTTCAGCGCCGTCGAAATCTTTTCCACGCGCAGATCATCCGTGCGCCCCGGTTCCTTGTAGAAAAGCAGCGTTACCCAGAACATCAGAAACACGCTGAGCGATGCCATGCGAAACACGTTGGCGATTCCCCATCCCATCCTTTGGCGCACCAGCCACGCCATGAACGGGCCGACCGCGCCCCCGATATTCACGAGCGTGTAGTAGATCGAATAGCCGAGCGAGCGGACATTCTCGGAGGACGCGCGCGCCGTGGTGCCCGCAACGCACGGTTTTACGAGCCCTGGACCGAGCGAGGGAAGCAACAGCACCAGCGAGACGAGCCACTCATCGCCGATGGCGTGGCGCAGCGGCGCCATCCAGGAAGTCTCGAGCGAGCCGAGCAGAAAATAGCCGGCGGTGAGCAACAGGTACGCCAGCATGAGCGTGCGGCGGAATCCGAATCGATCGGCGAGCGTGCCCGCCAGAATCGATAGCGCGTACACCACAAATCCCGTGACGCCCAGGATCGTTCCTGCGAGTTCGCTTGAAAAGTGGAGCTGCTCGGTGAGGTAAATCGCGAGCACGGCAGTGGTGCTGTAGTAGGCGACGCGCTCGAAAATTTCGGTGAAGTTCGCGACCCAGAAAGGCGGCTGAAAGCCGGCGCGGATTTCGTCCAAGCGCTGTGCGAAAGCCAAATTTTCCTCTTCGAGCGGGCGGATGATCGCCTCGCGGCAGGCGTGATTGTAGCGGAAGCGAGCCGATTTACGGCGTCAAATTCTTGCTCTTGCAAGGCGCGAAAAGCGCGGAAATCTCTGCAATAAGAGGGGACTGGAGCAGCCCCCTAGCGGGGGGTTAAACGGGCCTCAAAAAGCCAAAAAAAGACGATTTTGGCGGATTTTTGGCATGCGCCGGGGCAAAGAAGCCGAAGGAACCGCCCAGCCCGCCGATTCGGCCGGTCCGAAGTGACCGACCCGCCATTCAGACGGTAGCGGGGACGGCCGGCGCGCTGTGGGCATGCATGCGGCTATAGGCGGCCAACACCAGCGCGCCCAGCCCCCAAATAATTATGATGAATCCGGCGATGGGACCCACAAAGGGGATCATGCGAATGGCGCGAAGAATCGCCAAGCCGATCGCCAGGCGCGCGACCGCCGGCCCGATCCCGACGGTATAGCCGAGGAGCTGCTCGCCTAGCCACGAGCCGACGAAGAGCTGCGCGGCGTAGAGTGCGATCAGGTAGAGCAGGAGGGCGGAGAGTCCGATTCCGAGGCCCACGATCGTGATACAAGCGATGACGATGGCGATCGGAGTGGCAAAAAGGAAAAGCACGCCGAAACCTACCGCGGGACCCACGCGCCGGGTCTGGTGCACGGTGTCGGCGAAGAATCCGGGGAGCAGCAGGAGAAGCGCGAGGCCAAACAGGAAGTTCGCGCCCCAGAACAAAACCTGGTGCCAGTAGTAAGCGACGCGCGTGTAATCGGGGCCGCGCTTGGGAACCGTGATTTGAATCGGGCTCGCAAGCTTCGCGCCGGAAGCGACGTCCGGCTGGCGGCGGCCCTCATATTTGGCGTGCCCATCGATCTCGGCGGTAGGGCCGATGGTGAGCCGGTCTCCGCGGACGGTGAGATCGCGATCGAGCCGGCCGTCGATGGTGAGGTCGGCGACGAGCGCGAGGACGTCGCCCCCGACGTGGCCGTCCATCTCGGCGTTCTGCCCGCCCATCATGATCGAGCCGCCCACGCTGGCCTTTTCATCCAGAGCGACCTGTCCCGCCCAGGCCATCACGTTCTTGCCGACCGTGGAATTCAAAGAGAGCGACTGGCATGAGACGCGCACGTTTCCGTCAACAGGGCCATTCACGACGATTTCCTGGCCGAAGGCGATGATGTCGCCCTTGACGTGGCCGTTCACGGTCAAGCTGCTCGAGAAGGAAATCAAGTCGCCGTCGACGTCTCCATCGATACGGGTCCTCTCGGCAAGGACGATGAGATCGTTGTTCACCACCTGGCCGGCGGGCAGGGTGTAACTGGGATCGCCGTGCTCGACCTCGGCGGCCCCGGCCGAAGGCGAGAGCGCGAGGACGCAGGCGAGCGCGCCCATCACGAACGCGATCGTGGTAAAGCGCTGCCAGTGTCTCCGGAGCAGCCAGATAGCAACCATTCCCAAAGTTGCCGCCGCCATGAATTCCGGGAGGTTTCGCATCGTGTCCCATCCTTTCCAAAAGGCGCCCGTGAAAAAGAGCATCGTGAGAATATTTCCCTGCGTGAAGCCGGCCTGAGCCGCCTGCGTGATGGAGGGCTGAACCACTCCCGTCCAGAGCGTATAGGCGCCGCCAACGCCGAGCCCGAAGGCGACCACCCAGCCCCAGCCGATCGTGGCGCGCTCCGGCTTTGCGACGAGGCGCGCCGGAAGCGGTTCTTCATCGGAGGCGAGAGCCTCCTGAAGCCACACGGCTTCCTTTTCGAGCGCGCTGAGAAGTTCGCGGCAGGAACCACAGGCGGCGGCGTGTGTCGATACGCCGCGCGCGCGGCCGGGGTCGAGCTGGCCCTCGAGATAGAGCAGCCCCGTCATTTCATCGAAATGATCGTCGAAGGGGGTGTGAAGATTATCGTCGGGTTGGCTCATACTTTTCTCCCTGCAGCAACTCCTGCCGCGCTCGCGCCACCGGCTCCAAGCGCCTCGCGCAATTGATGCCGCGCGCGCAGCAAGAGGACTCCCACGAAAGCGCGGCGCACGCCGAGCGTGTCCGCGATCTCGTCGTAACTCATATCCGCGTAGTAGCGCAGGACGAGCGCCATGCGCGCGCGGTCTGGCAGCCTGGCGAGACCGGTGCGAACTTCCTTGCCCGTGTGCTCGAGCTGCAGCCTTTCGAGCTGGCCCGGGTCGGGATGCTCGAGGGGAAGCGTTTCGAGGTCGCCCGTCTCGAGGTCCTGGCGGATGCGGCGGCGGCGCAGCGTGTCCCAGCAGTGATTGCTCGCAACCTTGTAGAGCCACGCGGTGAAGGGCCGCGATGAATCGTAGGTGGCGAGTTTCTGCTTCACTTTCATGAAGATTTCGGTGGTCGCGTCTTCCGCATCCTCGCGCGTCGGCAGCACCCTGCGGCAAAAGCGGAAAATGGCCGCGGCGTATTGGCGATACAGGTCGCCCCAGGCGTCTGAATTGCCCGCCCGGACCTGGGACAGCAACTGCGCCAGTTCTGTATCGCTCATCGCCCCGGTCGTCTTTTGCCTGTCCATTTGGTAATACGCAGATTGCTATGCGAATATTTCACAAGTATCACAAAGCAGCGTACTTGTCTGCCCCGGTTGGCCGGCCGGTTCAATCGGATGGAGGTGTGGTCGGCCTCCGTGGCAATATTCAGGTCATGAAGTACATTCCTAGGAAGGGGGAGAAGGTCTACGCGCTCGGGAAGACTGGTATCTTTACCGTATTCGAGGTTGACACGCAAAGGGCGCTCGCAGATTTGGAACTGGCCTGCAAAGTAGCCGGCAAGGGTTATATAGCTAGGAATGTGCCGTTCGGCCACATACATCCCGTCAGGGACGACGAGGATTAGGTGGGTTGCTTAGGTTGTGGATAAGGTTTAGGTGGAAGTTCGAATAGTCCGGGTTGTGAGCGCGGCGGGTAGAACAGTCCCACGATGATCCAGATGTGCGGATGTTGGTGAATTGTGCCTACGTAGAAGTGGGTGTCGTATTTCTCGATCATTTCCTTTTCGAATCGGTTCCGGAACTTCCCTTCCCATTGGTCGCCGTATTCTTCGCGCCATCTCCGCCAGGACTGGCCCATCTCCCAATCCGTGCAAGCTAGCTGGTGTCCCTTGCATGCCTGATCCTCGCACCAAAACTTGTACTGGAACTTGAAGGGTATCTTCTCCAATTCTGTCTTCGGAGCCTTGGAGAACATGGGGATTTGCCGTAGTTTCGCCAACTCCGCCGGGGACCAATCGGGCTGGTCAGGGGAAATGATCAGGCTTTCAATTTTCTTCGGCCGGAAGATCCCCAGGGTCGGGTGTCCCCGGGCATCGCGTTCGCGGACAAGGCAGCAGAGACAGTGGGACCGCAGGGGGAAAATTAGCTCTTTGCGCTCTTTCCAGTTGTTTTCAGTTCCCACTGACGAAAGGATCTTGATACCCGCTTGTTTGAGCCTGTAGCTCTCCGGTCTAGAATCCCCAGTCGCTTTGGTTAGGTGCAGCTCCACCCACTGATACTTCTTAAAGCGTTCGTCGTTGTCTAGGAAGCGCCAGGGCACAGGAAAGATTCGGAGCCATTCGCCTTTGTCCGTGATTGCGGCGGTGCAGGAAACCTCAATGCCCTTCGTCGCTGGCACTGGATAGGTGCGAACTACGATCAATGCTTTCTTAGATTCTTCTTCTGCCACGGATCATATCTCAAAACCCCTCATGCCCATTTCTTCCAAAGCCAGCGACAGACGGTGTCGGTGGCATTCATGCGGGTCAATCTCGGTGCACATGAGGGCGACAGGGTGATCGAATCCGTTGAGAAAGAAATGCAGATTCCCATTTAAGAACGCACTAAGATTCTTGTCGTACCATTTCCAGATGACGTCGCGCGTTCCGCTTTCAATAGCTTTAGCACGAATGTCGCGCGGTACACCCAGCTCGCGGCAGTGCGCATAGCCAATGCCTCGCTCTAGGAGCAGTCGTGCCAGGTTGTTCTTGCTGAGTTCGGGACGGTACATACTAATTGGGTTGTAGCGAATATCCACAAGCGTGCTTATCTTATGAGAGAGAAGCGTCGTTATAATATCGTCAATCTTCCTGCCTGTATAGCCAATGGTGAAGAAATCGGCTTTTTCTGATGACCGGTGCGCGTTCCAGATTTGTTTGTTTTCGATTTGTCGTTTGGCTGGGATGCTCGGAAGCTTCAGGCGGTTCGTCTGTGGCATGAGCCACAGTGTAGCTCATCAGAGCGACCACTTGATGATTCCATGCGCGTCCCTGTTTCGTTTCAGTCCAATGTCCGTCTCGAGCCGACGTACCCACTTATTGTTCGGGAACTTTTCGGGGATTCTCGCGTTTGTTCTGATCTCAGTCCATGTCAGGGACCCGGATTGCTTTAACGATTCCCGAATCTTGTCGCGGAAGTTCTCGTACGTCAGCATCGGTGCGGACCGCTTCGGGCGATTCCAGTAGGGACTCTTACATCTCGGACAGGCGACAGGCTCCCGGCCTAGTTCTTTAGGTACCCACTCCCCGCCGCAACGCTCGCAGCGATAGCCCATTACGGTAATTGGCACCATTGGCATGCAGCTGCTCCGTATATCCATTGCGAGGATACCACACACAATATATCCACTCAAAGGAAACCTTTACAAGTATATGGTGTCAGAATAACATTAGTTCCAGGGCCCAACCAACATTCCGCCAGCTCGCTTAGATTCGGCGTCCGTCTCACGCGTAAGACGGCTACACCGGTCTGCTATACTTTTGCTTCAGCTGATTTGCATGCCTGCTAAGAATCCAACGCCAAAACGGCTGTTCCTGGTTGACGCGATGGGCTACATCTTTCGCGCCTTCTTCGCGCCGATGGACCGCCTGCAGACCTCGACGGGGATCCCCACGAAGGTGCCCTACCTCTTTGCCACTATGATGCGGCGGCTGATCCAGCACAAGGACTTGCGGCCGGATTACGTGGCTGTGGTGTTCGATGTTTCGGCGCCGACCTTTCGAGACAAGCTGTTTGCGTCGTACAAGGCGCAGCGGCCGCCCATGCCGGACGACCTGGCGGTGCAGATTCCATTTGTGCGGCGATATTGCGAGGCGATGCGGTTTCCAATCCTCGAATATCCGGGTTACGAAGCGGATGACGTGATCGGGAGCCTGGCGCGGCAGGCGGCGGGGGAAGACCTCGACGTCTATATCGTGACCAGCGACAAAGATTTGATGCAACTGGTGGGCGGGCGCGTGAAGGCGCTGAACCCCGCGAAGGGCGATCTGATCGCCGACGAGAAAAAGGTGGAAGAGATCATGGGCGTGCCGCCTTCGAAGGTGGCCGACGTGATGGCCCTGATGGGCGACAAGATCGACAACATTCCGGGCGCGCGCGATCCGAACGAAAAGACGGCACCCGGTGAGCGCCGCAAAGCCAGCATTGGCGAAGTAGGCGCTCGGGAGCTCATCCAAAAATACGGCAGCGCTGAAGCGGCTCTTGAACACGCCAGCGAAGTGAAACCGACGAGCCGCCGCGAGGCGCTCGAGAAGTATGGCGAGTTTGTCCGGCTGAGCAAGCAACTGGCGACCATTCCGACCGACGCGCCCGTGCCGCTTGCGCTCGATGAGCTGAAGCTGAAAGAGCCGGATGCGGCTGCGCTGCGCTCGCTGTACGGCGAATTGGGATTCACTTCGCTGCTGAAGGAAATCGGGACCGTGGCCGACACGCGGCCGACCGACTACGCCGCGCTCGATTCTCCGGCTGCGCTGCGGACGTTTCTCGAGGCGGTTCCGAGCGAAGAGGAGACGGCGCTGTGGCTTTCGCTCGACGCGGAAGAGCCGGACGACGAGGGATTCGGGACGCGCGTGCTGGCAGTGGAGGCGTCGACGAAGGCGGGATCGGCGCGATTCGCGGCGAACGAGGCCGACAACAAAACGCTCGCGTCGATGAAAGAATGGCTCGGCGACGAGAAGCGGCCGAAAGTGGTGCACGATCCGAAGCTGTTTCAGCTGCTCGCCGCGCCTGATTCTTCGGCGGACGGCGAAGCCGTGGGCGGGATTCGGCACGCGACCGCGCTGTATTCCTTCCTGATCCGGCCGACGACCGCGAATCACGCCTTTGCCGAAGTGGTGCTGCGGCATCTGAACCAGACTCTTTCCGGCGCGCCGGGCGAACGCGCGGATTTCCTGCTGCGGCTCGCGCCGATCCTGCGGAAAGAGATCGAGACGCTGGGGCTGGCCGACCTCTACGAGAAAATCGATCTGCCGCTGGCAGGCGTGCTGGCGCGGATGGAGGCGGCGGGCGTTCGCGTGGACCAGAAAGAACTCGAGAAGATTTCAGCGGCCGCAGAGGAACAGATCGCGCAGCTCGAAAAGAGCATTTTCGAGCTGGCGAAATGCGAGTTCAAGATCAATTCGCCGCAGCAGCTTGCGGAGGTGCTTTTCGACAAGCTGAATCTGCAGCCGCCGCGGAAAACGCGAGCGAAGGTGCGGTCGACCGCGGCTGAAGTGTTGGATGAACTGGCGCTGATTCACGAGCTGCCGCGCAAGGTGCTCGATTACCGCGAGGTGGCGAAGCTGAAATCGACGTATGCGGACGCGCTGCCGAAGCTGATCCATCCCGCGAGCGGCAGGCTGCACACGCGCTTCAGCCAGACGGGCGCGGTGACGGGGCGGCTGAGCTCGTCGAATCCGAATTTGCAGAATATTCCGGTGCGGACCGATCTGGGCCGCGAAATCCGGGCGGCTTTTATTGCGGCGCCGGGACATTTGCTGCTTTCGGCGGATTATTCGCAGATCGAGCTGCGAATCCTGGCGCACCTTTCGGAGGACCCGATTCTGGTGGAGGCTTTCCGGCGCGGCGAAGACATCCATTCGCGCACGGCGCAGGAAGTGTTTGGCGTGGCGCCTCTATTGCAGACGCGGGAGCACCGGCGCGTGGCCAAGGTGATCAATTTTGGCGTGATTTACGGGCTTTCGGCGTTTGGGCTGGCGCAGCAGCTGGGGATCGAGCAGCGGGAAGCCGCGAAATTCATCGCCGCGTATTTCGAGCGTTACGCGGGCGTGAAGAAACTGCTCGACCGGCAGATTGCCGAGGTGCGGCGCACGGGATTCACGAAGTCGATGTTTGGGCGCATCCGGCCGATTCCCGAAATCAATTCGCCGCAGCCGAGCCTGCGCAATTTCGCCGAGCGCACGGCGATGAATACGCCTATGCAGGGCGCGGCCGCCGACCTGATCAAGCTGGCGATGATCGAGCTCGACAAGCGGCTGGCACGCGGATTCAAATCGCGCATGATTTTGCAGGTTCACGACGAACTGCTTTTCGAGGCTCCCGAGAAGGATATCCCGAAGCTGACGGAAGTCGTGAAGGAAGTGATGCAGGGAGTATATGAGCTGCGCGTGCCGCTGGTGGTGGATACGAAGGTGGGGCCGAATTGGCGGGACATGAAGTGAGCATCTGAATCAGGGAGGGTGAGCGATGGCGCCGAATCATAGCGAAGCGTTTGTGAAGCTCGTGCAGGACGCGAAGAAGCGCGTGAAGGAAGAGGATTTTCGCGAGACGAAGAAGCGGCTCGACGCGAGCGAGAAAATTATTCTGATCGACACGCGCGAGGAATCGGAATGGGCGCGCGGTCATATTCCCGGCGCGATTCACCTGAGCAAGGGCATCATCGAGCGCGATATCGACAAGATCGCGCCGGACCAGGATGCGACGATCGTGCTCTATTGCGGCGGCGGATTCCGGTCGGCACTGGCGGCGGATAATCTGCAGAAGATGGGCTACCGGAACGTGATTTCGATGGACGGCGGGTGGCGCGGATGGACCGAAGCGGGTTTTCCGGTGATCAAGGATTAGAACGAGCGAACGCGAGATCGTGGCCGGCGCACGCCTGTTTTGGGCGCGGACTTAACGCAGAGGACGCAGAGAGACGCAGAGTTCACGGAGACGCCTCGGCGACATTGGAAAGTTTGGCTGGGGCGGTTGGACTCGAACCAACACCGTCCTCATTAACAGTGAGGTGCCCTACCGATTGGACCACGCCCCAACCCGGTTGGAATGAGCTTAGATAATTTACACGAAAGTTGCGTGGACCGTAAGGTGGTGTCGAATTTTGGCAGTGCCGTAATCCCAGAGTAGGACGATCTTTTTTTGCAGGCTGCCTTGGTGGACCTAGCACGCTGCTCGGACATGCTTCGGCCTGGGGCTGAAGCCCTTTCTGCCGCTGCGCTTTTGGCGGGCCTGCCCTTCGACTTCGCTCCTTTCCTGCGTCAGGGCAGGCAGGGCAAAAAGGCCAAAGCTTCCACCCACGCAGTCGCGAAGCCCATGACCCATCTCTACAAAATCGCTGGCAAGGGCCGGCGGGACGCCGGCGCTACGAATAACGCGGCGAAATCGGAAAGCGATGCGTGCGAGTGCGCGGCAGTGGGGCACAGGGACGCCGCCGCCGCAAACCTTGGATGAGGGCATCCGCGGAATTTCAAAAGAAAAAGCGAAGAGGGCGGACACACCCCCGCCGGAGCGTTCGAGAGGGGTAGGTAGAATCTAAACCGGCGGGAATGGCCGGGGGAAGGAAGCCGGCCCAGCCCTCAATCCCCGAAGGGATCCTCGACTTTCCTTCCCCGGACGCGAGTTTGTGTCGCACGTTCTAAACCAAAGCTAAGCTGCTGAAAGCAAACGGCTGGATTTTGCAATCGCGGGCAAAATTTCCCGGCTGGCAGTAAAAATTCCGAGCGTCGCGCGATGGGCTAAGGGGATCACTGTAGGGGCGCTGGCCTTCTATGGCTCGCGTTCGCCTGTTTCTTCGCCGGATTTAACGTAGAGGACGCGGAGTTCACGGAGACGCTGTGCCGGGCTTCCGCGCTCCCTTCTGATTTTTGCGCGATGCGCACCATTCGAGGATCGTGCGTTCCTTGACCCGCACGAGTGCTCTTGCTATGGTCGAAGATTACGCTGGGCCCATTCTACCCAGTGTGGAGAGAAGCTCCCTGTGCGGGGCCACTCGAATATGGGCTTGAAGAAAATCAGCATCCGGGGCGCCCGGCAGCACAACCTCAAAAACATCAGCCTGGAAATTCCGCGCAACACGCTGACCGTGATCACGGGGCTTTCGGGATCGGGAAAATCCTCGCTCGCATTCGACACGCTGTATGCCGAGGGGCAGCGGCGCTACGTGGAATCGCTTTCGGCGTACGCGCGGCAATTTCTCGACCAGATGGAGCGGCCGGAGGTGGACTCGATCGAGGGGCTTTCGCCTTCGATTGCGATCGAGCAGAAGACGACGACGCGGTCGCCGCGCTCGACCGTGGGGACGATCACGGAAATTTACGATTACCTGCGCGTCGTCTACAGCGCGATCGGCACGCCGCACTGCCCGAATTGCGGGCGCGAGATCGCGCGGCAATCGACGGAGCAGATCGTGCAGTCGGTGATGGCGCTGAAGCCGGACGACCGCATCATGGTGCTCGCGCCGGTGGTGCGCGGGCGCAAAGGCGAATACAAGAAAGAGCTGGAGAAATACGCGAAGGAAGGTTACGTGCGCGCGCGCGTGGATGGCGAGCTCGTGAATCTCGACGAGCCGCAGGCGCTCGATCGCCGCAAGAATCATACGATCGAAATCGTGGTCGACCGGCTGCTGCTGAAAAACGGGATCGCGCAGCGGCTCGAGCAATCGATCGAAACCGCGCTGAAGCTGACGGGCGGGCTGGTGACGATTGCGGTGGTGGGCGGCAGCGAGCATGTGTATTCGGAAAAGCTGGCGTGTCCCGAATGTGGGATTTCGGTGCCGCAGCTCGAGCCGCGCTCGTTCAGCTTCAATTCGCCATATGGCGCCTGCCCCGAATGCCACGGGCTGGGCTCGAAGTACGAGTTCGATCCGGCGAAGGTGATCGTGGATTGGACGAAGCCGCTGTTTGAGGGCGGGCTTGGGCCGGGATCGGGTTCCGGTCCATTGCAGCGCACGATGCGGATTGCGGCGGAGGCTTATGGATTTGATTTGGATGCGCCGTTCGAGAAATTGTCGCGCAAGGTGCAGAACCTGATTCTGCGCGGCAATCCGACGAATGGCGGCTCGGGGAAGGGACTGAACTTCCAGGGCGTGCTGGGGCACCTGGAAAGCGGGCTCGACGAAACGAAATCGGACACGTACCGCGAATGGCTGACGCAGTATATGTCGCCCGCGCCGTGCACGGCTTGCGGCGAACGGCGGCTGCGGCCGGAAAGCCTGGCGGTGAAAATCGCGGGGCTATCGATTGCGGATTTCACGGCGCTCTCGCTGGCGGATGCGCGCGCAGCAGTGGACAAGATTCGCAACAAGCTTACGCTGCGGCAGCGGCAAATCGCGGGCCGGCCGCTCGGCGAAATCGCGGAACGGATCGATTTTCTGCTGGCGGTGGGGCTGGGTTATCTGACGCTCGATCGCTCGGCGGCGACGCTTTCGGGCGGCGAGGCGCAGCGGATTCGCCTCGCGACGCAGATCGGATCGCGGCTGCGCGGCGTGCTCTACGTGCTGGACGAGCCTTCGATCGGGCTGCACGCGCGCGACAACGGGCGGCTGCTGAGCACGCTCGAGACGTTGCGCGACCTGGGCAATACGGTGCTGGTGGTGGAGCACGACGAGGAGACGATCCGTCGCGCGAATTATGTGGTCGATCTTGGGCCGGGCGCGGGCAAGGCGGGCGGGCATTTGGTAGCCATAGGCGCGCCGGAGGAGATCGCGGCGAATCCTGCATCGCTTACGGGGCAGTATCTATCGGGGCGGGTGAAAATTCCGGTTCCGACGGAGCGCCGCAGCCCCAACGGCAAGATGCTGACGATCGTCGGCGCGCACGGAAACAATCTGAAGAATATCGATGTGCCGATTCCGCTGGGGCTGCTGACGGTGGTGACCGGCGTTTCCGGCTCGGGCAAGTCGACGCTCGTGAACGATATTCTCTATCGCGCGCTCGCGGCCAAGCTGTATCGCTCGATGGAAAAGCCGGGCGCGCATCGCGCGATCGCCGGCATCGAGCACATCGACAAAGTGGTGCAGATCGATCAGGCGCCGATCGGGCGGACGCCGCGGTCGAATCCGGCCACGTATACGGGCGTATTCGCCCCGATTCGCGAACTCTATGCGATGCTGCCCGAATCGCGCGAGCGCGGATACAAGCCGGGGCGGTTCAGCTTCAACGTGAAAGGCGGGCGCTGCGAGGCGTGCCAGGGCGACGGGCAGCGGCGCATCGAAATGAATTTCCTGCCGGATGTTTACGTGACGTGCGAGGTGTGCCGCGGAAAAAGATACAACGCCGAGACGCTGGCGGTGCGCTACAAGGGCCTCTCGATCTCCGATCTGCTCGATCTGCCGATCGAAGAGGCGCTGAAGGCGCTCGAAAATATTCCCGCGATTCAGGTGAAGCTGCAGACGCTGGTGGATGTGGGCCTCGGCTACGTCCAGCTGGGGCAATCGGCGACGACGCTTTCGGGCGGCGAGGCGCAGCGGACGAAGCTGGCGCGCGAGCTTTCGCGTCGGCAAACCGGGCGGACGCTCTACATTTTGGATGAGCCGACGACGGGGCTGCACTTCGATGACGTGAAGAAACTGCTCGACGTGCTGAACCGGCTCGTCTCGCTCGGCAATACGGTGCTGATCATCGAGCACCATGTGGATGTGATCAAGCAAGCCGACTGGATCATCGATCTCGGCCCGGAGGGCGGCGACGCCGGAGGGCGCATCGTGGCGCAGGGTTCGCCCGAGCAGGTGGCGCGCAACAAAAAGTCGTACACGGGCCAGATTCTGGCATCCGCGCTCAATGGAGCGAAGTCCAATGGGAATGCTGCTGCGCACAGCTGAGCCGAGACGCTCGCGATGAACGCCGACGACAATCTGCTTCCCCCCGAGCCACCCGAGCCCGTGGAGCCCGTGCCGCAATCGGCGCAGCCTGCGGCGCCGGCCGATTCTTTCCAATCCGAACCCGCGCCGCAGGAAGGCGAGACTCCGGAGCGGCCCAGGCGATACTTGCCGGATGATCTTCGCGTGCCGTGGGGTTGGGCCGACCTCGGCGTGCTGGTGGGGCTGGCGATGGTCGGGATAGGTCTCGTATCCGTGGCGATGATGCTGGCGCTGAAGCTTGCCGGTGTGCCGGCCGCGCACATCCGAAAATCGCCCGGTGCGATGAGCGTGATTGCCGTGGTGGCGCAGGCGATTCTCGATCTGGGCCTGCTCGCCTATCTGGCCGCGAACATACGGCTGCGATTTCATGCGCCCTTCTGGCGAACGATCGGCTGGCGCCCGATCGAGACGCGCTCGATCTCTCGAACTCTTCCTTATTTCTCTCTGGCGTTCGGCGGATTCGCGCTGGCCGCGATCGTGGCTTTTGCGGAGGCGCTATTTCCGCCGAAGCACCAGCTGCCGATCCAGTCGATGACGCAGAATCCGCATGCGGCGCTGCTTTTCATGCTGACGGCGGTGCTGGTGGCGCCCGTGGTGGAGGAAACGATTTTTCGGGGATATTTGTATCCGGTGGCGGCGCGCAGTTTCGGCGTGGGGATGGGCATCATCTTCACGGGGACGCTCTTCGGGCTGCTGCACGCCGGTCAATTGTGGGGCGGGTGGTGGCAGATTGCGCTGCTCGTGGTGGTTGGCATCGTATTTACGATTGCGCGCGCGGCCACGCGAACGGTGGTGGCGAGCTACATTTTGCACGCGAGCTACAACGCGCTGCCGGTGATCGCCGCGCTGCTGTCGTCTGTGAAGTTGCGGCATTTTGCGCCGCTTCTGCACTAGAAGGTGGCTGGTTCTCATCGGTGGCCGCGGGGCACGGAAGTTGAAAAGGTGAAGCCGCCCCGGGGCGGCCTGGGGAATCGGTTACACTAGCAGGCGTTTGCACGGCGCGCTTGCGAGCGCGCGATCACGCGAGAGGAAATTCCATTGCGCAGCGTTGAACCCATTCAGTGGACGCGCCAAGGCGTCGTGATGCTGGACCAGCGGCGGCTGCCGGGCGAAGTGGTGTACCACACCTACACGGATTACCGCGATGTGGCCCGGGCGATCAAAGACATGGTGATCCGCGGGGCGCCGGCCATTGGAGTGGCGGCGGCGATGGGCATCGCCATCGGCGTGGAGCATTCGAATGCGAAGACGCTCCCGGAATTGCGCGCCGAGTTTCCAGCGATCTGCGACGCGATGGCGCGCACGCGCCCCACGGCCGTCGATCTATTCTGGGCGATCGAGCGATTCAAGCGGCGCTTCGAGGAACTCGCGCGCGCAGCGGAAAAGAATGGCGCCGGAATCGCAGGCATTCAGGCGGCGCTCGTCGAAGAGGCGCAGAATGTTCATCAGGAGCGGCGCGCGGCCGACGAGCAGATCGGGCGCTTCGGCGCGGAACTGCTGCCCCGGAGCGGCCGCGTGATGACGCAATGCAACGCCGGCGCGCTTGCGACCGGGGGAATCGGCACAGCGCTCGGCGTGATTCGCGTGGCGGTGGATACGGGGCACAAAATCGAAGTGCTGGTGCCGGAGACGCGGCCGTACCTGCAGGGCGCGCGCCTAACCGCATGGGAGCTGCATCAGGATCACATTCCGCTGACGCTGATCACCGACAACATGGTGGGGCATTTCCTGAAAACAGGGAACGTGGGCGCGGTAGTGGTAGGCGCGGACCGGATCGCGCGCAACGGCGACATGGCAAACAAGATCGGTACGTACGGAATTGCCGTGCTGGCGCGCGAACACGGCATACCCTTTTACGTGGCGGCGCCGATTTCGACGATCGATTTGTCGCTTGCGTCAGGCGAGCAAATCCCCATTGAGGAGCGCTCGCAAGAGGAAGTGACGCACCTGGGCGGGGTGCGCATCTCGCCAGACGTCCGCGCCGCGCATCCCGCGTTCGACGTGACTCCCGCGAAATTTATCGCCGCCATCATCACGGAGCGTGGGGTGGCACGCGCGCCATTTGAGAAGTCACTCCAGGAGGTCGCAGGTTGTCGGTGACGGGTGTTAGGTTGACTTGTGGCGCAGCGCCCGTGCCAATCCAGCCAACATGCGACCAATCTCTTCACTGAGCGCCAGAACTGATTCGACATCCTCGTCCTTAAGAAGACCAAGGCGCTTGGCGATTAGGAAATGTGTTTCAAGCTCTTTGAGCGAGCCATTCGCGACGGATAGATGGTGGAGATAATCTCCCAGATGGCGTCTTCCGTGCCCCTCAGCGATGTTCGCAGGCACGGAAACCGCTGATCTCTGAATCTGAGCCGCAAGCCCGTACGTTTCGCTAGGAGGGAAGCGTTTCGAAAGCTCGTAGCTTCTTACAACGAGATCCATCCCCTTCTGCCAAACGAGGAGGTCGCGATAGCTTGCGATCTTCGGCTTGACGCTCATTGTCGAAGTCTCTTCTACAACCTACCACCAACGACCTGAAACCTGCCCCTATTCGTAGCGGAGGGCTTCGACGGGATTGAGGCGCGCGGCTTTCCACGCGGGATAGACACCGAAGAAAATGCCGATCATCCCGGCGACGGATACGCCGAGAGCAATCAGGATAAACGAGACAGAGGCGGGAAACGAAGGAATCGCCAGCCGGAGGAGCAGCACGAAGCTGGAGCCGAGCGCCACGCCGGTGGCGCCGCCCACAATTGCCAGCGTCACCGCCTCGAGCAAAAACTGGGTAAGGATGTTGCTGCGGCGCGCGCCGATCGCTTTGCGGACGCCGATTTCGCGCGTTCGCTCCGTGACGCTGACGAGCATGATATTCATCACGCCGATCCCGCCGACAAGCAGCGCGACCGAACCAACCGCCATCATCACGATGAAAATTCCGCTCGAAATCTGCTTCCAAAGATCGAGGAAGGTATCGGTGGTGAGGATCGCGAAATCATCGTCCTTGTCGGACGACAATTTCCGCATGCGGCGCATGTATGCGTCCACCTCATCGACCACAAGCGGAAGATTCTCGGTGGTGTCGGCCTTGGCCATGAAAACGACGTTCTTGAACTCCGGATGCAGCTTGCGGATCATCGAAAAGGGGACGAGCGCGGTATTATCCTCGGGATTTTCGCCCGTTCCCAGCGCCTGCTTTTGTTCCTCGAGAACTCCGATGACGGTGAAGACCTGCCCTTCGAGCAGCACTTCCTGCCCGACGGGATCTTCGCCGTTGGGGAAAAGGGTGTTGGCCGTGATGTGGCCGAGCACCGTGACCGCCGAGCGGCGCTGTTCGTCCGTCTGATTGAAAAACCGGCCGCGCGTGAGATTGAAGTCGCTGATTTGCGCGACGGCAGGCCCGTCGCCTTCGAGGATTACATTTTTCGCGCGAAGGTCGCCGCGCCGCACTTCGCTGGCTCCGGCGCCCACTGCGTAGTTTTCGATCTGTTCCACGGGTGCGGCGGCCACCACGTGCGGCAATTCCGTGAGGCCCTCGACCCACTCCGGATCCAGATCCTTCCGCTGGAGCACTTTCGGCGAGAGCCTGCCGAGCGTGGCCCAGGAGAATTTGGAGACGATCACGGTGCTCGAGCCGAGCGACTGTATATTGCCGAGCACATTGGAATTCAACCCGTTGATCACGGCGCCGATCACGATGATCGTGGTGACGCCGATGACGATGCCCAGCACCGTGAGAAACGATCGCAGGGGATTCCGCCGCAAAACATCGAATGCCAATGCGACGGATTCCTTGAATTCAGCGAAGCCGCGTTTCTTGTTCACGTTCCGTTTTCCCTTACTCCTGCCGCAAGGCGACCACGGGATCGAGCCGCGCGGCTTTCGTGGCCGGATAAACGCCGAAAAATAGTCCCACGCTGGTGGCCACAATCAGACCCATCAGAACCGACCAGATTTGCACCGAGCTGGGCAGCGAGGTCGTCAAGCTGACGATCTTGGCCAATATGATGCCTAGGACCACTCCGCACACGCCGCCGATCGCGGCGATCGTGGAAGACTCGATCAGGAACTGCAGGCGGATATCCGCCTGGCGCGCGCCCAGCGATTTTCGCAAGCCGATCTCGCGCGTCCGTTCAGTGACCGATACCAGCATGATATTCATGATCACGATGCCGCCGACGATCAGCGAAATCGAAGCGATGCCGATCGTGACGCCGAAAAATGTATTGCTGATGCTGCCCCAGATCTGAAGGAACGACGCGTTCGTTTCCATCGCGAAATCGTCGGGGTCCTTGTATTCCACGTGCCGGCGCGCCCGCAGGAGCATCCGCACCTCATCCATGGTGCGATCGAGCGCCTGCGTGCCGGCCGCTTTCACCCACAGGCGAACGGAGTCGTTGCTGCCATAAATTCCCTCGTAGGTGGTAAGCGGCATGATGACCCAGTTGTCCTGCGACTGGCCCATCACCGAGCCTCGCTTTTTGGCCACGCCGATAATTTCGCACTCGCCGGTATCGACGTGAATGATCTTGCCGATGGGGTCCGCCCCCGGGATCAGCTTGTCGGGAATGTCGAATCCCACGTCGCAGATGGGCGCGCTGCGCGCCACATCGAGCCGCGTGAAATATCGCCCCTCGGCAAGCTCGCGGCTGTAGACCTCGGGCATCTCGTGGGTGAATCCCACGATCGCCGAGTCGTCGAGGGTATTCGTCCCGTATTTCACCTGGCCGTTCTTATCGAGGCTCGCCGCCACGGCGACGCAGCTGCGGCAATTATCGCGAAGCGCCTCGTAGTCGTCGAAGTGGAACTTTTTGCGCTTCTGCGCCGATTCCCACTGGTCGATATTGGTGATGATGGAAGGCGAACGATTGACCATGAAGACGTCGGCGCCGAGGTTGAAGATTTTGTCGGCGACGTAATCATTGAGGCCGTTGACGAGGCTGACCACCGCGATTACGGAGGTGACTCCGATGACCACGCCCAGCAGCGTGAGCACACTGCGCATCTTGTGCGCCCACAGGCTGGCCGTGGCGATGTTCATGGCTTCGCCCAGGGTCATGGAGGTTTTTCTGGCCATCGTGGCTTCCGGCTATCCCGGCTCTCGAGGTCCCGGGCTGCCCTATTATACCCATACGTGCGGCGGCAGGCGGAAGTTGCGCCCTTTTGCGGCTTGGGTGACCTGGGCGGCCTGGCTGGGCCGGGTATGCCAGCGACCGAACGGCGGCCACGCTGCGGCGCCGTGCGGGACCTCTGGCTTTGGACGCGAGGCAAAGAAAAAGGGCGCCCCGATTGCGATCGGAGCGCCCTGGAACTGCGGCCGCTGCGCCGAAGCGCCGCGGGCTAGAAGCTGAACTTCACCGTCATATAGATGCTGCGGCTCGACTGGTAATACAACGGCTTGCCATACAGGCTGTTGATGGTCATTGCGCCGTTAGTTCCAGTTTCTCCCGCGGCGTTGTTAATCAGCGATGCGACGTTATATGGCGACTCCGCCGCCTTGTAGAACTGGTATCCATCGAAAATGGAGTAGCCACCCGGGGTCAGCCATTGAGAGTAGTAGTCCGTGCCGATGCCCGTCCAATAGGCAACCACGGCGTGCTGATTAAAGAGGTTGGTGAAGTTCACGGCGAAGCTGAGGGCCTTCACGCCCTCGCCGATCTTGTAGCTTTGGCTGACCTGCAGGTCCGTCTGCATGTACCAGGGTGTGCGCCGCGCGTATGGAGTACCCACGGTAACCGAGCCATCCGCATTCTGCGTGAGGGGCAGGAAGTTCCCTCGGCCCACGATGTACGTCGGGAACGCGCCGACTTCGGCGTTAGGAACCGAATACGCGCCGAACGTGGGAGCGAATGAGTAGCCCATATCGGCATAGCTGGATACGGGTGATCCCTGGTAGAAGTACTGGAAGAGACCAAAGTCCGTCGCGAACTTCTGCAGCCACGGCACCTCATAGTAACCGTAGCCCTTGAACGTATTCGGCCGGTCGATTGCCAGAGGCCCACTCGAGGACTCGCCGGCGGCATCGTAAGAAAAGAACGGCTCGTCGAACGCGCGGCTGTTGTTCGGCGCGTTGCGGCCACCGCCGCCGTCCGACACGTCCGTGCTGGTGAGGCCCTCGTAGTTGCCGCGGAAGTGGCTGTACGTGTAGGAGAACATGCCAGACCAGTGCTGACTCATTGGCTTGGTCAGCCGGAACTCCACGCCGTCGTAGCTGCGTGCCGCAGGGATGTTGTTCGGAGGGCAAGAGGCGCCGGCGCATCCGCTCCCAGTCCCGTACAGGAAGTTATAGAAACCGTCGAAAGTCTTGTTGACACCCTTTCCTGGATTGACGATTACGAAGGTCTCCCCGCCGGTGTTCGCGTCAAATATCGCGGAATCCTCGATCGCATCGTCTAGACGCCGACGGTTCCAGCGGGCTTCGAAGAACAGGTTGTTAGAGAGCTGATGGTCGATGCCAAATACAGTTTCGTGTTCCTGGTAGGGTTTCAGGCCCGGCGCGACTCCTTCCTCGGTCGCCGTGCAGGTGGCGCACGACGTGGGGAACGTCCGGAAGTTCTGGTTTTCGAGGAAGGTAATTCCCGCGGGTGTCCCCGATGAGCCGAAGTTCGCCTCCGAAGCGGAGTCGGGGCCAACGCAATACCGCCCCGCATCGTTAAAGACAGGGACGATAGTGCTCAAATCGTCGGTGTTGAGAGCATAGTAGCAATTCTGCCAGTATTGACCGCCGAACGAGCTGATAGCGAGGTTCAGCTTCATGACGTCATAGTACTTGCCGTAGCTGGCGAAGATCTTCCATTTGCCGTTCTTGAGTGGATCCCAGGCAACGCCAATACGAGGGCCAATTTTGCTGCCCCATCCAAACTGAATGGGCTTGCTGATACCACCCTGGGGCTGCTGTTCTGCCGGAAGGTACTCGTGCTCGAAGCGAACGCCCGCATTGATCGTCAGGCCCGGGGTAGGCGTCCAACTGTCTTGGGCGAAGAAAGCATGGTCCATGCTCGTTGCCTGACCGTAGGAGCCGTAATCCTCTATGTAGAGATAACCATACTGGCCGGCGCAGCCGCCGTAGATGCCGCCGGTAAAGCTGCCCGTTGCGGGATTGTACGTTCCCCCTGGATCGGCGGTGGCACAGTTGACTCCGCCGACATTCGCATCTATAGGGCTATAGTAATTTCCCGCTCCGGCGAACACAGTTACGTTCGGCTCGTTGAAGTGCTGCTCGACGGAATTCGAAAGCCGGTTCATCGCGTAGCCGAACTTAAAGTTGTGCTCGCCAAGCCATCCTCCTTGGTACCAGGCGACATCCGCGTTGATCTGGTTGTGATGAGTAGCATCAAATGTTGTGTTGTTGACGTTGTTAGGGGCGCTAAAGTAACCCTCAAGTTGATTGAGCTGAGAGTCCGCTATGGTGCCGCCCAAGTTGTCGGTGCACGTGGGGCTGCAGCCAGTGGCAAACGCGTCAAAAGCGCCACCTGTCGGCATGCCGAAATCGTGGTAGTTTTGGAAGTTATAACCCCAACGGAAAGTGGCGACCACGCGCGGTGAGAGGGTGATGTCTGCCCCCACGTTGGTGGTTACGTTCGGCGCCGCATAGCCGAGATTGTGGCCGTAGACAGCCTCAGGGCTCGTTGCCGTGCCATTCGTGAGTCCGTTGATCGAGTCGGGCTGGGGCAAAAACTCGCCCTCCTGTCTCTGATATTGGTAGAGCCAGGAGCCGAACACGCGAATCTTCTGGGTCACAGCCGCATCCACGCGGGCATATGAATAATAGGTTTGCGTGTTAGCGTTGAAAGGGGTTGGGCCGACCGTAGCCGGAAAGGCATCATTTCCGGGAAAATCCCAATTAACGGTGCGGCCCACGTCGTCGAACTCCGGATTGAACCCCACAACGAACCAAACCTTGTTCTTCAAACTGGGAAGCAGCGGTCCGCCAAAGATGAAACCGGGGAAAT
>Ga0335072_10001237_pt1 | contig 42352 bp, 37 predicted proteins | sample Lox_Sample_21_FD_206725 | JGI IMG/M metagenome (GOLD analysis project Ga0335072, IMG submission 206725) | Soil microbial communities from Loxahatchee National Wildlife Refuge, Florida, United States - Lox_Sample_2.1 | ecosystem: Environmental > Terrestrial > Soil > Wetlands | place: USA... | reverse complement strand
CACCGACCTTCGCCTCGCAGACCAGCACGTTGTGCACCCGGACCGTGTCCACGCCCGCCTCGACCAGCATGTCGATCATCGACTCGGTGGTGTCGTCGTTGGCCCGCGCGAGCACGGTGCCGTCCGGTCCCACGACGTCCTCGGAGAGGCTGCGGCCGGTGCCGGTGTTCTCGATGTTGTCCAGCTTGCGGAGAACGCCGTCGGCGTCCTTCTCCGCGATCTGCATCGGGAACCGGCGGTCGGTGCCGCAGTCCTCCTCGCGGACGATGACGTCCTGCGCCACGTCCACCAGACGCCGGGTCAGGTAACCGGAGTCGGCGGTCCGCAGTGCGGTGTCGGCGAGGCCCTTGCGGGCACCGTGGGTGGAGATGAAGTACTCGAGCACGGTCAGGCCCTCGCGGAAGGAGGACTTGATCGGACGCGGGATTGTCTCACCCTTGGGGTTGGACACCAGGCCGCGCATGCCGGCGATCTGCCGGACCTGCATGGGGTTACCACGGGCACCGGAGTTGACCATCATCCAGACCGGGTTCGTCGCCGGGAAGGCGTTCTCCATGTCCTGGGCAACCTCGGCGGTCGCGTGCGTCCAGATCTCGATGAGCTCCTGACGGCGCTCGTCGTCGGTGATCAGGCCGCGCTCGTACTCGCGCTGCACCTTGTCGGCGCGGCGCTCGTAGTTCTCCAGGATGGCTGCCTTGTTCGGCGGCGCCACCACGTCCTCGATGCCGATCGTCACGCCGGCCCGGGTCGCCCAGTGGAAGCCAGCGTCCTTGAGGTTGTCAAGGGCCGTCGCGACGTGCACCTTCGGATACCGCTCGGCGAGCGCGTTGACGATGCCGGTGAGCTGCTTCTTGCCGACGCCGTAGTTGACGAACGGGAAGTCCGCCGGCAGCGCCTCGTTGAAGATGCAGCGGCCGAGCGTGGTCTCGAGCCGCAGCGGCTCGCCCGGCTGCCAGTCCTCGGGCACCTCGGTGTCCCCGGGCGGGACCACGCCGGTCAGCCGGATAATGATCCGCGCCTGGAGCTCGAGCTCGCCCTTGTCGTAGGCCATGAGCGCCTCGGACAGGTTGACGAACGCGCGCCCGGTACCGGTCACGCCCTCGTCCTCGCGGGTCAGGCAGTACAGCCCGATCACCATGTCCTGGGTCGGCATGGTGACCGGCTTGCCGTCGGCCGGCTTGAGGATGTTGTTCGTGGACAGCATCAGGATCCGCGCCTCGGCCTGCGCCTCGGCGGACAGCGGCAGGTGGACCGCCATCTGGTCGCCGTCGAAGTCCGCGTTGAACGCGGTGCAGACCAGCGGGTGGATCTGGATCGCCTTGCCCTCGACAAGCTGCGGCTCAAAGGCCTGGATGCCGAGGCGGTGCAGCGTCGGCGCCCGGTTAAGCAGCACCGGGTGCTCGGTGATGACCTCTTCGAGCACGTCCCACACGACCGGCTTGGCGCGCTCCACCATCCGCTTGGCGGACTTGATGTTCTGCGCGTGGTTCAGGTCGACGAGACGCTTCATCACGAACGGCTTGAACAGCTCGAGCGCCATCTGCTTGGGCAGGCCGCACTGGTGGAGCTTGAGCTGCGGGCCGACGACGATGACCGAACGGCCGGAGTAGTCGACGCGCTTGCCGAGCAGGTTCTGGCGGAACCGGCCCTGCTTGCCCTTGAGCATGTCGGACAGGCTCTTGAGCGGACGGTTGCCAGGACCGGTGACCGGACGGCCGCGGCGCCCGTTGTCGAACAGGCTGTCGACGGCCTCCTGGAGCATCCGCTTCTCGTTGTTCACGATGATCTCGGGCGCGCCGAGGTCAAGGAGCCTCTTGAGGCGGTTGTTCCGGTTGATGACCCGGCGGTACAGGTCGTTCAGGTCGGACGTGGCGAACCGGCCACCGTCGAGCTGGACCATCGGCCGCAGGTCCGGCGGGATCACCGGGATGCAGTCGAGGACCATGCCCATCGGGCTGTTCCTGGTGTTGAGGAACGCTGAGACGACCTTGAGCCGCTTGAGCGCGCGGGCCTTCTTCTGGCCCTTGCCGGTCCGGATGATCTCGCGCAGGTCGTTCGCTTCGGCGTCCAGGTCGAAGGTCGCGAGCCGGTCCTGGATGGCCTGGGCGCCCATGCCGCCGCGGAAGTACCGGCCGAACCGGTCCCGCATCTCGCGGTACAGGAGCTCGTCGCCCTCCAGGTCCTGGACCTTCAGGCCCTTGAACCTCGACCAGACCTCGTCGATCCTGTCGATCTCCTTGGCGGAGCGGTCGCGGATCTGCTTCATCTCGCGGTCGGCAGACTCGCGCACCTTGCGGCGCGCGTCGCCCTTGGCACCCTGGGCCTCGAGCTCGGCCAGGTCAGCCTCGAGCTTCTTCTGCCGGGTCTCGATGTCGTTGTCCCGGCGCTGCTCAAGCTGGGTCCGCTCGACCGTGATCCGCGCCTCGAGGCTCGGCAGGTCGCGCTGCCTGGCCTCGTCGTCCACGTAGGTGATCATGTAGGCGGCGAAGTAGATGACCTTCTCCAGGTCCTTCGGCGCCAGGTCGAGCAGGTAACCGAGCCGGCTCGGCACACCCTTGAAGTACCAGATGTGCGTGACCGGCGCGGCGAGCTCGATGTGCCCCATCCGCTCACGCCGCACCTTGGCGCGGGTGACCTCGACGCCGCAGCGCTCGCAGATGATGCCCTTGAACCGGACGCGCTTGTACTTGCCGCAGTAGCACTCCCAGTCCCGGGTAGGGCCGAAGATCTTCTCGCAGAAGAGCCCGTCCTTCTCCGGCTTGAGCGTGCGGTAGTTGATGGTCTCCGGCTTCTTCACCTCGCCGTGCGACCACTGCCTGATGTCCTCGGCCGTGGCCAGCCCGATGCGAAGGTCGTCGAAGAAGTTGACGTCTAGCACTGGTGTGTATCCCCCTTTGGTTGTCAGACCTCTTCGACGCTGCTCGGCTCACGCCGGGACAGGTCGATACCGAGTTCTTCCGCTGCGCGGAAGACGTCCTCGTCGGTGTCGCGCATCTCGATGGCGGCGCCGTCGCTCGACAGCACCTCCACGTTGAGGCACAGGGACTGCATCTCCTTGATGAGCACCTTGAAGGACTCGGGGATGCCCGGCTCGGGAACGTTCTCGCCCTTGACGATGGCCTCGTAGACCTTCACGCGGCCGAGCACGTCGTCGGACTTGATGGTGAGCAGCTCCTGCAGGGCGTAGGCGGCGCCGTAGGCCTCGAGGGCCCACACCTCCATCTCACCGAACCGCTGGCCACCGAACTGCGCCTTACCACCCAGCGGCTGCTGGGTGATCATCGAGTACGGGCCGGTGGACCGGGCGTGGATCTTGTCATCCACCAGGTGCAGCAGCTTGAGAATGTAGATGTAGCCGACGGAGACCGGGTCCTTGAACGGCTCGCCGGTGCGCCCGTCGAACAGCATGGTCTTCCCGGACGACCCGATCATGCGGTCGCCGTCCCTGTTCGGCAGCGTGGAGCCGAGCAGGCCGGTGATCTCCTCCTCGTGCGCGCCGTCGAAGACGGGCGTGGCCACGTTGGTGCCTGGCTCGCTCGCGTCGGCGCCGATAGCCCGCAGCCGGTCCTTCCACTCCTCGTCAGCGCCCTCGACCTGCCAGCCCGCCTTGGCCACCCAGCCGAGGTGAGTCTCGAGCACCTGGCCGACGTTCATCCGGCCGGGAACACCGAGCGGGTTGAGCACGATGTCGACCGGGGTGCCATCGGCGAGGAACGGCATGTCCTCCACGGGGAGGATCTTGGAGATGACGCCCTTGTTGCCGTGACGGCCGGCCAGCTTGTCGCCGTCGGTGATCTTCCGCTTCTGCGCCACGTAGACGCGGACCAGCTCGTTGACGCCAGGCGGAAGCTCGTCGCCGTCCTCGCGGGTGAACACGCGGACGCCGATGACCTTGCCCTCTTCGCCGTGCGGCACCTTGAGCGAGGTGTCGCGGACCTCGCGGGCCTTCTCACCGAAGATCGCCCGCAGCAGGCGCTCTTCCGGGGTGAGCTCGGTCTCGCCCTTGGGCGTGACCTTGCCGACCAGGATGTCGCCGTTGACGACCTCGGCGCCGATCCGGATGATGCCGCGCTCGTCGAGGTCTGCGAGCACCTCGTCGGAGACGTTCGGGATGTCCCTGGTGATCTCCTCCGGGCCCAGCTTGGTGTCGCGGGCGTCGACCTCGTGCTCCTCGATGTGAATCGAGCTCAGCACGTCGTCCTGCACGAGACGCTGCGACAGGATGATCGCGTCCTCGTAGTTGTGACCTTCCCACGGCATGAACGCGACGAGCAGGTTCTTGCCGAGCGCCATCTCGCCCTCGTCGGTGCAGGGACCGTCGGCGAGCACCTGGCGCTCCTCGACCCGCTGCCCCTCCTCAACGACGGGCTTCTGGTTGAAGCAGGTGCCCTGGTTGGAGCGGCGGAACTTCTGGATGTGGTAGGTCGTGCGGGTGCCGTCGTCGTTCATCACTGTGATGTAGTCCGCGCAGGACTCCTCGACCACGCCCGCCTTCTCGGCCAGCACCACGTCGCCCGCGTCGGTGGCGGCGCGGTACTCCATGCCGGTACCGACCAGCGGCGCCTCGGACCGCAGCAGCGGCACGGACTGCCGCTGCATGTTGGACCCCATGAGCGCACGGTTGGCGTCGTCGTGCTCAAGGAACGGAATCATGGCCGTGGCCACGGACACCATCTGGCGCGCGGAAACGTCCATGTAGTCGACCTCGTCCGGCGGGATCTGGTCGACCTCGCCGCCCTTGCGCCTGACAAGCACCCGGTTGGACCCGAACTCGCCGTCGGCCTTGACCGGGGTGTTCGCCTGCGCGATGACGTGACGGTCTTCCTCGTCCGCGGTCAGGTAGTCGATCTGGTCGGTGACCCGGCCGTCGACGACCTTGCGGTACGGCGTCTCGACGAAGCCGAACGCGTTGACCCTGGCGTAGCTGCTCAGCGAACCGATCAGACCGATGTTCGGCCCTTCCGGCGTCTCGATCGGGCACATCCGGCCGTAGTGGCTGGGGTGCACGTCACGCACTTCGAAACCGGCCCGCTCGCGCGACAGACCACCGGGACCAAGGGCGGACAGGCGGCGCTTGTGCGTCAGGCCGGCCAGCGGGTTGGTCTGGTCCATGAACTGCGAGAGCTGGCTGGTGCCGAAGAACTCCTTGATCGACGCCACCACAGGGCGGATGTTGATCAGGGTCTGCGGCGTGATCGCCTCGACATCCTGGGTAGTCATCCGCTCGCGGACCACGCGCTCCATCCGGGCAAGGCCGAGGCGCACCTGGTTCTGGATCAGCTCGCCGACGGTGCGCAGCCGCCGGTTGCCGAAGTGGTCGATGTCGTCGGTCTCGATGACGATCGTCCGGTCAGCCCCACGGCTGAGCTCCTCCTCACCAGCGTGCAGCTTGACGAGGTACTCGATCGTGGAGACGATGTCTTCCTCGGTGAGCGTGCCCTGCCGGATCGGCTGGTCGAGGCCGAGCTTGCGGTTGACCTTGTACCGGCCGACCTTGGCGAGGTCGTACCGCTTCGGGTTGAAGTAGAGGTTGTCGAGCAGTGCCTGCGCCGACTCGCGCGTCGGCGGCTCGCCCGGGCGCAGTTTGCGGTAGATGTCGAGCAGCGCGTCGTCCTGGCCGGCCGTGTGGTCCTTCTCCAGGGTTGCGCGCATCGACTCGTAGTCGCCGAAGCGCTCGAGAATCCGCGCGTCGTCCCAGCCGAGCGCCTTCAGCAGCACGGTGACCGACTGCTTGCGCTTGCGGTCGATGCGGACCCCGACGCTGTCGCGCTTGTCGATCTCGAACTCAAGCCACGCACCCCTGCTCGGGATCACCTTGCAGGAGTAAATGTCCTTGTCGCTCGTCTTGTCGACCTGACGGTCGAAGTACACGCCTGGCGAGCGGACAAGCTGGCTGACCACTACGCGCTCGGTGCCGTTGATGATGAACGTGCCCTTACGGGACATGAGCGGGAAGTCGCCCATGAAGACCGTCTGGCTCTTGATCTCACCGGTCGTGTTGTTGATGAACTCCGCGGTCACGAACATGGGCGCGGAGTACGTCATGTCCTTGTCCTTGCACTCCTCGTCGGAGTACTTTGGGGGTTCAAACCGGTGGTCACGGAACGACAGGGACATCGTTCCCGAGAAGTCCTCGATCGGACTGATCTCTTCGAAGATCTCTTCGAGGCCGGACTGCTCGGCGATATCCTTGCGTCCTGCCTCCTTGGCGGCCTGGATACGCGCCTTCCACTTGTCGTTGCCAAGCAGCCAGTCAAACGACTCGGTCTGCAGGGCCAGCAGATCCGGAACCTTCAGAGGCTCATTGATCCGGGCGAAGGACACCCGGCGGGGACCAAGATTCGTGGCGGAGGCGCTGCGCGATGCTGCCAACAGGGGTCCTTCCGAACTTGTCGCGGAACTATCACCGCACGCACGCCAAACGCCCCACGGCAAGACCCCATAGAGGCTGCCGAAGAGGCAGAAGAGGTACCGAGGACGTTAGAGTGCAGCGCAAATAGCCAGTGTAGCCAAGGACTGCACTGCTTGTCAACGATACGCCTGTATGTGGTTCACCTTGCTTCGCAGCATCCCCTGTCGGAGACCAAACGTCAAGCCGAAACCGCCCCGTTTGGGCGGGTTTCCCGCGTGATCGATACCACACGTGCGTGCAGGTGTAAGCGACAACGTCCGGGGTACGACAGATATTCCCGCTGGCCGCGAATGTGCTGCCGCGCGCACGGCGTTGCCGCCGCGCCGATCGGGCACCGCTGCCACGCTGCCAGGCACGGCCGGCTGCCGTGCCGTCTTCTTACCGGTTCCCGCGTCCGGGCAAACGAGAACGCCGCCCGGGATGTTCCCGGACGGCGTGCTGTGTTGCCTGCGGGAGGACGACCCCCCTGCACCCCCCGAATGCTCTGATTTTGATCCGCCAGAAAGAACTGGCTTTACCAGCAACGGCAAACTCGGAGCATTCGCCGGTCATGGGAGGGCCCCGCCCTCCCGTGACCCCGCCCGCAGGGGATGCCGCAAAAATCGCGGCGCCCCCGTGCTGTGGCCGGGGTTAAGGCACTGTGGTTGCTGCAGGCAGGGCTCCCGGGGACCGGGCGCCCTGCCGTGCTGCAGCCGGGCAGGTAGTGCTTGCCACCTGCTACTTGACGGTGACCGAGGCGCCAGCGCCCTCGAGGGCAGCCTTCGCCTTCTCCGCGGCCTCCTTGTTGACCTTCTCAAGGACGGTCTTGGGCGCGCCGTCGACCAGGTCCTTGGCCTCCTTCAGGCCCAGGCTGGTGAGCGTGCGCACCTCCTTGATCACCTGGATCTTCTTGTCACCAGCGGCGTCAAGGATGACGTCGAACTCGTCCTGCTCCTCGGCGGCCTCCTCGGCGGGGGCAGCCGGGCCGCCAGCGGCGGCGGCAACCGCGACCGGGGCCGCGGCCTTGACATCGAACGTGTCCTCGAAAGCCTTCACGAACTCGGACAGCTCAAGGAGGGTCATCTCCTTGAACGCGTCGAGCAGATCAGCGCTGCTGAGCTTCGCCATGATCGTTTCCCTTCTTTCCTTAGCCCTGAGTCTCTGCCTGCGTGTCGCCAGCAGGCGTATCCGTTGCTTCCGCCGCCTCGGCCGGCGCGCCAGCCTCGAGCTTGGCGCGCAGCGCGTCGGCAAGCAGCGCCATCTGCGTCGGCAGCGCGTTGAACGTCGCCGCCGCGCCGGCCATCGACGCCTTCATCGCACCGGCCAGCTTGGCCAGCAGCACCTCGCGGGGCTCCAGGTCGGCGAGCCTGCCCACCTCGGCGGGGGTAAGCGCCCTGCCGTCGAGCACGCCGCCCTTGATGACGAGCAGCGGGTTCGCCTTGGCGAAGTCCAGCAGGCCCTTGGCGGCCTGCGCGACGTCTCCGTCGACGAACGCGATCGCGGACGGCCCAGACAGCAGCGGCCCGACCTGGTCGCCCACGCCCGCCTCGGTCGCCGCGAGCTTCGCGAGCGTGTTCTTGGTGACGTGGAACGTGGCGTTGCCCTTGAGGTTGCCGCGCAGTTCGGCCAGCTGCGCCACCGTCAGGCCGCGGTACTCGGTCAGCACTGCACCGCTCGAGTCGCGGAACTTGCCGGTGAGGTCTTCGATCACGGCCGTCTTCTCGGCGTTTGCCATGAGCCTCCTTCCCATGTGTCGTCCTTGCGATTTCCCGCCGAAGACGACGAACGCCCCGGGCGCACAGGCGCACACGGGGCGACAGACCACGGCAGGCGAACCGCTGACGGGTTCGGAGCTAACCGGGATTTGAGGCTTTCATGGTCACCTGCGCGGGATGTCCGTACGGAACCTTCGGCCAGCGAACTGGCATCCAGCGGTCTTCGGCAAGTACAGGATAGGTTGCTGAGACCGTATCCGCAAAACGATCTCTCGAGTATCGGGGAGCGGCCCCGGCGGGTCCAGGCCGCGTGACAGTGCCGTCAGTGTCGTCAGAGCGACAGCAACGGCACTTTCATACCGGGTCGGCTCACCGGAGCACCCGGGTCAGCCCGCCGAAACGAGCGCGGCGGCACCCGGCGGCTGCAAACGGCCAGCTTGCCGGAAACGGGTGCGGCGGCGCCCCCTTGCCGGGAGCGCCGCCGCAGACGTGGATGAGGGACCTAGGCGACGGGCGCCGCTTCCTCGTCCTCGACGAAGCCGCGGGTCTTATTCGGGTCAACCGGGATGCCCGGGGCCATGGTCGTGGTGAAGGTGATCTTCTTCAGGTACCGGCCCTTGGCGGCGGCCGGCTTGAGCCTGATCACCTCGTCGAGCGCTGCCGCGTAGTTCTGCAGCAGCGCCTTCTTCTCGAAGGACGCCTTGCCGATGATGAAGTGGAGGTTCCCGTGCCGGTCGACGCGGAACTCGATCTTGCCGCCCTTGATGTCGGTCACGGCCTTGGCCACATCCGGCGTGACGGTGCCGGTCTTCGGGTTCGGCATGAGGCCGCGCGGACCGAGCACGCGGCCGAGGCGGCCGACCTTGCCCATCAGGTCCGGGGTGGCGACCACCGCGTCGAAGTCGAGGAACCCGCCCTGGATCCGCTCGATCAGGTCATCGGAACCCACGAAGTCGGCCCCGGCCGCACGGGCGGCCTCGGCCCGGTCACCAGTGGCGAACACGAGCACGCGGGCGGTCTTGCCGGTGCCGTTCGGCAGGTTGACGGTGCCGCGGACCATCTGGTCCTGCTTGCGGGGGTCGACGCCGAGCCGGAGGTTCACCTCGACGGTCGGGTCGAACTTCGTCACCTTGGTTGCCTTGGCGAGCTCGACCGCCTCGGCCGGGCTGTAGAGGGAATCGTGGTTGATCTTCTGATCGGCGTTCTGGTACGCCTTGCTGCGCTTCATAACTGCACTCCCTGGTGGAGGTTGTGGTCATCGGGACCCAGCGCGAGGCCCTGCCACTAGCGATTTGAAAGTCTCCGCGAGAAACGGTTCCGGGTTACTGTCAGCCGGGTCCGTTCCTCTGATCCCTGGCCCTGGGTTTTGACTTAACCCTCGACCTTGATGCCCATCGACCGGGCGGTGCCCGCGATGATCTTCTCGGCGGCCTCGATCGTGGTCGCGTTCAGGTCGGGCATCTTCGTCTCGGCGATCTGCCGGAGCTGCGCCGCGGTCAGCGTGCCGACCTTGGTCTTGTGCGGCTCCTTGCTGCCCTTGTCGACGCCGGCAGCCTTCTTGATCAGCTCGGGCGCGGGCGGCGTCTTGGTGATGAAGGTGAACGACCGGTCGTCGAAGATCGTGATCTCGACCGGGATGATGTTCCCCCGCTGGGCTTCGGTGGCGGCGTTGTACTGCCGGACGAAGTCCATGATGTTGACGCCGTGCGGGCCGAGGGCGGTACCGACAGGGGGGGCCGGAGTGGCCGCGCCCGCCGGTAGCTGCACCTTGACGACAGCGTTGATCTTCTTCCTTCTTGGCGGCATGGTGGTGCGATTCCTCTCAGATCTTTGAGACCTGGTCGAACGAGAGCTCGACAGGTGTCTCCCGGCCAAAGATCGACACGAGTACCTTGAGCTTCTGCGTGACCGAATTGACCTCGTTCACGGTCGCCGCGAGCGTCGCGAACGGGCCATCCATAACGGTAACCGACTCGCCGACCTCGTATTCCGGGGACACCTTCTTCGCGGCCGCCGCCTGCGCCGCCGGGCTGCCCTCGGCCGGGGCAGGGGCGAGCAGCGACGCCACCTCGCCGAGCGGCAGCGGCGAGGGCTTGCTCGACAGGCCGACGAACCCGGTGACCCCCGGGGTGTTCCTGACCACGGCCCAGGACTCGTCGGTCAGGTCCATCCTGACCAGGATGTAACCGGGCAGCACCTTCTCGTTGACCGTCTGCTTCTTGCCGCTCTTGACCTCGGTCACCTGATGGGTGGGCACCTCGATCTGGAAGATGTAATCCTCCATGTTGAGCGACGTGATACGGCTCTCCAGGTTGGTCTTCACCCGGTTCTCGTATCCGGCGTACGAGTGCACTACGTACCAGTCACCGGGCAGCATGCGCAGTTCGCGAGTGAACTCGGCGACCGGGTCAAGCTGCTCGGGCTCCGCGGCGTCCGCCGCCTCGGCCTCGACCTGATCGTCCGCGACCTCGACCTGATCGTCCGCGACCTCGTCGGCGACCACCTCGTCGCCGGGCTCGTCAGCGAAGCCGGAAGTCTCGTCGCTCACGTCGGCTGCCTCCCCTTCCACTGCGCCGGTCGCCGCGTAGACATCGCTGTGCAGTTGGGACTCGGGCACGGTCACTCACTCTCTCTGTCATCGCCCGGGGGCGGCCCCCGTATCCCCGATGTCTGGGCTGGGCGGTGTGATCGCAAAAGCCGCGATCGTATCAAGCCCGCCTAGCCCAGACCAAAGCTGGAGCGGGCTTCGTATCATCCTGCCACGTTAGGTGCGCGTGACGCGAATTACAGGGGTGTCTGGAACCCGGCGTCAGCCGAAGACCCAGAACATCAGCTTGGTGAACCCGTAGTCGAGCGTCAGCACGATCACACTCATGATGATCACGAAGATGAGCGCGACCGCCGTGTAGGTGACGAGCTCATTGCGGGTCGGCCAAATCACCTTCCGGAGTTCCGCCGCCACCTGCCGAATGAACAGGGCTGGCGTTGTCCGGTCCCGCTTAGCGGCAGCCCCGGACCCGCTCCGGCGCTCCGCGCTCTGGCCTCGCGTCTGGGTCGCCATGTCCTCACCTATGCGCTAAAACGGATCCACCACGCGCGGGCCGCCCGGACGTACTGGTCCAGCCGATCCGCACTTGCAGGGCAGGAGGGACTCGAACCCCCAACCGCCGGTTTTGGAGACCGGGACTCTACCAATTGAGCTACTGCCCTACGGTTGCAACCACCAGAGTGTATGCCAAGGCACCTCGCACGTCGAACCGAACGCGCAGGCCGGTGCGGAATCGGCTCACGGCTTAACCAGTTGGTGGTGCACTCGCCGGAGGTGACACCATGGAGACATGCCAACCACGAGAATATCGGCCCGCGTGTCTGCCATTTCGGAGTCGGCGACCCTGGCCGTGGACGCGAAAGCCAAGGCGCTGAAGGCGGCCGGCCGGCCGGTCATCGGGTTCGGCGCCGGCGAGCCCGACTTCCCTACGCCTGACTACATCGTCGAGGCCGCACAGCGCGCGGCCGCCGACCCCAAGATGCACAAATACACGCCGGCCGCCGGCCTGCCCGAGCTCCGGGCGGCCGTCGCGGCCAAGACCGCCCGCGACTCCGGCTACCAGGTGACCGCCGACCAGGTGCTCGTTACCAACGGCGGCAAGCAGGCCGTGTACCAGACGTTCGCCGCGCTGCTCGATGACGGCGACGAGGCGCTGCTGCCCGCCCCCTACTGGACCACCTACCCGGAAGCGATCGCGCTCGCAGGCGGCGTTTCTGTGATCGTCCCCACCGACGAGTCAACCGGGTACCTTGCCTCGGTCGAGCAGCTCGACGCGGCGTGCACCGCGCGCACTAAGCTGCTCGTCTTCGTTTCGCCGTCCAACCCGACCGGCGCCGTGTACCCGCCGGAACTGGTGAAGGCGATCGGCGAGTGGGCCGCCGCCAAGGGCATCTGGGTGGTGACCGACGAGATCTACGAGCACCTTGTCTACGGCGACGCGAAGTTCTCCTCGATCCCGGTGCAGGCACCGGAGATCGCGGACCGCTGCGTGGTGCTGAACGGCGTGGCCAAGACCTACGCGATGACCGGCTGGCGGGTCGGCTGGATGATCGGGCCGAAGGACGTTATCAAGGCCGCGACCAACCTCCAGTCGCACGCGACCTCCAACGTGGCGAACGTGTCGCAGGTCGCGGCGCTCGCCGCGGTGACCGGCGACCTGTCGGCGGTCGCCGAGATGCGGGCCGCGTTCGACCGGCGCCGCAAGACCATCGTCAGGATGCTCAACGAGATCCCCGGCGTTGTCTGCCCTGAGCCGCTCGGCGCGTTCTACGTCTACCCGAGCGTCAAGAACGTTCTCGGCAAGGAGATCGCAGGCAAGCGGCCGGCCAGCTCGTCCGAGCTTGCCAGCCTGATTCTCGACGAGGCTGAGGTGGCGGTGGTTCCCGGCGAGGCGTTCGGGACGGACGGCTACTTCCGTCTCTCCTATGCGCTGGGCGACGCGGACCTGGAAGAGGGCGTGGCCCGGATCGGAAAGCTCCTGTCTGACGCTCACTAGGCGCCCGCTGAATTAGACCGCTTCTGGAGTATTACACCCTGAGTCGTGCCTGGTCAGCCCCGAGACTCCCGCTCCAGGCGTCGCTCATTCAGCAAGCTCCTAGGCGCGTCGCGTTAGAGCAAAGCACGTCGCGGGGACGGAGGGGATCGGCCCTCCGTCCCCGCTTCTGTTTCCTTCGCTGTTTCCTTCGCGCCGCTGAGCCGCGCGTGTCTGACCGCGAGCACGGGCGTTTGTCTGGGATAATAGAGAATGGCCCATGATCTGTCGGCCCTACCGAAGGCGCATCTTCATCTGCATCTGACCGGTGCCATGCGCCACTCGACGATGCTTGAGCTTGCGCGGGTGCACGGGGTGACCCTGCCGCCGGCGCTGACCGAGGAATGGCCTCCTCAGCTGTCCACCGCGGACGAGCGGGGATGGTTCCGGTTTCAGCGGCTGTACGACACGGCGCGGTCGGTGCTGCGGACTCCCGAGGATCTCTGCCGGCTGGTGCGGGAGATCGCCGAGGACGAGCGGGCCGAGGGGTCCCGGTGGCTGGAACTCCAGGCTGACCCGTCGGGGTTCGCCGCCAGGTACGGGGGCATCACCGCGTTCACCGAGCTGCTGCTCGAAGCGGCGGAGAAGGCGGCGCGGGCGGCCGATATCGGGATCGGGATCATCATCGCCGCGAACAGGACCAGGCATCCGATGGACGCGCGGACGCTCGCCCGGCTGGCGGTTCAGTACGCGGGACAGGGGGTCACCGGATTCGGGCTCTCCAACGACGAGCGGCGCGGGCCAGCGGCCGACTTCGCCCCGGCGTTCCGGATCGCGCAGCGGGCCGGGCTGATGCTGGTACCGCACGCCGGCGAGCTCGTGGGCCCGGCCAGCGTCACGGCGAGCCTCGACCTGCTGCACGCGGACCGCCTCGGTCACGGTGTCAGGTCCGTCGAGGATCCCCGCCTCATCGGGCGGCTGGCCGCCGGGGAGGTCGCCTGCGAGGTCTGCCCGTCTTCTAACGTGTCGCTCGGCGTCGCCCCCGACGAGGCGTCGGTTCCGGTCAGGAGGCTCGCCGAGGCCGGCGTTCCGGTGGCGCTCGGGGCCGATGACCCGCTGCTGTTCGGCCGCCGCCTGGTCAAGCAGTACGAGATCGCCCGCGACGTGCACGGCTTCACGCCGGCCGAGCTGGCCGAGCTGGCCCGCATGTCCGTTCGCGGCTCCGCCGCCCCGCCTGATGCCCGAGCCCGGCTGCTGGCGGCCGTCGACGACTGGCTGGCCGCTGGCGCAAGCTCGGAGAACACCGCGGCGAGCAACACCCGCTGAAGCCCGAAGTGCCGCCGGGCGGGCCGCGAAAGGCAGATCACCGACCGCCGGCCTCGACGGAAGCACGCTGGTCCTGCACGCCTTGAACCCGTCGGCGTACCCCGGAGCCGACGGCGTGGTGCGGAGCGACCACGCAGCTATCTATCTGTTTCAGGCCCGATGGTTGTGACAACGATACGGTTATAGGCGTATGGCTGCAGCAACCATCGTCCCGGCGTCAGCCCTCCGGCCCTGCGGCGTGAGGCTGCGGTGACGCACGGTGTCCCTGGGGCGAGGGCTGTGGCGAGACCGCGCTGCGGACCGGGCCGACGGCGCCGACGCTGAGCGTTACCATCGCGGGACAGAGCCCGATTTGCCGGGAATGTGACGCGGAAACCGATAGGGAGCCGGCGCGGCGCCAGAACTGAATAGGAAGCGGGCGCTTGCTGCGCTAAAGGGAGACGCCGATGAGGATTGGTTCTGGGGTCAGAGTGACCCCGTAGGCGGCGTTGACACCGGTGACGATCTCGCGGGCGAGCGCGAGGAGGTCCGTCGTGGTCGCGTTGCCGGCGTTGACCAAAGCCAGGGTGTGCTTGGCGGAGACGCGTGCCGGGGCGGGGGCGCCGTAACCCTTGGTGAAGCCGGAGTGCTCGATGAGCCACGCCGCCGGCACCTTCACCAGGCCCTCGCCGGCGTCATAGTGCGGGACCTGGCCCGCCCCGCGGGCGGCCGCGACGGCCTCGACGCGGGCGAACTCCCCAGCGCTGATCACCGGGTTGGTGAAGAAGGACCCCGCGCTGCGGGAGTCCGTGTCGCCGGGGCTGAGGACCATGCCCTTGCGAGCGCGGATCTTGACGACGGCGGCGCGGACCTCGCCGATCTCCGCTTGCTCCCCCATCTCGACGCCGAGTTCCGCCGCGAGCTCCGCGTACTTCACCGGCGTCGACAGCGGCTGCCTGACCAGCCGGAAGGTGACGTCAAGGACCACGTACCTGGGCTGGGCCGCCGCCGGCCGCGGCGAGCCGTCCGGCCGGGAAACCAGGGACTCTGGCCGGCCGCTCTTGAAAAGGCTGGTGCGGTAGGAGAAGGAGCACCAGTCATTCTGGACGGTCCGGATCTGATCTTCCTGCCGGTCGTACACCCGCACCTGGGTGATGACCTCGGCGACCTCGCGGCCGTAGGCGCCGACGTTCTGTATCGGGGTGGCGCCCGCGCGGCCGGGGATGCCGGACAGCGGCTCAAGGCCAGCGAGGCCCTCCGCGACCGTGTCGGCCACCACGTCGTCCCATTCCTCGCCGGCCGCGACCGTCACGTCCACGGTGCTGTCGTCGTTCACGGCGTAGTAGCCGAGGCCCCGGTTGTTCACGTGGATGACCGTGCCGTCGAAGCCCTTGTCGGAGATGACCAGGTTCGACCCGCCGCCGATGAGGAGCACGGGGTCGCCGGCCCGGTCGGCCGACCGCACCGCCTCGATGAGGTCCGGCTCGGTGCGTGCTGAGACGAAGTCCCGCGCCGGTCCGCCGAGGCCGAGAGTCGTGTAGCCGGCGAGGACCGTCGCGTCCCGCTGGCCCGGTACGACGGCGGGTTCTGCCGCCGGGCCCACAGCGCGTGACATCGGGGAGTCCGGGAGGTCGTCCTCCCTGAAGACAGCGGTCACGGGAGGCGCACGGTGGCGCGGGCGCGGGTCAGCACCTTCGTGCCGTTGGCCTTCGCCACGATGTCGACGGTCACCCTGTTGCCGCCGAGCTTGTCGAGGACCTTGCCGCTGATCTCAATGGTGGCGCCCTCGTCGTTATCGGGGACGGGGACCATGGCGGAGAAGTTCACGCCGAAGTCGGTGACCGCGCCGGGGTCGCCCGCCCAATCGGTGACGAACTTGCCGGCCTGCGCCATCGTGTACATGCCGTGCGCGATCACATCCGGCAGGCCCACCGAGCGCGCGACGCGCTCGTTCCAGTGGATGACGTTGAAGTCGCCGGAAGCTCCGGCGTACTTGACCAGGTCAAGCCGGGTGACCCGGTAGGAGCGCGCGGGCAGCTCGGCGCCCTTGTCGATGCTGTCGTACCTGACGGTCATGCGTCCGCCCCCCGCTCGACCAGCATGGCCTTCGCCGTACAGACGTGCTCGCCGTCCACCGTGGCGATGTCGGTGGACGAGACCAGCATTGACATCGCGCCGACCGTCCTGATCGACTCGATCGTCGTCGTCGCTGTCACGACGTCGCCGGCGTGCAGCGGGCGGGAGTGGCTGAAGCTCTGCTGCCCGTGCACAACCATCGAGTAATCCAGGCCGAGGCCCGGGTCACGGTTGACCTCGGCGGCGGCGTTCATGCTGATCACGACGGCGAACGTGGGCGGCGCGATCACGTCGGGGTACCCCGCCTTGACGGCGGCCTCCCGGTCACGGCACAGCTGGCTCGGCTCGCCGATCGCGTCGGCGAAGTCGGCGATCTTGACCCGGCTCACCTCGTAGGGCTCGCCCGGGCCGTAGACCCGCCCGACGAACTCAGGGTTCAGTGCCACGCAGCAGCCTCACTAGACCTCGGCGAAACCGGCAACCGTACAACGCAGGGTCGTCCCCGCAGACGCGGAAAACCGGGGACAGGGCCGCAGGCCCCGCACCCGGTTCGCCTCGTCATCGCGTCGCGGGCTAGCGCGTCTCGCGGTGGGGCTGGTGGCAACGGCAGTTCGGGCAGTACTTCTTCAGCTCAAGACGGTCCGGGTCGTTGCGCCGGTTCTTCTTGGTGATGTAGTTGCGGTGCTTGCACTCCTGGCAAGCCAGCGTGATCTTCGGCCGGACATCGGTGGCAGCCACGATGGAGTGCCTTTCTACGATGGGAGCTACTGGTTACCTGACTGGGTAGCGGAGACCGGACTTGAACCGGTGACACAGCGATTATGAGCCGCTTGCTCTGCCGACTGAGCTACTCCGCCATGCGCCGTGGGCGACTAGGTAAGGGTACCCGATCCGGGAGCAGGTTGCGTCATCTCCGGTTATCCACAGGCTGAGAAGGTTTAACCACGGCGGAATCCCCAGCATTCCCGGCCATATCCACACCCTCGCAAGACGTTGCCAACAACTTATCCACAGGAGCCGGGCAAGCGATCGGTGGATGCCGAGATCACCGGGCAGAGCCGGAGCCCGGCCTGGTGTCCGTTTCCACTTATCCACAGGCGGATCAACCGATCGGTGGATGCCGAGATCACCCGGACCGGGCGCCATCCCGGCCTGGTGTCCGTTTCGGCACGAGCCCGCCGTGACGATGCTTGCTGACATGACGGGTGTATCAGTGGAAACGCAGGCGGCGCGGGCCGAAAACCTGTGCAAGACGTACGGGACAGGACAGGCCGCCGTGCGCGCGCTCGATGATGTCAGCGTGACCTTCGGGCGGGCCCAGTTCACGGCGGTCATGGGTCCGTCGGGGTCGGGGAAATCGACGCTCATGCACTGCATGGCCGGCCTGGACCGGCCGACGTCGGGGACGGCGTACGTGGGCGAGCAGGACATCGCACAACTCGACGACTCCGGGCTCACCAGGCTGCGGCGGGACCGCATCGGCTTCGTCTTCCAGTACTTCAACCTCGTGCCCACGCTGACCGCCGGCGAGAACATCACGCTGCCGATCGACCTCGCGGGCCGGAGGGCCGACCAGGAATGGGTCGGTCATCTGGCAAAGCAGCTGGGCATCGCCGACCGGCTGGCGCACCGTCCAAGCGAGCTGTCCGGCGGGCAGCAGCAGCGGGTCGCCTGCGCCCGGGCGCTGGTCAACAAGCCAGACCTGATCTTCGCGGACGAGCCGACGGGCAACCTCGACTCCAACGCGTCCGCCGACCTGCTGGCGTTCCTGCAGCGGTCGGTACGCGAGCTCGGCCAGTCGGTCGTCATGGTGACACACGACCCGCGCAGCGCCGCCTACGCGGACCGGGTGGTCTTCCTCGCCGACGGCACGGTGGTGGGCGAGCTGCACCAGCCGACCGCCGACTCAGTCCTTGAGCGGATGCGGACGCTGGGAGCGTGACATGCGCAAGGTGACCCTCAGGGGGCTGCTCGCCCACAAGATGCGGCTGGCGCTGACCGCGCTGGCCATCGTGCTCGGCGTCACGTTCATTTCCGGCACGTTCGTGCTCACCGATACGCTCCACAACACCTTCTCCACGCTGTTCACCAGCGTCTACAGCAAGATCGACTTCCAGGTTCGCGGTGTGGCGCAGTTCGGCAGCGGCGAGAGCGCGACCCGCAACCCGCTGCCGGAGTCCCTGCTCTCACGGGTACAGGGTGTGCCCGGCGTCGCCGGGGCGTACGGGAACGTTGAGGGCTACGCCCAGTTCATCGCGCCCGACGGCAAGCCGATCTCGTCGAACGTGGGCACGGTCGGCATCGGCTGGGACACCAACCAGCAGATCTCAAGCCTGCACCTCATCGCCGGGAACCCGCCGACCACCAGCAACGACGTGGTGATGGACGCCGCGACGGCGCAGAGCCACGGGTTCAAGATCGGCCAGCAGGTACAGATCCTGGGCGGGGGCCTGAAGTCCGCCGAGACATTCACCATCACCGGCATCGCCCAGTTCGGGACCGTCGACAACATCGTGGGCGAGACCCTGGCGGCGTTCACGCTGCCGACCGCGCAGCGGGTGGTCGGAGAGACCGGCCTGTACGACTTCATCGACGTGGTGGCCAAGCCGGGTGCCGACAAGGCCGCGGTGCAGCAGTCCATCGCCCGGGTCCTGCCGTCGGACGCGGAGGTGGTCACGGGCCAGACGATCATTGACGAGGATCAGACCGTGGTGAGCCAGGCGCTGTCGTTCTTCAATACGGCGCTTCTCATCTTTGCGCTGATCTCGCTGTTCGTCGGGGCGTTCACCATCTACAACACGTTCTCGATCATCGTCGGGCAGCGGACGCGGGAACTTGCCCTGCTGCGGGTCGTCGGCGCGAGCCGGGGACAGGTGCTGCGCTCCGTGCTGACCGAGGCGGCGATCGTCGGATTCGTCTCGTCCGCCATCGGTGTCGGACTTGGCGTCGTCGCCGCCATCGGGCTTAAGGCGCTCATCAGCGGGTTCGGCACCAGTCTGCCCGCCGGCCCGCTGACGTTCGAGCCGCGCACCGCGATCGTCGGGCTCGCCGTCGGCACGCTCGTCACGGTCGTCTCGGCGATCGGGCCCGCGCGCGGCGCCGTACGCATCCCGCCGGTGGCGGCGCTCACCGACCGCGCGGCGGACGGCGCAGGGGCCGGCCCCACCACGCGGCGGCTCGTTTCCGGTGCGGCGCTCACCGTCTTCGGAGTGCTGCTGCTCGGCATCGGGCTGTCCAAGCCCGTGGTCGCGCTCGTCGGGGTGGGAGCGGTGTGCGTGTTCACCGGCGTCGCCGCGCTCGCTCCCGGGATCGCGCGTCCGTTGTCCGGCCTGCTCGGGCGGCCGCTCGCCGGCCTGCTCGGCACGCCTGGGCGGCTCGGGCGGGAGAACTCCATGCGCAGCCCGCGGCGCACCGCCCAGACCGCAGCGGCGCTCATGGTCGGGCTCGCCCTGGTCTCCGCCATCGCCGTGTTCGGTGCGTCGCTGTCGGCGTCCGCCACAAGCAGCGTGGACCAGGCGATCAGCGCCGACCTGCTGATCTCGGTCAACGGAAGCGGGCAGCTCAGCGACTCGGTGCCGGCGGCGGTCGCCGCCGTGCCCGGAGTCACCGCGACCAACACTGTCTACCGGAACCAGTTCGAGTTCCAGTCCACGCTCGCGACGCTCACCGGGGTGACGACGCAGAACCTCGCCGACACCGTGATCCTGCGTATGACGGCGGGCTCTGCCGCCGCCCTCGGCCAGGGGGAGCTGCTCATCGACTCCACGACCGCGACGAAAGATCACTTGTCAGTCGGGGACACGGTGCCGGTCCGGTTCGCGTACACGGGGCCGGCCATCATCAGGATCGGCGGGATCTACCAGGCGAACGCCCTCATCCAGAGCTACCTGGTGAGCTCCACGTACTTCCTCGCCCACTTCAGGGCACCGCATCCGGGCGCGGTGCTGGTCCGCACCAACGGCAGCCCCGGCGTCGAGACGGCGGTCTCGAACGCGCTGGCTCCCTACGCCGACGTCCAGGTGCAGACAAGGGCGCAGTTCGAGCAGACCCAGGCGGCGACCGTCAACCAGCTCCTCGGCCTGATCTACGCGCTGCTGGCGCTTGCGGTACTCATCGCGCTCATCGGCATCGTCAACACGCTCATGCTCTCGGTGCTCGAACGGACCCGTGAGATCGGCCTGCTGCGCGCGGTCGGGATGCGGCGCCCGCAGGTGCGGGCGATGATCCGCTCGGAGTCCGTGATCCTGGCTACGTTCGGGGCGGTCATCGGCATCATCGTCGGCACCCTGATGGGGCTGGCGCTCGTGGCGGCGCTGCGGCAGCAGGGGATCACCGAGACCACCGTTCCCGTGGTGCGGCTCGTGGAGTTCCTCGTCCTCGCGGCGCTGCTCGGCCTGGTGGCCGCGAGCTGGCCGGCCCGGCGCGCGGCGCGGCTCGACGTGCTCACCGCTATCGCGGCGGAGTGAGCGGGGGAGGTGAAACACGAAACGTTCCTCTTACTTTTTGTATTTTTCTCGCGGGAGTAGCGTTTGTGGGGGGAGGACTCGGATGAGGGAGACGCTCCGCGCCCGGCTCGACAACGTGCGGCGGCATCAGTCGGTGGCCGTGTCGGAGGCCGGCAGCCCGTACCTGCTGCTCGCCGTGCTTGCCGCCAGCTGTTTCGCGTCCAGCGGCGAGCACGGCAGACGGCTGATCACCGACAGCTCGCTGTGCGCGATCACCGCGGCGTGGATGCTCGGCATGTACACGCTGAACCGCCCGCGGCGGCGGCGGCCCAGGCACGCGGCGGTCTTCGTCGCCGGGTTGCTGGTGCTCACCGCGATCCTCACGATCAGGAGCGGGTGGTTCGGGTTCTTCATCGTCGTGGCTTTCGGCTACTCCCGTGAGCTGCTGCGCTGGCCGGGGCCGCTGGCCGTCGGCGCCGCCGCCGCCGTGATCGGGGCGGTCTCGCAGACGGAAGGCGACCACAGTTCCCTGCCGATCCACCTGATGGTCTTCCTTGTCGCCCTCACCATCGACATGGTGCTCTTCCCTGCTTTCATGTGGCTGATACACGACAGGGAACAGCAGGTCGTGCAGCACAGGAAGTCGCTCACCGAACTCAGCGAGGTGAACCGGCAGCTGGAGGCCACGATCGCGGAGAACGAGGCCCTGCACAGGCAGCTGCTCGCGCACGCGCGGCAGGCCGGCGTGCGGGATGAGCGGCGGCGGATGGCGCGCGAGATTCACGACACGCTCGCGCAGGGGCTCACCGGGATCGTGACCCAGCTGCAGGCAGCCGAGCAGGCCGCCGCGCGCGCCCCTGGTGACGCGACGGGCTGGCGGCGGCACGTCTCGGCGGCCACCCGGCTGGCGCGGGAGAGCCTTTCCGAGGCACGCCGGTCGGTGGACGCGCTGCGGCCCGAGCCGCTCGACGGATGCCGGCTCAGCGAGGCACTGACCAGCGTCGCCGAGCGGTGGTCGGTACTGAACGGGATCCCGGCGCAGGTCACGACCACCGGCACAGCGCGGCCGATCGACCCGGAGGCCGAGTTCGCGCTGCTACGGGCCGCACAGGAGGCACTGGCGAACGTGGCCAGGCACGCGCACGCGACGCGAGTCGGACTGACCATCTCTTATATGGAGGACGAGGTTGCGCTGGACGTGCGTGACGACGGGGTGGGCTTTGAACCCTCAATCCCGGATCGCGGGTTCGGCCTGGTAGCCATGCGGCAGCGGATCGCGGCGCTGTCCGGCACCCTGCAGGTCGAGTCCGAGCCGGGGGGCGGCACGGCGATCTCGGCGTGCGTACCGACGGTGCCGGGTCTGGTCCGCTCGTGATCGCATCTGGTGAGCAGCCGATCAGGCTGCTGATCGCCGACGACCATCCGGTGGTGCGCGACGGGCTCAGCGGAATGTTCGCCGCCGATCCGGACTTCACCGTGGTCGGTGAGGCGGGCGATGGCTCTCAAGCGCTGCGGCTCGCTGAAGCCGTGCGGCCCGACGTGATCCTGATGGACCTGCGGATGCCCGGCATGGACGGCGTGACCGCGATAGCCGAGCTGGCCCGGCGCGGCAACCCGGCGCGCGTGCTTGTCCTTACTACCTACGACACCGACAGCTACGTGCTGCCCGCGATCGAGGCCGGCGCCACCGGCTACCTGCTCAAGGATGCCCCGCGCGACGAACTGCTGCGCGCCGTCAGGGCAGCCGCGGCCGGCCAGTCGGTGCTCGCGCCGTCGGTTGCGACGCGGCTGATGAACCGGGTCCGCGCACCCGAGCCGGACGTGCTCAGCAACCGGGAACTCGAGGTGCTCGGGCTGGTGGCGGCGGGGACCACCAACAGGGAAGCCGCGGCGCGGCTGTTTATCAGCGAAGCCACCGTGAAGACGCACCTGCTGCACATCTACGCCAAGCTCGGTGTCACCGACCGCGCCGCCGCCGTCGCGGAGGCCTATAACCGGGGCCTGCTGACCCCGGGAACACCCGAACGCCGCTAGGGTGCCTGTCCTTCCCCGCTGTTCCTCCGGATGAAGGTGAACCAGCTCGTCGTGAGCCTGGTCGCACCTGGCGGCTTCATCGTCGCCGTCATCCAGTGGAGCCGGTGTCTCAGGGGCCTCGTCCCGGGGCCTGGCTCCTAGCGGACCTTGATCGGCGGCTCGGTCTTGGTCCGGACCTCTTCCTCGTCGACACCCGGCGCGAGCTCAACCAGGACGAGCCCGTCCGGGGTGACGTCGAGGACGCACAGGTCGGTGATGATCCGCTGCACGACGCCCTTGCCCGTGTAAGGCAGGGAGCACTCGTCCACGATCTTGTAAGTGCCGTCCCTGGCGACATGCTCCATCAGCACGATCACCTTCTTCGCGCCGTGGACCAGGTCCATGGCGCCGCCCATGCCCTTGACCATCTTGCCGGGGATCATCCAGTTCGCGATGTCTCCGTCCTTCGACACCTGCATCGCACCGAGGATGGCGGCGTCGATCTTGCCGCCGCGGATCATCCCGAAGCTCGTCGCGGAGTCGAAGAACGAGGCGCCGCGGCGGACGGTCACGGTTTCTTTGCCCGCGTTGATCAGGTCGGGGTCGACCTCGTCCTCGGCCGGATAGGCACCGACGCCGAGGATGCCGTTCTCCGACTGGAGCACCAGTTCCACGTCATCGTCCACGTAGTTGGGTACCAGGGTCGGGAGTCCGATCCCCAGGTTCACGTAGTCGCCGTCGGACAGTTCCGCCGCGGCCCTGGCGGCCATCTGCTCACGTGTCCAGCTCATTGCGCGCTCCTGGTGGTCCGCTTCTCGATCCGCTTGTCCGCCGCCTGCTCCGCTGTCAGGGCCACCACGCGCTGCACGTAGACGCCGGGGGTGTGCACCTCGTTCGGGTTGATGTCACCCGGGTCCACCAGGTGCTCGACTTCGGCGATCGTGATCTTGCCGCACATCGCGGCGAGAGGGTTGAAGTTGCGTGCCGCGTCCCGGTAGACGAGGTTCCCGTGCCGGTCGCCCTTCCACGCGCGCACGAGCCCGAAGTCGGCCACGATGGCCCGCTCGAGGACGTAGTCGAGTCCGTCGAAGACCTGCGTTGGCTTCGGCGGCGAGGCGACCGCGATGTTCCCGCCCGAGTCGTACCGCCACGGCATGCCGCCATCGGCCACCTGCGTCCCCACCCCGGTGCGGGTGAAGAACGCCGCAATTCCCGACCCGCCCGCGCGCATCCGCTCCGCCAGCGTGCCCTGTGGTGTCAGTTCGACCTCAAGCTCGCCGGCCAGGTACTGCCGGGCGAACTCCTTGTTCTCCCCGACGTAGGAGGCCACGACCCGGCGCAGCCTTCTCGCGCCAAGCAGCAGCCCGAGTCCCCAGTCGTCTACGCCCGCATTGTTCGAGACCACTTCGAGGTCGCGCGTCCCAGCCTCGAGTACCGCCTGGATCAGCACCGACGGGATCCCGCACAACCCGAACCCGCCGACCGAGAGCGTGGCACCGTCGGGGATGTCAGCGACGGCTTCCCCGGCGCTTGCTACCACCTTGTCCATGATCAGACCATAGCCCAGACCGTGCCTGGTGCCACGGCCCGCGCCGTCCCCGTCTCGCCCTGCGGAACTACGACTCCATGAGCGGCAGCGCGGGGTCGAGCTGGGCGATCGCGGCCTCCACCGCGGCGTCCAGGGGCACCCGGCTGTGCGGGTTGTACACCGGGCCGGTGGCGTCTGTCAGCAGTACCGTCGCCATGGCCACTCCGCGAGCCGCGACGGGCAGCGGCGCCGACAGGGACCGGACAAGCTCACCGACGGCGGGCTCGGCCGCGATGACCTGGCCGCTGCGGATGGCGCGCGCAGGGTGGTACGTCCCCTGCACGCGCCGGGCGACCCGGAGCAGGTGCTCCCAGTTGCGTGCGAGTTCCCTGCGACTGCTGATCGCGACGATGCGCTGGGCCCGCGCGGCCAGCAGCGGGGACAACTCCGGCAGCTGGCCGACGGCCAGCCGTCGGTCAAGCGACGCGCCGAGCATGCGGGCGAGCGTCCTGTCCGCCAGCCGGGACGGCCGCAGCAGCAGCGGACTTCCGGTCACGATAGTGCGCTGCGGGTGACCAGGGTGCTCAGTGTGCTCCCGAGCCCGCGCGGTCGGGTGTGTGATGTTCATAACCCCAGCGTCCGCCCTGGGACACCGGGCCAAACAGTGGCATGATTGACAGAGTGCACGACAAAACTGCCATGATGCGATCGGCGGAGGGTGCTCCGCCGGGCGTGGCGATCCTGGTGCCTGACGGCGTGACCCTGTTCGAACTCGGAGTGGCGAGCGATATCTTCGGCACCGACATCACGACCGATTCCGGATGTCCCCTCTACCGCCCGTACATCTGCGGGCCGGCCCGGTCAGTTACCTCCGATGCCGGGCTCCGTTTGGAGGTACCGCACGGGATCGACGCGCTGGAGGCGGCGCAGACCGTGGTCGTGCTGCCCAGCGTGAACCCCGACCAGGTGCCGGCCGCGGTCCTGCAGGCGCTGCGTCTGGCGCACTCGCGCGGGGAGCGCATCGTGTCGCTGTGCACGGGCGCGTTCGTTCTCGCCGCCGCAGGGCTGCTCGACGGGCACTCGGCCACCACCCACTGGTCGGAATGCGCTGACCTGGCACGCCGGTATCCGCGGATCCGCGTCGATCCTGGAGTGCTCTACGTTGACGAGGGCGACCTGCTCACGTCGGCGGGAAGCGCGGCCAGCGTGGACCTCTGCCTGCATGTGGTGGAGCGCGACTACGGCGCTGAGGTCGCCGCCAGGGTAGCCCGCGACCTCGTCGTCCCGCTGTACCGATCCGGCGGGCAGGCACAGTACATCGAGGCGCCGGTCCTCCTTCCGGACAGCGGCGATCTCTTCGCGGACACGTTGCGGTGGCTGCGGGCGCACCTGGGCGAGGCGGTGACCGTCGCCGATCTGGCCGTGCGCTCGGCGATGAGCCCGCGCACGTTCGCCCGCCGGTTCGTGGCAAGCACCGGGACGACACCGCTGGCGTGGTTGACCAGGGAACGGCTGCGGCACGCGCAGCGCCTACTGGAAACGAGCGATGTGCCCGTGGACGTAATCGCACGTGAGAGCGGTTTCGGTAGCCCCGACAACCTCCGCAAGCACTTCGCTCGCGCATTGCGGACCACGCCGCAGTCCTACCGCCGGACATTCCGCGCGTCCGCCTCGAGCTCAGCGCCCGACCAGGCACCCGGTCGTCCGCGTGCGACTGCGATGAGCAGGTAGGCAGGGAGCCGGCGGCGACGCCATCACGACTACCGCCAGCTTCACGACGACAGCCTCCGCCAGGTCGTTTGTGACCAGCTAACGGCGACGTTTAGCGGGTGCGGCCGGGGTAGGCCTTCCGTTAAGGAGGTAGCCATGCCCAGGGCGCAGATCAAGGACGAGAAGACCTACCGCAAGCTCCGCGAGAGCGGCGCAAGCGAGGAGAAGTCCGCGCGGATCGCCAACGCGTCCGCCGCGAGCTCGAGAAGCGCAGTCGGCCGCAGGGGCGGAAAGAGTCCTTCCTATGACGACTGGAGCAAGCAGGACCTGGTCAAGCGAGCCAGGGAGATCGGTATCAAGGGCCGCTCCACGATGAGCAAGGCCGAACTGGTGAAGGCGCTGCGCGATCACTGACCGGACCCGCTCCCCGGTGCTGGCGGGGAACTGGGCCGGCCGGCGTCACGGAACGTTCCGCGCGGACGACTCGAACCGTCCGCCGTCAATGCCCAGGGCCACGATGCGGCGCGGACGGACGCGTATCCACGCCTGACTGAAGCGGAACGGGGCGCCAAGCCGCCTGCCGGCATCCTCGCCGCCGTCGAGGTGGGTCTCCGCTTCCCCGCGGACTTCGAGGATGCGCGGTCCCGGGTCATCGACGACGACCGCGACCTTCGGCCGGCGCTGCGCGTCGCGGAACTTCTTCGACCCGGTCATGACAGCCTCGCCGAACTGCGCATTGGCACCAATGACCAAGGCCCCGGCGTCTGGGTCGTAGAAGACGGCGACCGGCACGACGTGCGGCATGTCGTCAGCGCCGACCGTGGCAAGCCGTCCAAGCCGCTGACTGTTAAGAAACTCGATCTCGGCATCCGTGAAGGCGCTCATGGGCAAGAGCGTATGCCGCCGGAGAGATCCGCCGCCGGGTTACCGGGCCCGGTTACAGGAACGGCCGCCCGGCGATCTCGGGACCGCCTTCGCGGTCTCTGGTCAGGAAGTAGGAGCCGATCGCGGTGTAGGCGGTCTCCATGTAGTTGGTGTGGTTGGCCGCGGTATTGATGTCGCGGAACGCCTTTTCGATCGCACGGCCCCGGTAGACGGCACTCGATCCGGCCATGTCGAAGATAAGGCCGACCGCCTCTTTCGCCGACCTGACACTGAAAATGTTCGCCTCGCGCAGGCGGACCCGCAGCTCGAGGGACAGCTCCGGGTGCACCGTGGCGTCCTCGTAAGCGGCGCGCACGGTCTCGTGGAGCAATGTCCGGGCGGCGCGAACCAGCACGTCGGCCCGGGCGAACGCGATCTGGTGAGCCTGCATGTGCCCCATCGCCATGTGCCGCGTCGACCCGGGAACAGGCTTCATGTTGACCGCCTCGACGAACGACTCCAGGGCGGCGGAGGCGATGCCGAGCGCGTGCGCCCCGTGACCGACTTCCGGCATCTCCTTTATCCGGAACAGCGCCCGGTCGTAGGCCGGCGCACCGTAGAACCCCGGGTTGACCTGATCATCCGGGACGAAGAGGTCGGATATCTCGAAGTCGCCGCTTCCCGTTCCGCGCAGGCCGAGACCATCCCAGGTGTCGATCAGGCGAGCCTGGTCGGCCGGCCATATCGCCAGGAGACGCTGCGGCTGCCCGCTGGCGTCCAAGACCGGTGACCCGTCCGCGGCGGACACGAACGACATCCCGCCGAGCCAGGTAGCGAACGGAGAACCGCTGGCGAACGGCCACCGGCCGCTGATGCGGTAGCCGCCGTCGGCCTTGACCGCTTTCCCGCCTATCCGGCCGAGGCTCATCGCGATCATCAACCGCCCGCCCGCGCGCTTCCTGAAGCGCTCGAACCGCTCGGGGTCGAGGAACGTCAGGCCCACGCCAGACTGGATAAAGGCGAGCCACCCGGCCGACGCGTTGATCCGGGCAAGTTCCTCGATCATCTGAAGCCATTCGAGCGGCTCGGCCTCGAGGCCGCCGACCTCCCGCGGCAGCATCGCTTTGAAGACCCCGGCGTCGTAGAGCGCCTCCACGAGTGGCGGCGGAATGCGCCCGTCCTCAAGCGCCCCCGCGTGCTCACGGATCAGCCGCTCGAGAGAACGCGCGATATCCATGAGCGAGGCACGTTCGCCGTCAGTGACGTCGACCGCACCGGGGTCGTAGATGGCCATCAGGATCCTCCGTCGCGTCCGCACCGCGTCGACGGGGCTGGACCCGCCACGACGGGAAGCTAACACAGATTTCTGAACTGACCACCGGTGTCCGTCAGGCCGACCGTCTGCCTTATTTCCCGGCTTCTCGCCGGGTTCGTCGCGTCCGATCTTGGAGCGCCCCCTGCAAGGCCGGCGACATCGGCTGCGGCCCGTTCGCTGCGTCAGCGCGGCCGGCCGGGGTCTGGCTGATCAACATGCCTGGGTTCCGGCACGCTCGCCGATGCCAGCGAAGCCGTCTCAGCCTGGCCAGCAGAACCACGGCGCCACGGCGGCATTCCTGTGATCTCGATTTCGAGCGAGAAGCTGAGGAACGTCCTGATCAGAACGATGAGTCCGAGGATGAGCACGTTGTCCAAGGTGGGCGAGACAGCGATGGTCCTGACGAGATCGGCTGCCACCAAGATCTCCAGACCGAGCAGCAGAGTGCTGCCCAGATCCCGGCGCAGCAGTGCGTAGCCCCGTCCCGCACCTCCTGGACGGCGCCATGTCAGCCCTGCCCGCAGGAATGACCACAAAGTCCCGACGCCGAGGACGAAGACGCCGAGTCCTTCGAAGGCCTCCGCCACATGGTTCATGACCTCGGCAAAGGTCATGGCGCGCAGCCAAGTGAGTACTCCTGCCGGGTGCGGCGGAACCCGGCTGAGGTGACGGCAGGCGAGCGGCTTGGCGTGGTTGAGTCCGCCACGCCGCCGAGGCTGCCGCGCGGGCACATCCGCGGGCGGAACGCCGGCGGAGCCGGCGGCCGCCGGGGCTGTCTGAGGGCCTCGGTGGTTCGTGCGGTGCTCCGTCCCCGGTGCGCCGGGAAGCGGAGCAACCAGGGACGGCGGGTCAGCTTACTTCCTGCGCGGCCTGGCGGATGGCAGCATCGATATCGCTCGGGCTGACGTCGAGTTCCTTGGCGACGTGCTTTTCCGACTTCCGCACGGCCTTCTGCACGGCCTGCTGCAGCTTGCTCTCCCCGACTACCAGCAAGGCGGCCTGGCCCGCGTCGATCACTTCGCCGAGCTCCTTGACGTCGGACCGGGTCATGCCCTTCCAGAGGTGGGCACCTACTCCCCCGACGACCGCACCGACCGCAGCGGCGCCGATCACCGCGGGCGGGAACAAGATGCCCACTACCGCGCCGACGGCCGCGCCGCCCCAGGCGCCGTGCCGGGTGGATATCTCGTCCTTATGGACGTGCACTTTGCCCTTGTTGTCTTTAGTCACTACTGCGGCGTCGTAGGTCCCGACTGCTCCCGCGGAGTGCAGGTCTTTGACCACCTGGTAGTCATCCTGCGCTGCCGCCTCATCGGGATAGGTGCCGATATAAACGAATACCGATTCGGCTTTTGCCATCGTCTGCTCCTTCTGGTGTCTGCAGTCCGGCCGGCCGGCGCTGCCGTCCTGGCGTTCACTGCCCAGGCTGCCTGTGCCGCGGGCGGGGCGCATCGCCCGAGCGGGAGGATGTTCCAAGGCTCATCTAGGCTCAACACCCCAGGACAGATACCGGAATAGTGGTGTTTACCGCGCGCTTCGGAGCAAGCCTTGAGCTAGGCGTGGATAACGTCGCGGTCGCGCCCGATGCCCCCGCCCGGGAACGGCTCAGCTGTTCCGCGGGTCGTCATCTCGGTTCTCGTAGTCGAGGCTGATCGGCCCGATCGCCGTCACCTGGGTGACGTACTCACCGGATCTGGCCCAGTGGAAGTGCGCCGTGCCGCCGGGCAGCACGACGACGGCGCCGGGCGGGTGGGCCTGCAGCTCTTCCTCGTCGAACCGTTCACCGAGGCCGATGTAGAACACACCGGAGATAACGGTGTAGACGCGGTCCTCGTGGTGCCGGTGCGGCATCAGCTTGACCCCTGACGGCACCTTGACCCTGACCGTGTAGGGTCCTGGCCCGGCTGGCTGGCCGACCACGACGGCCAGGCGGGCCTCAGGCGGGAACGCCGGGAACACTTCCCAATTAATGTCCTCTGGCAGGACGGACCGGAAGACGTCCTGCCCTGGCTGATGGGTCATCGTGAACCTCCCTGACTCGGTGCTGGCGACCTGACGCCGGCCCGACCAGCGTCCCGCTCCGGTGCGGCCGGCCGGATCCGTTAATGCCCTGGCACAGCACCCGGGTCTGGGTGCGGCACCTCCCTGCCGGCCTAGACGGGAAACAGCGCGGTGATGCCCGCCGCCGCGAGCGCCGCTACGAGCACAGCAGGAACGCCGCGCCCCGGCGAAGGAGGCTCCGTGCGGGGCGGGGGGAAGAGCCAACGTGCGGAGCGGGGCAAGAGCCAAGGTGCGGAGCGGCCGCGAGTCTGGCGTCGCGGCGCCTTCGGCGCGGTGTCGGCGGGCGTTCGGTGGCCAGAGCAGGCAAAAGAAGGCTCCAGTCGGGTTGCCGCGTTATCGCAGGCCACCACATCCGTGGAAACCAGCTCGCTGTCAGCAGCGCACGACCGGCGCGCCTTGACGGCTGCGCCTCAGAATGGTTGGCCGCGCCAGGGTACTGTCAACCCGGCGCTTCGGGCTTTGGCTAGCCCATAGCCGGCCGCGGCTCGGTGGTGAACGGCAGGCGAAGGCGGCGGGCGATGGCGGCCGAGTCGGTGAACTGCTCCCGGCTGGTCAAAGCTTCGTCATCTTTGCGAACGGTGTCACGATCCGCACCTTCTTGGTAGCGAAGTCGACGACAACCGAAGCATCGCCCTCGACGAGGATGACCCGTCCCATGCCGTACTTGTCATGAGTCACCAGATCATCCAGTTCGTACCGCTCGACCGGAGGATCCTCGGGCGGGGGCTTGAAAGGACTCGAAGGCAGGTAACGCCGGTTCCAGGCGCTGGCATCGTTCATTACAACCAGTGTGCGCCTTTCCGCGGTCCTGTGCCACCAGAGCCGGTGCGGTCACCATGCCGGCGAAAGGCGGCCGGCATGGTCCAGACGGCGCGCAGCGTCCTGATGGCGAATGGGCGCCCGGGCCGGCACCGCTGCCGCGGGCGGCCCGGAGTTACCCCCGGGCCGCGATTTTTGTTGCAGCGCAGCCGTGAGCCGCGTGGCGGGGGCCCAGGGGCAGGACTACCGCGCGGGATAGCGTTCGCGGCGAATGGTTGTCCTCCGGCCCCTGATGCTGACCTGCCTGAGCGCGGCAACCACATCGTCAGCGGCCGACTCGGGGACCTCGACAAGGGAGAAGCGATCCGCGATCTCGATCGCACCGATATCGCTGCCGGAAAGATACGATTCGCCGGTGATGACGCCGACCAGATCCCGGGGCCGGACTCCGGAAGAACGGCCGGTCCCTACAAACAGGCGGGTGGTGCCCCGAGCGCCGGTACGACCTCGCCGCTGACCGCGCCCGGCGGGCTTGCGGCGGTCATCCGCCGACGGCAGCTCGACCGCGGGAAGCTCCTCGTCCTCACCGGAGGTCCCGCCCGTTTCATGCGCCAGCTTGACCGCGGCCAGCGCCACCTCGAAGAGGTCGAATTCCGCGCCAAGCGGCTCCACAACGTCCCGGAAGGCATCAAGGTCGTCTTTCAGCAGGATGTCCCGGAGCGCCGTGCGCGTCACCTCTAGGCGCCTGGCGCGCAGCTCCTCGACCGTCGGCAGTTTCTCCACCGTGACCGGCTGCCCGGTCGCCCGCTCAATGGCCTTTAGCGCCTTGTGCTCGCGCGGCTCGACCAGCGTGATGGCGGTGCCCTCGCGGCCGGCCCGGCCCACGCGCCCGATGCGGTGCACATACGACTCGGGTGCGCTCGGCACGTCGTAGTTCACCACGTGCGTGAGCTGCTCGATATCGAGGCCGCGGGCGGCCACGTCGGTGGCCACGAGGAGATCAAGGTTCCCGCCACGCAGTCGGCTCATGACCCGGTCGCGCTGCTGCTGGTCCATCCCGCCGTGCAGCGCCTCGGCTCGGTGGCCCCGGCCGTTCAGGGTCTCGGTCAGCGAGTCCACGTCGCCTCTGGTGCGGCAGAAGACGACCGCGGCCGCGGGCGTCTCCAGCTCGAGCACGCGTCCGAGAGCGGCTGGCTTGTACCCGCGCGGTACGAGGTAGGCATTCTGCCGCACCAGCAGGCTCCCGGCCGGCGCGGCTCCCGTCCGACGGCCGAGCTCGACCCGCACCGGATTGCGCAGATGACGGCGCACCATGCCGTCGATCCTCGGCGGCATCGTGGCCGAGAACAACACGGTCTGCCGGCCCTCCGGGGTGTGGCCGAGGATCTCCTCGATGTCCTCGGCGAAGCCCATGTCGAGCATCTCGTCCGCCTCGTCGAGGACGACCACCCCGAGGCCTGCCAGCGTCAGCGTTCCCCGGTTGATGTGGTCGAGCGCGCGCCCCGGCGTCGCCACCACGATGTCGACGCCGCGCCGGATCGCCCCCAGCTGCCGGCCGATCGGCTCGCCGCCATAGACCGGCAGCACTCGCGCGCCCATGCCGCGGCCGTAGCTCAGCATCGCCTCGGCGACCTGCATCGCGAGCTCGCGCGTGGGGACGAGCACCAGGGCGACCGGCTCTGCCCGCCTGCCGTCGGCGAGGACTCGCTGGAGCACGGGAAGCGCGAAGGCGGCGGTCTTCCCGGTCCCGGTCGCGGCCTGCCCGACCAGGTCACGGCCCGCGAGCAGCGGCGGGATGGCGGCCTGTTGAATCGGTGTCGGCTCTTCATAACCGAGGCCGGAGAGCGCGTGGCACAGTTCCGGTGCCAGTGTCAGGCCAGCGAAGCTGCTCGCGTACCCGGTCATGAACAATCACCTTGCTTGAAAAGCACCTGTTACTCCCGCACTGGTCTGCACCCTGGGTCACGTTACGACAGCGTGGCCCGGCCGGAGGCTCATCCAGCGTGGCAGTGACTTTCCTGTCACTCGCCATGTCGCGGTGACAGCGCTGACATCGAGCTCGGCCGTCGTCGCTACGGATTGCCGTTGCGACGGACATGACATGGGCCGACACCATCGGGTGGGCCGGTCCACGGTTAAACTTCGCTGCTTGCGCAGGCTTGCACTGTCCTGGCTCAGGTGGCGCGGACGTGGGTGGCCTGGGGCCCTTTCGGCCCCTGGGTCACCTCGAAATCCACCTGCTGGTCTCCTTGAGGCGGCGGAAACAGTAACCCTCGATCTCGGAGTAGTGCACGAAGACATCCGGACCGTGGCTCGGGCGATGGAGCCTCCGCGTTGAACCACTTGACGGTCCCTGTGACATGCCGCTCCTTAAGTGGCTGGATTCGGGTCCGCACAGTGCGGCACCGGGCCGGTACTCGAAGCGGCTCTTCCAGATCCTGAAGGGGCGCCCGCAACCACGCTGACTGCGAGCATGCAGAATCACACAGGCACACAAGACAACTACGACCGCCCTGGATAGCCGATCCAGCCTTCCGTTCATTCCCGCCCGCCGTAACCTTGTCAGACGCGACCTGCCCCTGCACGCTAGTCCGTCGATGCAGTGGGCGTTGATCTTCTGCAGGACGGCGACACCCGGCTGGCGGTGGAACCTCGGTCGTCGACTTCCAGAGCTTGATTTCGATTATATTTTCATCCAAAATCGATATAGATCCTGTGTTCATTCAGAAGGTCGGTACGGCGGCAGCACGTCTGCAGTCCCCGGGTGTGCGCAGACCTGGGCACCGCCTCGACTGGGGCCAGCCAGAAGCAGGCGGCCCGATGGTCGTGAATGCTGGAACCCGCACAACCCGGCGCTCGCGGCCCAGCCTATGACCTGGGAGTGACTCCCCACTGGGCTGCGAGATCGTGCACCCAGCTGGCAGCGGCGGCCGGCTCTGCGGGTGGCGCTGCCACCACGACGAACTCGGTAACGCCGATCCCGGCGAGTTCGGGCAGCATGCCCGCTCTGCCATCGGCGAGCGCCACAGCCACGGTCAGGTCACGCAGGTTACGGTCGCGCCGCTCGCACTGCACGGCCAGGGCCGCGACCCGCTCCGCGACCGTTGCCGCGGGGAGGTTGAAGCCGTACCAGCCGTCTGCGAAGGACGCTACCCGCGCAAGCGCCCCGTCGCTGTTGCCGCCGATCACCACCGGGATGCGCCGACCGCGCACCGGCTTGGGGTTGACCCGCACTGATTCGAACCGGGTGAACTCGCCACTGAACGAAGCGACGTCATCGGCCCACAGCGCCCGGATCGCGGCCACGTACTCCGCCGTACGCCGGCCGCGCCCGGCGAACGGGACGCCGAGGGCGGCGAACTCCTCAGCCGACCAGCCGATACCCACGCCCAGGGTGAGCCGCCCGCCGGACAGCACGTCCAACGTCGCGGCCTGCTTGGCTGCGACCACCGGGTTGTGCTCAGGCAGCAGCAGTACGCCTGTCGCCAGCCCGATCGTCGTGGTCACGGCGGCGGCAAAGCTCAGGCCGAGCAGCGGATCCAGCCAGTCCGCCGAGGCAGGAACGGCAATCTGGCCGTCAGCCGAATACGGGTAACGCGAGCTGGGCCGGTCCACGAGCACCACGTGCTCCCCGGCCCACAGGGTGGCGAAACCAGCCGCCTCAGCAGCCACGGCAACAGCCCGGATAACCTCCGGACGGGCGCCGGTGCCGATGCCCAGCGCGTGCAGTCCAACGCGCATCTGCCCTCCCCGCCGGTCTGGTCCATCAGGCACGCCCCGCAGGTCCGTGCTGATCCTGCCAGGCTGCGGGCAGTGCGCCAGGGAACGCCCGCCTGACCAGCCGCTCCGGTCAGATTCATCCCCAGATCACGGATCGATACCCTAACCACCCACGGGGGCCACGCTGGTAACGGGGCCAGTGGTGGATGTGCTCCTGGTCGGCCAGGAAGCGGCCGCCGTTCGCCACCCGCACGTCGGCCGGTATCGGGCCGCACCGCTGGACCAGTCCCCGCCTGATCGTCGAGGTCACTTGCACCCAGATCACCCCGGCCGGACGCATGCGCCGTCTTGCGGCGCGGCCTGCGCCCGCACGAACCTGCCGGGGCACCTGTGACTCCCCCGGCAGCAATTGGCATTTCCCAGTCTTGCCTGGCGTGGCAGGGACCCCTGGCTGGGAATGAAGCCGCAGCGGCCGCATGTTGACCATCGCCGACCGTCTCTGCTGCACCCGGGAAGAAGGCCCGCCCATGACGTCCTCGCCGGCCACCATGCGCGCCGTGCGGCTGTCTGCCCCCGGCCCGGTGGGCAACCTGCGGCTGACCACGCTCCCGCTCCCGCCCGAGCGGGACGGCTGGGTGCGCATCCGCGTCGAAGCGTTCGGCGTCAACCGCTCGGAACTGAAGCTCCGCCTGGGCGTGAGCGAGGGCGTCAGCTTTCCCCGGGTGCCGGGCATCGAGGCCGCCGGCACCGTGGACGCGGCCCCGGCCGGCAGCGGGCTGGCCCGCGGGCAGAAGGTCGTCGCGATGATGGGCGATATGGGCCGGACCTACGACGGCGGCTACGCCGAGTACACGTCGGTGCCGCTGTCCCAGGTCATCCCTGTCGACACCCGCCTGCCCTGGGAGGTGCTCGGCGCCCTCCCGGAGATGGTGCAGACCGCGTACGGCTCGCTCAGCACCGGCCTGGACCTGCAGCCCGGCCAGTCCGTGCTGATCCGCGGCGGCACCTCCTCGGTCGGCCTGGCCGCCGCCGCGCTCGCCAAGTGGCGCGGCGCCACGGTGCTGTCCACCACCCGGCGGGCCGGCCGCCTCGCCCTGCTGAAGGAGCACGGCACCGACCACCCCCTGCTCGACACCGGACAGGTCGCACCCGCCGTGCGCGAGCTGTACCCGGGCGGCGTGGACGCCGCTCTTGACCTGGTCGGCACGCCGACCCTGCCCGACACCCTGCGCGCGGTGCGCGTGCACGGCACCGCCTGCTTCGGCGGCAGCCTCTCCAACCAGTGGACGATCCGCGACTTCTCCCCCAACGAGTACCTGCCGAGGGGCGTGCGCCTGGCGGGCTACTTCGGCGACGCCGCCGACCTGCCCCGGCAGGTCTTCCAGGAGATCCTCGACGCGGTCGCGGCCGGCCGACTGGCCTTCCCCGTCCACCGCGTCTACGACGGCCTGGAGCAGGTGCCGCAGGCCCACGACGACATGGAGCACGACCGCGCCGCCGGCAAGCTCGTGGTCCGCGTCCGGCACCAACCCGCCAGCTAACTGCCGCTGCGCAGTGACTCCCAGCGATGACTGTCACCAGGAGAGCGGGGCGGGCAGCCTCCGGGATGCCGATTCACCGCGGCATCTTGTCGTCACCTGATACCTCCTGCCGGCGTGGCATCTCCGGACGCTATGGTGGACCTTGCGACTGGCGTAGCCGGGTGCAACCGGCGTGGAGCGAACGAGTGGCATCGACCGCCTGGGTGTCTCTTTGGCAGCAGCCGGAGGGACATGCTCATGCGGTACGGGATGAACCCGCATCAGTCCGCCTCGATCGTCGCGGGTTACGGCCCGCGAGTGGTCAACGGGAAGCCGTCGATGATCAACTATCTCGATGCGCTGAACGCCTTCGAACTCGTTCGCGAGGCCGACGCTGCCACGGGCAGGCCCGCGGCAGCGTCGTTCAAGCACGTCTCGCCGGCCGGCGCGGCGCTGGCGGGCGCGGTCGACGCGACGGCGGCACGAACCTGGCGAGTGGACGAATGTCAGGACGGGGGCCTGCTGTCGGCCTACGTCCGGGCGCGCGACGCCGACCCCAGGTCGTCATTCGGAGACGTCGTCGCGCTGTCACGGCCGGTCGACCTGGCAACTGCGGAGTTCCTGCGCACAGTCATCTGCGACGCGGTCATCGCTCCGGGATTCGAGCCGGGTGCGGCCGGGATCTTGGCGGCGAAGCGCAGCGGCCAGTTCCTTGTGCTCGAAGCAGACTCCGGGCGAGTGCCGCCGGCCACCGAGCGGCGCGACGTCCTCGGCGTCACGATCGAGCAGGAACGCGACGCGGTGCCAGTGGCCGGTGTGCTGCCTGGCGACGGCACGCTCGGCATTACGACTCGGACCGACGCGCTGCTAGGGCTGGTGGCCTTGCGCTACACGCAGTCAAACTCCGTAGCCCTCGTCCGTGACGGGGCGGCCGTCGGGATCGGGGCCGGGCAGCAGAACCGCGTCGACTGCGTGCGGCTCGCGGGCGCCAAGGCGCGCACCTGGTGGCTGCGCAGGCACCCATTCGTCGACGGCCTGCCCGCGGCGGGCGGCATGGGGAGACAGGACCGGCTCAACTGGCAGGTCAGATTCGCCGGCGAGGAGATGACCACGGCGCAACTGAGGGAATTCGGGTCGCTGTTCGGCTCCGAGGCCCTCAGCCGCTATAGGGATGCGACCTGGAGGGAAGAGCGGGTCGCCCTGCTCAGCGGCGTCACGATGACCTCCGACGGGTACCTGCCCTTCAGCGACAACGTCGAGCATGCCGCAGCCGCCGGCGTCACCACGATCGTGGAACCCGGGGGCTCGGCCCGCACCAGCGAAGTCGCCGACAGCGCCGCCGCGCACGGCATCACCCACGTTCAGACCGGCCTGCGCCTGTTCCATCACTGACGTTCACCCGCCGGCGTCGTCAGCGGGGAGCGGATGCTGTGACGCGCCGGCGGTCTTGTTGCGGCACGCGATCGCGCGGATCTACCGCTGACTGATGGGCGAACCCGGGATGACCTTCCCTATCCCGAGATCAGGGTTGTCACCCAGCTATTTAGTGGACAGCATCCACTTACGCAAGTAAGGTGGACAGTGTACACAACCCAGTAGGAAAGGGCGCCCCATGACCGCCAGCATGACCCCGCTGCTTGAGCGTAATGAGCAGTTCGCCAGTGCCTACACCCCGGTGCCGCTCGGCATGCCCGCTGCACGGGTTATCGTCGTCACCTGCGTTGATCACCGGGTCGACCCTGCGATCACCCTCGGCCTCAAGCTCGGCGACGCCCCTGTCCTGCGCAACGCGGGTGGACGCGTCACCCAGTCCGTCATCGAGGAAATCGCCTATCTCGCCTTCCTCGGCCGGAAGCTGTTCAGCGTGCAGCTCACGGAAGACAGGCGCTTCGAGGTGGCGGTCATCCACCACACGCAGTGCGGGACAGGCTTCCTCGACGACCCCGGCTTCCGGCAGGAGGCCTCCGAGGCGACCGGCGTGGACGAGGCGACACTGGAAGCCACCGCCGTCGGCGACCCGCGCGCCACTGTCCCCGTCGACGTCGAGCGCCTGCTCGCGTCGCCCTTGCTCCCGCCGATGATGGGCGTCTCGGGTCACGTGTACGACCTCGAAACCGGACGCGTCACCACCGTGGTCAACACCCGGTACGCCTAGCCGGCCAGGCAAATCCCGCCTGTTTGCGGGCACGGACCCGTCGGCCCGCGCTGGTGACGCACCCGGCGGGTCCGCGCCATGCGGCGGGCCCGGGAATCAAGCCTGGCAAGTCCGCGCGGGAGCGGCTCGTCATTGCGCCCGCTTCCTCGCGCAGGGATCGGCCACCCCCGAATTCCGGAGCGGGCGCCCGGCCGGGCATTCCCGGTGGGTAAAAGGTTCGAACTGCCGGCGACCAGCCGCCGCGGGCTGGAAGAGGCCAGGTTCGGCATCATCGAGCGGCAGCACGCGTGGATTTACTTGTGAAAGGGATCGCCGGAAGATCATCTGCCCCCGGATTTGCCCGGACGACGGATCGCGGCCCGAGCGGGCGGCCAGCACCGGGACCCGGCTGGCCGGCCCGAGCATGTTGCTGGTCACAGACCCCTGGCGATGAAGCCAAGGGTGAGTTCCTCGATATGACGACGGGCGGCGTCGGGAACAGCGCGCAGGGGGCCTTCCCCGGCAAGAACGGCAAGCCCGTGCACTGCGGACCAGATGGGATACTCAATGCCGTCGCGGCGCCGCGCGTCAAGCACGCCGACCTCGACCAGCTCGTCGAGCGCCGCGCGGAGCTGGCCCAGGGGCGTGCGATCCTGTCCCGCCCCACCATCCGGGACCCTGTAGGCGTGCTGCTGCGGCACGGCGAACGCGGTGGCGAACAGCCCCGGTTCCTCGCGGGCAAACTGCAGGTATGCCATGCCGATCGCGCCCAGCCGGCGGCGGGCCGCGTCAGGATCGCCGTGCCTGCCGGGCACGCGGGCGACGCCGACGGCCATCCGGTCGGCGAGCTCGCCCATGGCCGCCGCGCAGACCGCGGCGAGGAGTTCGTCACGGTCGGCGAAATGCCGGTAGGCGGCGTTGGGCACAACTCCCACCATGCGAGTCGCCTCGCGGAGTACGACACCTTCCGGGCCGCCGACGCGGGCCAGCTCCAGTCCCGCGGCGACGAGGGCGTCGCGGACGGCACCCCGCGGACGGCGCCGCCGCTCGGGCTCGCGTATCCCCGCTGGTGTCTGGCTGGCCGTCACGCCACCAGGATACTGTCGTGAACTACGGCTCAACCGGCCCCTGAGCCGGGTGTGGCCTGTCTTGAGTCGGTCCCGCGCGTGCCCATGCAGATCCTGCGGCACAGCGAGATTGCCATCACGATGGAGATCTACACCGAGGTCGCGTCCTCGGCGACACGCGAAGCGGCCGCAACCTCGGCGACCAGCTCGGCCCTTGAGGCCCTTGTCGCGGCAAATATCCAAGCGGGCGGGGTATGCCGCAACCGCACCTGCTAATGTGCGCGCGTGACGGGTGCCTGGCGCCAGAACGAGGAGCGCCGCGACAAGGCCTTGCTGATCGACGCCACGGTGCCGAACGCCGGGCGAGTGGCGAACTACCTCGACGGCGGGCGGGACAACTTCGAGGCAGACAGGAAGGCCGCGCAGTCGCTGGTTGCGGTGGCCCCGCTGATCGGCTTGATTGCGCCCGCCTGGCACGCCTTTTTCCAGCGTGTGGTGCGGTACCTGGTGCGCGAGGCTGGCGTGCGCCAGTTCCTCCACATCGCGATCACGCTGGCGGCGTCGAATTACGCCGACGAGTTCATCTGGTCGGTGGATCCGGGCTGCCGCATCGCGTTCGTCGGCAGCGACCCGCTGGTGCTCGCCCACGCGCGCGCGCTCATTCGCTCTGAGCCCGGTGCCGGTCACCCCGAGGGGACAATCGGCTACATTTGCGCCGAGGTCACCGACCCCGGCGCGATCGTGGCGGGTGCCCGGGAGATGCTGGACTTCAGCCAGCCGGTCGCGGTCGCGCTGCCGTTCACGCTTGGCTTCGTGGCGGACACCGCGGCGGCTGCGGGCATCGTGTCCGAACTGGCCAGCGCGGTGCCCTCCGGCAGCCACGTCGTGATCCATCACATAGCGAGCGAGCTGGACCCGGCGCTGGCGGCGGCCGCCTGGCGGTGGAACCGGGTCTCGTCCCAGCCGGTTACCCTCCGCTCGAAGGACGAGGTCGCCGGCCTGGTGGCAGGCCTTGATCTGGTCCCGCCGGGCGTGGTGCCCATAAGCGAGTGGCGCCCCGCACCAGGCGACCCGCACTCCGAACAGGTCATCCCGCTGCACGCCGTGGTCGCCAGGAAACCCTGAGGACGGTCACACGCGCAGGGACAGCCAGCCAGGCTGGTTGCAATCTTTTCCCGCTCGAAAGCAAGCTTGTTTTGGCCTGAATTACTGGCGGGGCGATGCAAGCTCGGCTGCGGCCGGCGCGCGACGTTCCGGTCACTCTGTTCCTTCCATGCATAAGGGTCTATCTTGTGTCGTTGTTCCGTCAGTGTTTCGCTAGACCGTAAGCCGACTGATCCTCTCGGTGCGGTCTTGTGGCGGCTCCGTCTATGGGGGTTACCCTGGCTGGACAGCAGGTGAGAGCGAGTCTTTGGAGGGTCGCTCTGGCCGACGCGGTCGCTGCACTTTGCTGCTGCACCCTCGGCGACAGGGCGCTTGAGCTCATCGTTTCTTCCGGCGAAGATTAGTGACGCTACACCGGCGCGAGTGCATCACTGGACACGCGAGAAGATGGTTATCACTTCAGAAGGAGTACCTTAGGAATGGTTTCTCTTCTGCGGACCGCGACGATTGACGGCGTGGCTGTGCCGACACCAATATGGTCTGGTACGGAGGGGAACGGGATGCTAACGCAGGAACTTGAGCAGCTTGCTCAGGCTGGCGGCGTCGCGATTGTGCAGGCGGCCGGTCAGGACGCATGGCAGGGCTTCCGGAACGCCGTCGCGCGGTGGTTTGGCCGTGGTGACGTCGAGCGTGAGCGGGCCGAATTGCGGCGCATTGCCGCGACCGCGGCGGCGGTGGCGGTGGCGGCAGCAAAGCACGCGGAGGTAGAGGCGCTCCGCCAGGAAGGGCTGTGGCGAGGCCGTATCGAGGCGGTGCTGGAAGGCCTGGGCGGGCAGGTCCGCGAGGAGGCTGCCGCCGAGTTCCGTGCGCTGCTTGTGGGACGTCCGGGGGCGGCCGGCTTGGTTTTCGCGCCGGGCGGCCTGGTGGTGGAGGGTGACATGAGCCTCACGGCGGGCGAGAGTTCGATCGTCGCCGCGAAGCTGGAAGGCGGCGTGCACTTGGGTGTAGCCCGCCCCCCTTTCCTGCCGGACTCACCCGCGGGCTGAGCGGTCCGGCGCCTTCCAGCCCGTCCGTCTCCTCGGCGATCCCAGAGAGTTCCCCGGGGGTTCCCCGCCGCTTGTCCGGAGAAATCTCCGCCAGCTCCGGTTCTGGCGGCTTCTCATTCGGCATTGTCGAGCAGGTCGCCTTCTACCCTGGTATTCGTCCGCTGGTCTCGTGGCCCTATCAGGTAGGGACGCTGCCGCGGACCGCCGACTGTTTCCAGCCCCGCGCCGCGCTCGATGAGCTGCGTGACGCGGTGCGCGACGGCGGTACGGCGGTGTTGTGTCAGGTGCTGGCAGGGGCCGGCGGGGTGGGTAAGACCCAGCTCGCCGCGCAGTACGCCCGGGAGAGCACGGCCGAGGTAGATCTGCTCGTATGGGTGACCGCCAGCAGCCGCGACTCGGTCATTGACAGGTACGCGCAAGCCGGGGTGGAGATCCTCGGTGCCGACCGGGCCAGCCCGCAGACCGCAGCGACCGCGTTCCTGGCCTGGCTGGAGCCCAGGAACCAGGGCCTCGAGTCCGGTGGCTGCCGGTGGCTGGTGGTACTCGATGACGTGACGAACTCCGCGGACCTTCGCGACCTGTGGCCGCCGAGCAGCCCGTTGGGCCGCACGCTGGTTACCACCCGCCGGCGCGACGCCGCGCTGGGCGGCGACGGCCGACGCCGCATCACGGTCGGGTTGTTCACCAAGGACGAGGCGGCGGGATACCTCACCACGGCGCTGGCCGCCCGGCTGGCCGATAACGAGCGCCGCCCGCCGGAGCCGCCCGATCAGATCGCCGGCCTGGCCGCGGACCTCGGTTACCTGCCGCTGGCGCTTTCGCAGGCCACGGCTTACCTGGCCGACTCGGGTCTAAGCTGCGCGGCGTACCGCGCGCGGCTCTCCAGCCACGCCACCAGGCTGGACGACCTGGTTCCCGAGCAGGAGATGCTGCCCGACGACCAGGCCGCCACGGTGGCCGCGGCCTGGTCACTGTCGATTGAGCGTGCGAACCGCACCCGGCCAGCTGGTCTAGCCCGTCCGATGCTGCAGCTGATCGCCGTGCTCGATCCCAGCGGCA